>JAEEGL014317430.1_pt1 | contig 10669 bp, 9 predicted proteins | sample 9134231 | NCBI WGS metagenome assembly JAEEGL01 (sample SAMN16246548, study PRJNA631951) | gut metagenome | biome: gut microbiome; feature: rumen; material: fiber-attached | host: Bos | place: Iran: Karaj | collected 2018-10 | reverse complement strand
CTTTGTTAAGAACTTAGCAAATCTAGCTGTCATTTTACGAGTGTAAAATTGACCCTTAAAATATACACCACCATCAACAAATCTATTTGTTGAGAATAATGCACTTAAAAATTTAATCTTAGTTAAAGCTAATTCATCATTCTTATTGAATGATTCATTATCTAAAATATCAAAAGTTCCCTCTTCCTCATCTAATAAGTCACCATTTAAGCTTCTAATTTTAGCCTTATAGAATGATAATAATACAGTTTTACCTAAATTATTCTTTTGAGGAAGCATAGGTGGGAATCCATATTTATTAACCTTATATTCATTAATCAATTTTTCAACATCGGCAGTTGAATAATTCTTTAAATCATCTTCAGTTAAAACTTTCTTTTCAGAAGTATTATTCATTATTGTCACCTCCTGAATAGATCTTAGATACACGTTCTGAAATTTGAGAAATAATTTCAGGACGCTCTACCTTTGGAGCTCTTGGGTCTAATAACCATGTTTTAGCATAGTGAGTATCACTAACCTTAAACATTGGTGGCTCTTGAACGAAATCTACTGCTAAAGCATATGGATTTCTTGGAGCGAAGGCATCACCCTTAATTTCATTAAATAAGCTTGGTGGTGTACCTGTAATTGAATATAGGTTTTCACCCTTTTCACCTAACTGAGGTAAAGATGATAATAATGCCCATGTATATGGATGCTTAGGATCATAGAAAATATCCTTAGCAGTACCGTATTCTACGATTTGACCACCATACATAACAGCAACTCTATCAGCAATTTCAGCAACTACACCAAGATCGTGTGTAATAAACATAATTGTAAATCCATACTCTTCCTTTAATTCCTTAATTAGATTTAAGATTTGAGCTTGGATTGTAACATCTAGGGCAGTAGTTGGCTCATCACAGATTAGAATATCTGGATTACATGCTAAAGCTATAGCGATAACAACTCTTTGTCTCATACCACCTGAATACTGGAATGGATAATCATTGTATCTAGATTCAGCATCCTTAATACCAACACGCTTTAATAATTTAATAGCTTCTTCCTTAGCTTCTTCCTTAGAAAAACCTCTATGTAATCTGATTACTTCAGAAATTTGAGAGCCAATTTTTCTTAGTGGATTTAATGAAGTCATCGGATCTTGGAAAATTGTAGATATCCTCTTACCACGAATGTTTAACCATTCCTCATTGGTTTTAAACTTAGAAATATCTACGCCTGAATACATAATTTGTGAATTTTCATCAACGCTACCATTTTCCTCAAGCATACCAGTAAAACACTTTGTGAAAACTGATTTACCAGAACCTGATTCACCAACGATAGCGATTATTTCTCCCTTATAAATATCAAGGGAAACCTTTCTAATTGCAGTTAAAGTTCTACCTCTAACTTGGAATCTAACAACTAAATCCTTAACACTTGCAATTACTTCTCCATTTTTAACAGCATCTGTAGGATTTAGCTGAACATCAATCTTCTTGCTCATACAAACCTCCTACTATCTGTGCTTCTTAGGGTCTAACGCATCAGAAAGCGCAGTACCTAATAAGAAGAAAATGAATATAATAACTGCTAATAAGAAACCTGGTGCTAATAATTGCCATGGATATAAACTAAATTTGTTAATACCTAATTCCATTAATGCACCAATAGAAATATCATCATTTGTTAAACCTACACCGAAGTAACTTAATGATACTTCGCTTGAAATCATACCAGGTAAAACTAATGAGAATTCAGTAATAATTACACCTAAAATATAAGGTAAGTAATTTCTAAACATGATTCTTGAAGGTGGAGTAGCTAATGTCTTAGATGCAACATTATACTCTCTATTATCAATAATTAATACTTGATTTCTTATTAATAATGCAATACCTAACCAACCAGTAATTACTAAAGACAATACTAATCTAACTTCAACAGGAACATCTGGTAATGAAGTTCTAAATACGATTGCCATTAACATATAAATTAATAAGCTAGGAATATTTGTAATCAAGTTATAAATTTCAATAAAGATTCTATCTATTTTCTTAAAATAACCCCAAATTAAGCCAACAAGAGTACCAATAACTAATACAATTATTGAAGAAATCATTGCTAAAATAAGGGATTTACCAGCACCTTTAAATGAAGAAAAGAATAAATCTCTACCAATAACATCTGTTCCCCAGAAATGTTGACTAGATGGTGATAAGTTTTGATTTAATACATTAACTTCAAATGCATCTGCTGGAGCTAATAATGGAATAATAATAATTCCTAATAATAATATAGCAAATGTAACAAGCGCTATAATTGCAGATGGTTTTCTAATAAAAACTCTAAAAACTGATTTCCAATATGAATAAGGCTCAGCAGCTAAATGTTCTGACTCTTCTTCATTTAATTCAACTCTTACGAATAAATCATCCAATCCATCACTTAAGGTAGATTGAATATTTTGGTTTTCAATATTTAATGTATTTTCCATATCTTAAATCTACCTTTCTGTAATTTTTATTCTTGGATCGAAGAATACTGTAATAATATCACCTAATAAGAATGCAAGCATAGAAATAGCAGCATATAATACTGTTAATCCTTGAATAGCCGGAATATCTGGTGAACCTTGTAATGCTTGTACTAATTCTCTACCAGTACCTGGAATTGACCAAATTTCCTCAACGAAATATGAACCAATTAATGCTGAAAGCAATGTAGCTGGAATATTTCTTACAAGTGGTACACACGCATTTCTTAATACGTGAGTATACATAATTCTATTTTCAGATAAACCCTTAGATCTTGCGAACTTAACATAATCTGAATTTAATTCATCTACCATGAATCTTCTTACCCAAATAATCAAACCAGGAATACTTAGGAAGAAAATCGAGAATATTGGAATAATTAATGTCCTCCAATCCTCTGAATCATAGAAATATCCAAATCCTGCCCATCCCCAAATACCGGTCTTATCACCAGTCCAGTTTTTAATGAATAAGTAAAATACTAATGCAGGGATAGCATAATTTAATACGATAAATGCAGTTCCTAGTTTATCAACGATTCCTCCAGGCTTTTTGGCCATTGCAACTCCAAGAGGGAAACCAACTAAATAAGTCAATAATACAGATATTAATGATATTCTCATTGAAATACCCATTCTGCTACCGATTATTGTTGTTACGAATTCACTTTGGTTAATTGAACGTCCTAAATAAATTAAACCAGTCCAAGTCTTTTTAACTTCAGTGTATGTATTATTCCATACATATGGTATTTCTTTTGGGATTGGTAATATGTAATAGATGTATTGGAATACATTTCTAATTACAGGAACTCTATTACCATTAATATCAACAATACCATAAATGAACAATTGCTTGTTCTTGTAATTTTCTGCTATACCAGTACCAAGACGTCCTTCTAGCTTAGCATAAGTTGATTCGCTATAGAACTTATTATCTGGAAGCAATCTAATCAATACTGCGACAATAGCAACAATGATTATTAATGTGAAAAACGAAGATAGAACTCTTTTTAAAATGTACAAAAAAGTGTCATTAGATAGTGCTTTTACTATCTTTTGCCACACCATTTTAAAACTCTTTTTTTCTGTCAGTTCGACATTTTCCATTCTTTAAAACACCCTTTCTAAATAACGACGAAAGGGAATAAACAAAATTATTCCCTTTGCTGTTATTATATATTATAATATATTTTTTTAATTCTTTCCATCTTCGTATGCTTGATTAATAGCATCTCTTTGGGCTCTAGTTAATACTGTATCAGAAACAACAACGTTCTTGAACTTATCAGCGTTGTTACCATAAGCAGCCTTTGAAGCTTGATGAGGGATAGACTTAGATACTACTGGGTAAATACCACTTCTTGTATACCAAGGAATGATAATTGCATCTTCATAAATTGCCTTATATTCAGCTTCAGCGAATTTTTGATATCTTTCAGTAATTTTTGCAGGATCAGTGATTGCAGCGGCTACTTCATAAGCTTCAGTGAATGAACCTAAAATATTATGCATTAATTGCTTTTGTTCATCAGTTAAATTACCAGAGAAGCCCATGTAATTGATAGTATCTCCTTCTTCTTCGATTATAGTATGTAAGAATGACTTAGGATCACCATAGTCAGCACCCCAACCTTGGAACATTGAGAAGTCATAGTTATAAATATCAGCACCCCATTCATCCATTTGGTCATCATCAGCTGCAACGTTGATTCTAATATCAACAACACCATTTGAATTTTCCTCTAGTGCATCATACATAATCTTTTCATAACCAGCTTGTTCTGGATCTAATTCACCAAGAACATCTATCTTAATAGGGAATGTTACACCTTGAGCTTCTAATTCTTGTCTTGCAGCTGCGAAATATTGACCAGCCTTTGTTGCATTATAGATAGGGTCATTACCTTGGTCAGTACCATTTAATCTAACACCTTCTGTATGTTGCTTTTGATTGAATACATCTTCTACATAAGAAGCATAATCCTTATTATTATTGTCATAAGCTAATTCCTTAACTGTATAAGAACGAATTAATCTTTCAGCTGGATCTTCTTGACTAAAGAATTGTAGATAACTCATAACATTTAAACCATATAAGAAACCAAAACGGAAATTCTTATTAGCAACTGCCTTTGCTGTATCTGTCTTTTCCTTTTCAGTCTTTGCTGTGATTCCATTATATTCATAACTTGTTCTAATATAATTAAAGAATGCAGAGAAACAGAATTGGTCTGTAGATGTTACAGGTGAACAAGATGGATCAACTGGATTTTTAGCACTACCAGTACCAGCAGTACCCTTTACATATTTAGTCCATCCTTCTCCATCAGAAGATTGAACAGTAAATGAGTCAGTGTCTCCATTTTCAAATAACTTTCTACCTGTATCAATTGTAGCCTTTCTAGATAAATATGTTTCTTGAACTGTATTTACATATACATGCTCTACATCATGATACTTTTCATTCTTAGTTAAGATAATCTTAGATCCCTTTTGATATTCAGTCATTCTAAATGCACCATTAACTAAAATGTTGTTTTCACTTGAACCAAAATCAGTACCTTGTTCATCTAGATAATCTCTATTAACTGGATAATAACAACCATATGTTAAGAATGTCATAAAATATGGAGTTTCATCACATAATGTATATTCGATTGTATAATCATCAATTGCTTTAATACCTACAGAAGAAATAGGTAAGTCATCCTCTGTATTAGTAATTGTATTACCAGATACTTCATTATTCTTTCTAGAAGTATAGTATTCTCTAGCACCATCAATAACATCAAATACTAAGTAAGTTAACTCAGATGCATTGAATGGATCAATTAAGTATTCCATACCAGCTACGAAGTCATCAGCCTTAACTTCTGCAACTTCTGCACCAGTCTTATTATCAACCCACTTAACGCCTTCTTTTAATTTGAAAGTCCAAGTTTGCTTACCAGCATCATTTTTACCAATCTTGTAACCTAAAGCTAAATCACCATAGATTTCGCCATATTGGTTATTAGCAATTAAACCATCAACCATATTAACATATTGTTGAGAGTTGAAAGCCCAAGTATTCTTATAATAATTGAACTTCTCTAATTGGATATCTGTAGCATAAGTTGTTTTAAAAGTATCCTTAGTCTTAATTCTTTGACCAGCAACTGAGTAATAACCTTCCTCATCAATAGCTGGATTTGGATGTGGATTTTCAAGTGAAGTGAAATCACTTGGTAAACTACCATGCCAGTTAGTTCCACCATATTCTCTATCCTTTGCATCATCAGAACCAGAACATGAAGCAACTGTAATAGTAGCAACTGCAGCAAGTGCAGCTAATGTAATCTTTTTAATTTTCATAATTCCCTTTCCTTCCTTTTTTAATGAAATAAAAATCAACTTAATTATAGCACCACTATTTTTTCCTTTCAAGTGAAGTACTCTTATTTTTTGTTCAAAAATTCGATTTTTTTGTGTGTAATAACTGTTTTTTGTTTGATTATTTTATTTTTTTTCGAATAAAATTCAATTTCGAACCAATTTTACACAAGCGTTCTAAGTTCAAACTTCCGCATTTGTGGACTAACTTTATGTATTTTTATAAACAAAAAACGCAATTTTGTTGCATAAATCTTTTTTGTCTCGAATAAAATTCGACATTCTTGAAGGCAATTCTTCTTTTTAAGGAAAATTAAAAAAACTTGAAAAAAATTACATTTTTTATTATAATTTATTCAGTACTTTATATTTTTCTAACATTTTAGCGACTGTTGGGTGGTGTAAGCAACAGAATGAATTATAAAGGAATTGGTTTTAAATCTTAATTAAAGTGCTGACACAGTCAGAATTAAGGTGGCACCGCGCTATTAATGCGTCCTTAAGATTATTTTTAATCTTGGACGCTTTTTATATTTATAAGGGGGATTATTTATGAGATTACTTTCAGGAATTCAACCTAGTGGTAATATTACACTAGGAAATTATTTAGGAGCCATTAGGAATTTTGTTAAGTTACAAGATAGAGAAGATATCACAGACTTCTTAGTGTTCGTAGCTGATATGCACGCTATCACTGTTCCACAGGATAAGCAAGCATTAAGACAAAATATCAAATCTTTAGTAGCTACATATTTAGCTTGTGGTTTAAATCCAGAAAAGGTACATATCTTCATTCAATCTGAAGTACCTGCCCATGCTCAACTTGGTTGGGTATTACAATGTAATGGTTATATTGGTGAATTAGAAAGAATGACACAATTTAAAGATAAAAAGGAAAAACAAGTTGCTGGTGTATCAGTTGGTCTATTAACTTATCCTTCTTTAATGGCTGGAGATATTCTTCTATATGATAGTGATGCAGTACCTGTTGGACAAGATCAAAAACAACATCTAGAATTAACTAGAACATTAGCTGAAAGATTTAATAATAAATATGGTGATACATTCGTCGTACCAGAACCATTCATTAGTGAGGCTGGTGCAAAGGTTATGTCATTAACTGAACCAACAAAGAAAATGTCTAAGTCTGATCCTAATCCAAAAGCATATATTGCATTATTAGATGATATTAATATTGCTAAGAAAAAGATTAAATCAGCTGTTACTGATTCAGATGGTAAGATTGCATTTGATACAGTAAATAAGCCAGGTATATCTAATCTATTAACTATTCTTTCTTGTTTAACTAATACTTCTATTAAAGATTTAGTAGAAAAATATAAGGATTCTAATTATGCAACATTTAAAGAAGATGTTGCTAATGCAGTTGCTGCTGAATTAGAACCAATTCAAAAGAGATATAATGAATTAATTAATTCTCCTAAGCTTGATGAGGTATTAAATGAAGGTAGAGATTATGCTAATTATCTAGCTAATAAGAAAATTGCTAAAGTATATAATAAGATTGGTTTAGGAAGAAAAACAAAATAATGAAAATTATAGAAACTATTGAGGATTTAAATTTACAGCTTGATGATCCTAATTGTCAGGAATTATCAAAAAAATTGAAAAAGAAATATTCTATTTTAGGTAATCTTCTATTCTTTATAGGTTTAATTATTGCAATATTAGCATTTGTTGCTGTAGTATCTATTTCAATCTATGCTATAGTAAATAAACAAATGATTTATTGGCATATGCTTTTAATTATTGCAATATTCATATTTTCAATAATGGCTATAGCTGGAAGATTCTTCCAATCACTTGCAAAGTCAATCCAAATAAAAAATTAACGGCGCTAACCGTTGATTTTTTGATTTAATTCATTTTCAATTAATTCAGAAAAATTCTTAAGCAGATTATTAACATAATCCATTAATTCTAAATATTCTTCTACAAATGGAATTTCTAATAATTCTTCATTTGCTTTTTTATATTCATCCTCATAGATTTTAAGTTGATTAATTTGATTAAATTCTTTAGCATTTACTATTTTCTTTTGAATATCTTTTATCTCATCAAATTTATTAATTATCTTTTCATTTGATTCAATATACTTTTTTAATTCCTTAAGTCTTATTACTTCAGGAATATTATTAAAATAATCTAATAATTTATTATTCAACTAAATCACCAATCATAAACCAGCTCTTAGCGTCTGTTATTTTAACTTTCACAATTTGGCCAATTAAAGACTTATCATTAGATTTAAAGTGAGTAAGCTTATTATGCTTAGAATAACCTGATAACATACCATCATCAGATTTAGATTCACCATCTACTAATACTTCAACGATTCTACCAACAAATCTTTGATTGCCCTTTAAATAGCCTTCATCTACTGCATCCTTTAATTGATTGAACCACTCATGCTTTTCTTCAGCTGAGATAGGGTCTTCCATCTTCGCAGCCGGAGTTCCTTCTCTAGGAGAATAAATAAATGTAAATGCTCCTTCAAAGCCTGCCTCTTTAACTAATGTTAGAGTATCATTGAATTCTTCCTTAGTTTCACCAGGATATCCAACAATAATATCTGTTGTAATAGAAATATCAGGAATTTCTTCTCTTAATCTCTTAATCTTATAAAGATAATCCTCTCTAGTATATTTTCTATTCATTATCTTTAATACTCTATCATTACCAGATTGAACGGGGAAATGTAGATGTGGCATTACACTCTTGCATGTTGCCATAGCATTAATTGCATTTTCATCCATATCTCTTGGATGTGGAGATGTAAATCTAACTCTTTCAATTCCTGTTTTATCAATATCTCTTAATAGGTCACCAAATGTATATGAACCATCATTTAAGTCCTTACCATATGCATTTACATTTTGACCTAATAAGCAAATTTCTTTATATCCTAATGAAACTAATTCCTTAACCTCATTAATAATATCTTCTTTAGCTCTAGATCTTTCTCTTCCTCTAGTATATGGAACAATACAATATGTACAGAATTCATCGCATCCATACATTATATGAACCCAAGCTTTAAATTTAGATTCTCTTACCTTAGGAGTACCCTCTAAAATATTACCTTCAGTTGATAATACCTCAACAGCCTTTTCCTTAGTAAAATATGCTTGATAAATAAGCTTAGGTAAATTACCTCTATTATGAGTACCAAATATTAAATCAACAAATGGATATGACTCAATTAATTTAGTTGTGGCATTTTCCTCTTGAGGCATACAACCGCAAATACCAATAATCATATCAGGGTGATTTCTTTTTCTACCCTTTAATTGACCTAATACTCCCCAAATTCTTTGTTCTGCATTTTCTCTTACAGCACAAGTATTTAATAATACTAAATCAGATTCTAGTGGATCTTTGGCATGCTTATATCCAATAGACTCTAAGATACCTGCCATAATTTCAGAATCAGCCTCATTACCTTGGCAACCATAAGTATAAATATAATATGTCTTTCCGTCGCCTAAATGAGCATATGCATCTTCAACCTTATATTGAATTGTTTCAGTCTTAAAATTTCTTCTTAATCTTGCATTCTTTAATGATGGCAATACCATTTTTTCTTTATTAACACACTTAGCCATAAATAAAACCTCTTTTTAATAACGAAAGTATTATACTCTAACTTTAAGATTTAATCTAGTAATTTTATTAACTGAATCCAAATCTAATATAACACCATTAATTCTATAAAATTCTGATTTAGCAACACTAGCCTTTTCATATACTCCAGTTCTAAATCTTTTAATGATTGTATCTATATCATCACCGATAACTGAATCATATGGTCCATTCATTCCAATATCAGAAATATAACATGTGTTCTTATATACTTCCTCATCAGCAGTTTGAACATGAGTATGAGTTCCTATAACAGCATCTACTTTTCCAGCAAATTGATACATAAATGCCTTCTTTTCAGAAGTAGCATCACCATGAAAATCAACAATAATTTTATCAGCCTTAATATTTTCTAATAATCTATCCATCGTTTTAAATGGACAATCAAGAGGTGTATTAGAATATACTCTTCCTAGCATATTAACAATAGCAATTGTTTTATCATTATATTTTATATATAAAACATCCTTACCATATTCAGTATTTAAATTAGCAGGACGACAAATAGTAGCATCATTAATATATTCTTTTATTTCTGATTTAGAGAATGTATGATTACCCATAGACATTCCTTGAATACCTATTGTCTTTAATTCTTTGTAATGCTTCTGAGTTAAACCTAAGCCACCACTTACGTTTTCTGCATTAGCAAGTACAACATTGATACCATATTCCTTTTTAATTGATTCTAATTGAGTCTTTAATACAGCAATAGTACCTTCACCTACTATATCTCCTAAATAAAGAATTTTCATACTTCTCACCTCTTGAAACAAAAGAGAGTGAACAATCACTCTCTTGTATTTTATTTTGCAACATCTGTAGCTCTAGTTTCTCTAATAACTGTAACCTTAATAGTACCAGGATAGTTAAGCTTAGCTTCGATTTCTTCCCTAATTTGTCTTGCGATAGTGATTGTTTGTAAATCATCAACCTGATCAGGGTTAACGATAACTCTAACTTCTCTACCTGCTTGAATAGCAAATGATGATTGAACACCCTTAATACTATTAGAAATAGCTTCTAGGTTTTCAAGTCTCTTTGCATAATTTTCTAAGCTATCTGATCTAGCACCAGGTCTAGCACTTGATAATGCATCAGCTG
>JAEEGL013010513.1_pt1 | contig 10669 bp, 7 predicted proteins | sample 9134231 | NCBI WGS metagenome assembly JAEEGL01 (sample SAMN16246548, study PRJNA631951) | gut metagenome | biome: gut microbiome; feature: rumen; material: fiber-attached | host: Bos | place: Iran: Karaj | collected 2018-10 | reverse complement strand
CCTTGCGGGCACCTTTATGGCAGGTAATATAGAGGGTACTAACGTTACTTATGCAGCGACATTCATGTCACTTGCGGCCAAATACAATACCAGTCCGATATTGCAGGCGGCAAGAGTTCGACAGGAACAGGGCACGGAAGGCACATCACCTCTTATCTCCGGTAAATATCCGGGATATGAGGGATATTATAACTACTACAATGTCGGAGCATCTTCGGCCAATCCCATAAAGGACGGACTTGGCTATGCAGTGGAGAAAGGCTGGAACACTCGCCTTAAATCGCTTGAAGGCGGTGTGAGTTTCTTATGCAGAAGCTATGTCAAGAGAGGACAGGATACCCTCTATCTTCAGAAATTCGATGTGGATGCAAGTTATGACGGCGTGCTGACGCATCAGTACATGCAGAATATAGTTGCGCCTTACAACGAGGCTGCAAGCGCATATAGGGGCTATCAGGCAGCGGGACTTTTAAACAGCACACCTTTTGTGTTCAGGATCCCTGTATATAACAACATGCCTTCGGGCAGAGCCAATAAGCCCGATACCAAGGATGTGCTCACTGTTAACATGAGCAAGGTTGAGAACCTGCCTGTTGAACAGAGTGCGGTGCTTATCCCTTACATAAACGGCGGCTTAAGCGAGGCCTATGATTACCAGTATTCAAGTTCGAATAATTCCATTGCGGCGGTAGATACCAACGGTGTGATAACCGGTAAGAAGCCCGGCAGCGCGACCATTACCTGTAAGGCAGGAACAGCAGGCAGCGTGACCTGTGCCGTGTCTGTCATTAAAGCGGACATCGCTGTAAGTGATGTAGAAAAACCTGACATAAGTATCACCTACAGTCCGACTGCGACACTTGCTGATATCAGTCTGCCGGATAGCTTTACCTGGGCAGATCCTTCTACCGTACCCGTAGTTGATAATCAGGGATACACAGCGGTATACAGCCCTGATAACAGCAGATACAACAGCCTGTCGATGACCCTTGATGTGGAAGTTGCCAAGGCAAAAACAGAGGTTTCCGAGATCACTGTTCCGACAGATGTGTCGCTTGCAGCCGGAAGCGAACTGTCGGGGGCAGCACTTCCCAATTACTTTAAGTGGGCTGACGGAACGGCCGTTGTCCCGGCAAAAGCGGGAAGCTATAAGTACATGGCGGTTTACTGTCCCGATGAGTTGAATTACGAGCCCACAGAGGGCATAGAGATAACCGTGGATGTAGTATGTACGGAGCATAAGTTCTCTGAGTGGAGCGAGCCTTCTAACGGATATATAACCAGGACCTGTCAGATCTGCGGTGAGACAGAACGCCTCAAAACCGAAGAACAGGTAACGGATGAAGACTGTACGACCTTAGGACATGACATGGTTGACGGAGTATGCTCAAGATGCGGATACGAAGAGCCCACGTTACAGGAGCATAACCATGAATATTCGCTCTCATCTGATACAGCGACATGTACGGAAGACGGATTGAAGACCTATACCTGTTCCTGTGGTGATTCATACTCCGAAGAATCCAAGGCAACAGGACATCATATGGTGGGCAATAAGTGTGACAAGTGTGATTATGTATTCACGCCGACGCCGGCAGTAACGCCGTTGCCCACGAGTATACCGACACCTACGGCGGGACCGACACCGACGGTTGGCGTGACACCTACAAGCGCGCCTACGCCTACAAGTGCGCCGACACCCACAGTTAAGCCCACACCCACGGTTGTACCGACACCAACTGCCGGGCCGACACCGACAGTAAAGCCCACGCCTACAGCGGGACCGACACCGACAGCAAAGCCGACGCCTACGGCCACTCCCACTCCTACGACGGTGGTCGCTCAGGTAACGAGGCTTGTAGTGCCTACACCGACGGCGACTCCGAAGACAACAGTGGTTGCAATACCGACAGTTGATCCGACGCCTACAAGTGTACCGACGCCTGCGACTGCAGAGACTGAAAGCACTGAGGCAGAGTCAGAGACAGAGACCGAGTCACAGGAGCTTGAGTCAAAAGAGCCTGAGACACAGCAGCCTGCAGATGGGACGTCGCAGTTAAGTATTTTGCCGCAGGTAACACAGCTTCCTGCTGATAACGGTAAAGTCACTCAGGTTGATAAGCCCGCTACAGCTTCTGCAGCAGATCAGAGTACAGATGCAACTTCGGATCAGCAGACAGGATCGGAGGATTCATCAGTTACTGAGATAGAGATCCCGGTTGCTTCTGAACCTGAATCGGAGCCTGAAGATATAGTGATAGATGCCGGAGAGGGTGCAAGCTGGACCATTCCGGGTGTATCCGGAGACGCGGCATCACAGATAGATATGAGTGTCACATTCGGAACCGAAACGATACCTGTTAAGGCGATCGATAAGCTTAAGACGGATGACTATATGACCATGTCACTTGCTTATGACGGTCCGTTCGGATTTGATGCTAAGCTCACGGTCAATACAGGAACAGAGCACGCAGGCAAGTTTGCAAATCTCTATTACTATAATCCGGACAGAGACAAACTTGAACTCACGGATTCCGTGAAGACAGATATTAACGGTGATGCAACCTTTAACATGAAGCATGCATCTGACTATGTGATAACCTTTACGGATAAGCAGATGATCGCACAGAACGGCAGCAACACAATGCTGTTCATCATTCTGGCTGTCATTCTGGCCGGCGGTGTAACGGTGCTTGCCTTTGTTATCTACAAGATCAACAAAGCTGAGCTTAAGGATGATGATTATTACTTTGACTTAGACGACGACAGATAGTTTCGGACAGGATCCGAGGATGGAGACAGCAACATGCTCTTTAATTCATACATATTCATATTCCTGTTCCTGCCCGTAACACTGTTGGGATTCTATCTGCTTAAGAACAGGATCCCGACAGCGGCCAAGATCTGGCTTATCGCCATGTCCTTATGGTTCTACGGATATTTTAACTTAGGCTATCTGGCGATCATGATCTGTTCGATCCTCTTTAACTATGCAGTCTATCGTTTGATCCTTTACACGGCGAAAAACGGAGAACCCGAGCTTGATAAAGAGGCCGAGGCTTCTTTGAATCAGGCCGTTTCGTTGAAAAACAGGAGCAACGGGCTTCACAAGCTGTCACTGATTCTCGGTATCATCGGAAATCTTGGCCTGTTGCTGTACTTCAAATACACGGACTTTTTGATAGACAGCTGCAACTTTATATTCAAGTCCGACATTCCGTTAAAGCATATACTCCTGCCGTTGGGAATAAGCTTCTTTACGTTCCAGCAGATCGGATTTCTGGCAGATGCTTACAGGAATGAATTGCCGGAAGATAATGATGGGAACAAACAGGGAGCAGCCTGCAGTTTTGTAGACTATGCGCTCTTTGTAAGTTTCTTCCCGCAGTTGATCGCAGGACCGATAGCTGACGGTCAGAGTATGCTGCCTCAGTACAGGGCTATAGGTAAAAAGAAAGACACAGACAGATCATCTGAGACAGCCGAAGGTGCGCTTGGCAAAGACAGAGTCATAAACGGAATAATCCTGTTTATCTTAGGCCTTGCCAAGAAAGTGCTCATCGCGGACACGTTCGGCGGAGCAGTTGACTATGCATACGGTGCTGCAGGCACGGGTATTAACTCGATTGAAGCCCTACTTGTGATCCTTTTCTATGCCTTGCAGCTTTACTTCGATTTCAGCGGTTACTGCGATATGGCCTTAGGCCTTGGTGGGATGTTCGGTATTGACATTCCCGTCAATTTTGATTCACCATATAAGTCCCGTAATATCATTGAGTTCTGGAAACGCTGGCATATAACGCTGAATAAGTTTTTGACAAAGAATGTGTATATCCCTCTTGGCGGTAACAGAAAGGGAAATGTCAGAACATATATAAACCTGCTCATAGTATTCCTTATAAGCGGTATATGGCACGGAGCAGGTGTGACATTTATCATATGGGGACTTATGCACGGGCTTATGTATGTCATCACAAGACTTATCACAAAGGCCGGCGTACATAATCAGGATTCGGGAGAAAAGCCTGTATGTACGGGAGTCATCTCGCACATCATCACTTTTTTATTTGTATGCATCGCATGGGTATTCTTCAGATCACCCGATATTGCGACTGCCTGTGATGTTCTTAAGAGTGTAGTGACAGGCGGTATATCCCGTATCGGCGACGGCTTCCTGGAACCCTTTAATTCCGGTGAATTCTGGTATGCCCTAAAGGCCGTTCATCTGACAGGATTTGACTTCAGCCGTTACATCGTGATGATACTGTTTACGATCTTTGCAACGGTCACGGTATTTGTATCACCGAATGCCCTGCATATATCCAAGAGTATTAAGCGTTCAGTACCGCAGGGCATTCTGCTTGGTGTTTTATTCATATGGTGCGTACTCTCACTTTCCGGAGTAAGTACATTCCTGTATTTTAACTTCTAGCTATGAATGATAGAAAAGACAAGAAATTCATATTTGCTCTCGGGATAACGATCGCTCTCGGACTGATCGCTGCTGCGGCCGTTGTAGTCACAGTCGACCCGTTTTTTCACTATCATGCTCCGCTGCGTTCATTCCCGTATGTGGTAGATGATCAGGTGGACATGAATCCGGGACTGGCGGCGCATATGGACTATGACAGCGTGCTGCTTGGATCTTCGATGACAGTGGCGTTTGATACCGACTGGTTTGGCGAGGATATGGGGCTTAAGACGCAGAAATTAAGTTATAACGGAGCTTATCCCAAGGACCAGGCGATAATACTTGATAAGATATTCAAGGCTAAGGGCGATTCGGTTAAGAGAGTGTTCTTGGGGATCGATGAGCTTAACTACTCATCCGATACGGAGCAGACCAAGTTCCCGCCGACAGATTATATCTATGATGACAATATCTTTAATGATGTGAAATATATCTGGAATAAGGCGGTGATACTGGATTATGTGATAAAGCCTCTTATCGACAGGTCGGATGCCTCCGAGTGGAATATGATCTATAAACCCTGGTGGCAGCCCATGCACTATAATCTGGCCAATGTACGCCTTTATTATGAACCTGCGCCGGAGGTTATCGATGAGACGCCCTCGGATGAGTATATCGCAGGGATAGAGGCAAACCTGAATACCAATATTTTGCCTTATATTGAAGCACATCCGGATACGGAGTATACTATATTCTATCCGCCGTACAGCATCTTGTACTGGTATGATGCCAAGAGGCAGGGACAGATCGATTCGATCATCGCCAAGTATGAATATATGACGGAGCGCCTGCTTGAATATGACAACGTGGAAGTGTATTTCTTCCAGAATGACAGAGATGTCATCTGTGACTTTGACAATTACGCGGATCACACTCATTACAGTCCGGAAGTCTGTCACTATATGGTAGACTGTATGGCTGTGGGAAAGAGGCGTGTGACTGAGGAAAACCTCAGTGCGGAACTTGATGAATTAAGAGATATCGCCGAGAACTATGATTATGACAGCATAGATCTGTAACGGATATTTAAGGGAGAGATGATGTTTTCCAGCATTTCGGCACTTATAGTGATACTCATCATAATTCCATATTGCATAGGGCTTTTGCCCGCATCCTTTGTATCAAAGAGACTCAGGAACATGCCGACGACTTATATATTCGGTTTTATCATGTCTCTTGGTCTGTTCGAGCTTGTATCGGTTCCGATAATAATCTTAAGGGATGACGGTTTCCCGCTTATTGTGGCGGTATATCTTGGGGTTGAATCGGCTTTTGCGATGATAGGGCTTATCGTCTATAACTTTGTTGTCTATAAGATCGAGGCCGAAGGAGAAAACGATCATAAACCCCATAGGCATCATAAGCCTGATCTGAGGCACAGGATACATAAGAGTGAGGTTAAGAAGGGCTTTAAGCTTAAGATCGATGAGGAGCATGTGCTCTGGACCGTTGTTATCATAAGCATTCTTTTCCAGGTAGTGATGTTTGTGCTCATGCAGTCTTTTGACGGCGATGACGCCTACTATGTCGTGCAGTCCGTGCTCACGGAACAAACCAATACCTTATACAGGATCAAGCCCTATACAGGCTTAAGCATGTCCATGGACTTAAGACATGCCCTGGCATCGGTTCCTGTATGGATCGCATTCCTTGGCAGGGTCAGCGGGATCCATCCGACGATAATAGCCCACTCCGTGATAGGGATATTGCTTATTCCGCTTCTTTATATCGTCTATTACAACTATGCCGTTGCATTGTTTGGAACTGACAGCAGGCGTAAGGCAGCGTTCATGCTCTTTGTGAGTTTCATGTATATATTCGGCAACGTGTCCATATATACCCAGGCTACATTCATGCTGACAAGGACCTGGCAGGGTAAATCCATGCTGGCAAACCTTATCTTGATAACCATCGGATGGATCATGATGGTGCTGTTTAAGAGAGATGAGGATTCGGATGAATTTACGCTTGGTTTCTGGATCGTTATGTGCTTCTTAAGCATAGCTGCGGCCATGTGTTCGACTGCCAGTGTGTTCCTGGTAGCCCTTATGATAGCTGTATACGGTATCACGCTATCTATATGCAAAAAGGATTTGCAGGTTGCCCTTAAACTGATGATAACCTGTGTGCCGTTAGTGGCATACGGTGCAATGTATATTTTGATCTGACAGCCCTTAGTGGTTGTGTCGACGTCAATTACGATGTACGGACGGAGCTTGTATGACTGAGATTGTTGAGATCTTCAAAGCTTATAACGGAACAGGATACTTCTGTCTGCTCTTTATAGCAGCACTGATCTATCTGTGGTTTAAAGAAGAGGATAAGCAGCTTAGGATGCTTTTTGTTGTCGTGCCTACCGTGATCCAGATCCTCTTTTTTATCCCTTATTTCTACATGGCATACAACATGCTTGATGAGGGAACATACTACAGGATATTATGGCTCTTGCCGATGACCGTTGTCATATCCTACAGCGCGGTCAAGGTAATAGGAACACACTTCAGGCTCGGCGTTGCGGTGGTATGCCTCATCATGGTGCTCAGCGGTTCGTTCGCTTATACCGGCATGACTTTTTCAAGAGCCCAAAATGCATATCACCTTCCGAATGATGTGATCGAACTGTGTGATATGGTCAAGCCGGAGAATAAGGATGAGCGCATATTCGTTGCCTTTCCTCCTGAACTTGTACACTACGTCCGTCAGTACACGACCGATATCATGCTTCCGTTCGGGCGTGACAGTATGGTCAGCTCATGGAAGAGAGTCGATAATCCTCTCTTTGATCTGTATATGTCACATGAGATGGCAGCAGATAAGCTGGCTCAGTACGCAACCGATTACTGGTGTGACTATGTGATCTTAAATGACGATGATGTCGTGATCGGCAATGTCGAGGATTTCGGACTGGAAGAGTACGGCAGAGTCGGCACCTATACCGTATACAGGAATAAGGCGAGCGATATTTGGCATAACTATGACGTTGACGGCGGTGTCATCAACGCCAATTTCAAGGAAGAATAGTATGTGGATAGCTGATAAATGGAAAGATTATGAAGTGCTTGATACCTCAGGCGGCGAGAAACTTGAACGCTGGGGAGACTATATACTTGTGCGCCCGGATCCTCAGGTTATCTGGGATTCAGGCAAGTCTGACCCTAAGTGGCGTAAGTTTAACGGACACTATCACAGATCCAAAGCAGGCGGCGGTGAATGGGAATTCCGCAATCTCCCCGAGGAGTGGCAGATATCGTACGGTAGCCTTAAGTTTAACTTAAAGCCCTTCTCTTTTAAGCATACGGGACTTTTCCCTGAACAGGCCGTTAACTGGGACTGGTGCGCGGATAAGATAAGGAACCGCTTACAGGAAAAAAACGACGGATCCGAGATAAAGATACTCAACCTCTTTGCCTATACCGGTGGAGCAACTGTTTCTGCGCTGGCAGCAGGTGCACATGTGACTCATGTGGATGCATCCAAGGGTATGACAGGCTGGGCCAAGGAGAATGCCGTAAGTTCAGGCGTATCTGACAGACCCGTCAGATGGCTTGTGGATGACTGTGTCAAGTTTGTTGAAAGAGAGATAAGACGCGGCAATAAATATGACGGTATCATCATGGATCCGCCTTCGTACGGGCGCGGACCCAAGGGAGAGATGTGGAAGCTTGAAGAGAGCGTATTTCCTTTTATAGAGCTTGCGTCCACTCTTTTATCCGATGATCCGTTATTCTTCCTTATCAATTCATATACTACGGGATTGCAGCCCGCAGTGCTTAAATACATGTTAGGACTTACTGTAGGTAAACGTTTTGGCGGAGTCATTGAGGCTGATGAGATAGGATTGCCTGTTACGGATTCAGGACTTATATTACCATGCGGAGCCACCGGACGATGGAGCAGATAATGGCTAAAAAGAAAAGAAAAAAAGGAACGGAAAATATAATACTGTATGTGATCTTCGGTATCATCCTGGTACTTGTGGTCGCGCTTGTCATAATGATCGTTAAGTGGAACAAGGGTCAGGAGTCAGACTATGATCCGGATGCGGTGACAACCGAGTTTGATACAGAGCCTAATGACTATATCCTTCCGTTAAGTGCCGAACAGGTATCGGGCAAGGCAGACGACAGTGTTGTGACGATACTGACACTTGGCAACAGTCCTTTTGCCGATGATTACGGCAGTAATAATCTGGCCAAGGCCTTAGGCGATATATATGGCGCGACCGTCATTAACGGCGGCATAGAAGGGTCGTATATCACCTGTAAGAATTCCGATTACAGTGAAGACGAAGAACAGGACGGAGTGAGCCTTCCGTTTATCGCAGGCGCCGTTGCGTCGGGTGATTTTTCGATACCCGAATCAGCAGCACCACTTGTATCGGAACAGGCCGTTTTGGCAGTACAGACTCTTAAGCAGACAGACATGTCATCTGTAGATGCTATCTTTATCATGTATGATCTTGAGGACTATGTGGATCACAGGCCGCTCGGAAGTGAGAGCGAGACGGATATCACATGTATTTACGGTGCCGTAAGATCTTCTGTTGAAGCACTGCGTAAGGCATATCCGTACATAAGAGTCGTGTTTCTTTCGCAGCCCGCATCAGGTAAGACGATAGACGGCTTCTTTGTTGACGGAGATGTGCATAATATTGGTGAAGGACTCTTAAGCGACTATGTGACATTTGAGCTTTCGGCGACCGCAACGGCAGGAGCCAGCTTTGTGGATATATATTACGGTGCTGTCAATGTGGATCAGAGGGATGAGTTTATCACCAATGATTATCACTTAAATGATAAGGGTGCGGAATCTGTGGCTAAGAGAGTGCATGAGCTTATTCCGCTGCAACCGTAAGACTGATACATGATCGGCAGGAAACTGATTTGGTGAAGAGTCGTGTTCCCCGGCATAGTTTTGTTATGAACAGCAAGAGAAATGATACATTCACAATTCTTTCGGCCATAGGGATCATTTTGATCCTGCTAGGGCATCTGGACTTAGGGATACTCTCTTTTGGGGGTATCTTTCCCTATTATTCCTATCATGTGATGATATTTGTCTTTATCGCCGGGTATTTCTATAAGCCTGCGGATGAAACTCATATAGGTGCGTTTTTGTTAAGAAAAGCGAAGCGCCTGCTCCTTCCCTATTTTATATGGAATCTCATATACGGACTTATCTCAATTGCCTTAAGAAAGAACGGTTTTGTTTTTGCCGGAGAATTGAATCTCTATAACCTTTTTGTGGCTCCGTTTATGGGAGGTCATCAGTTCGGACTTAATGCTGCTGCATGGTTCGTGCCTGCGCTTTTCTTGTTAGAGGTGATAGATATATTGGTCCGTTTTGTTTTAGGAGCTGTGGGTTCGGCACTTGTAAAAAAGAGTGGAGTGTCTGAAACTGAAGAAAACAAGGACGTTCGTGATAATGACACATCTGTCATTTACGGCACGCGTATCGAGTGGCTTGTGATGGCGCTTTATCTTGCGGTCGGAGTGGCAGCCGTATGGCTCTCGCAAAGAGGCAGCGTATATGATGTTTACAGATTCCCTGCAAGACTTATGCTCATGGCACCGACTTTGCAGTTTGGCAGGCTTTATAAGACAAGACTTGAGAAGTACGATATCACGCCGTGGTTTATATATTTTCCGTTGATATTTGTGATGAACTATATCCTTAATCATGTTCACGGAGGCTTAGCTTACAGTACCGTATGGGTAACGGGATTTGCAGGAACGCCGTTAACCCCGTTTATAACGACACTTACGGGTATTGCATTGTGGCTTCGCATATCAAAGATATTAAGCAAAGTGTTTGTACCGGATGATTCGCTTAAGAGTGAAGATATACAGGCGGGAGAAACTGTTTTAGGTGACTCGAATTTTTGCATGAAGGTATTGTGCGGTATCGGAACACATACATTCGATATCATGATGCATCATCTTGCGGTGTTCATGGTCATAAAGGGATTGTTCGACGTGCTCGGACAGAAGACAGGATGGTTTACGGACTTTGATGCGGTCGCTTTTAAGGAAGATCTGTACTACACTTATGTGCCGGGCGGTGCGCAGTGGGTGAAACTTATATATCTGGTGCTTGGATTGCTTATCCCCATAGGGATCGGTATCATACAGAATTGCTACAAGGAGGAACACAATGGAAAAGCTTAAAAAGGGGATGGCACTTTTGCTTGCCCTGATG
>JAEEGL012787781.1_pt1 | contig 10669 bp, 10 predicted proteins | sample 9134231 | NCBI WGS metagenome assembly JAEEGL01 (sample SAMN16246548, study PRJNA631951) | gut metagenome | biome: gut microbiome; feature: rumen; material: fiber-attached | host: Bos | place: Iran: Karaj | collected 2018-10 | reverse complement strand
ATATTCAGGAGGATGATGATTAAATGAGCATCAGAGCGTTTATCAATTCGGTCAAGGAAGGATTCAAGGGTATCACCAGACACCCTCTGGTAACTATCGCTTCCATAACGACGATCCTTCTCATGCTCATAGTAATGAGCGCATTCTTCATATTCTCCGCTAACGTCAGGTCCATAATGAGGAAGCTCTCCCAGGAGCCGCCTATCGAAGTCTACATGAAGCTTCAGGTGACGGAAGAGGAGCTGAACATCACGGCTCAGGCTATCCACGACGATCCCGCGGTCATCGACTACAGTGTCCAGAATCCCGAGGAGAACTATAACTACTTCAAGAACAACTTGGGATCCAGCTCATCTATCCTCGATGACTTCGACTACAATACTTATCTTCCGTATACCTTCAATATCCAGATAAGCGACCCCGCACTGGCTCAGGATGTAGTAAACAGGTTGAGCATCCTTCCCGGAGTCAGCAAGGTATCACAGGAGAGCAACGTCATGCATTTCCTGACACGTGCCAAGAGCATGGTAAATCTCGCGACTGTAGTCTCGTTCATAGTACTCTTCATGATCGCGCTCTTTATCATCTCCAACATGGTAAGGATCTCCGTATATTCAAGAGCGAGCGAGATAGAGATCATGAAGTTCGTAGGTGCTACGAACTCCTATATAAGACTTCCGTATGTCATAGAAGGTGCCCTTGTAGGACTTATCTCCGCACTTTGTGCATGGGGCATAAGCATATTCGCATACAGAGCTCTGTTCTACGAGCTTATGGAGGGCGTAGACCTTAACAGCTTCTATGCTCTTATCCCGGCAGGCAAGGTAACATGGTGGGTGCTCATAATCGCATCCGTCATAGGAATACTTATCGGTGCCGTAGGAAGCGGTATCTCGGTAAGGAAGTACATAAAGGTTTAAGGTGATAACAATGAAGGCAAAGAAAGCACTGATCAGTTCACTCCTTATAGGAGCAATGCTCTTGGCTCAGGCTTCGGCTGTAGTTCCCAAGAAGCCCACGATATTCGACCTCTACGACGAGATCGTACATCTGGAGAGGGCATCCGAAGAAGAGCTGGAGCAGAGACGTAATGAGAGAGATCAGGCTCTGGCACAGGCACAGGCCGCAGCATCCAGGGTAAGCGAGCTCTCTTCCCAGAGAGATGCCCTTAACGGACAGCTCAGCGAATTAAACGAGCAGAACGAGCAGATGCAGGCAGAGTACGAGCTCATCGCATCTCAGTATGCTGCAGCTCTCATCGCCAAGGCAGAGGCTCTCGACCGCTATGTAGAAGCACAGGAGACACTCGCTGCTACGGAGCAGATGTTCTGTGACCGTGTATCCGTTATGTTCGAATACCAGAACCAGTCTCCTCTGGAGATCCTCCTGGAGTCTGACAGCATCGCGGGCTTCTTTACCAACATCGAGCTCATAACGCTCATCGCGGATGCAGACGATCAGGCGGTAGACCAGATGCAGATAGCTCTGGACGACGCGAGAGCACAGGAAGAATATGCGCTTGCCGAAGCTAACGAGATGGAAGCTCAGTCCCTTGCAAAGCAGGAACAGCTGAGAGAACTCGAGGAGCAGATCGGTATCACCGAGAATAACATCTCCGACCTCTCCAGCCAGATCAGCAGTGCACAGGCAACGGCTAACGACTTCAACGCGCAGGCAGCACAGCTCAATAACGAGATAGCTCAGATCCAGGACGAGCTCTATGCACAGCAGCAGGCACAGGCAGCCGCAGCCGCAGCAGCTCAGGAACAGTCCGGAGGAGATTCGGCAAGCTCAGATACATCAAGCCAGGATACGAGCAGCTCGGATCAGGGAACGGCAGATCAGCTTCCCGCATCCCAGCCTGAGGCAGTGCCTCCGGCAAGCCCCGCCATCGGCGTATCCCTCTCATGGCCCTGCTACTGCAGGAGCATAACATCTCCCTTCGGATACAGATATCACCCCGTTACAGGTGAGTGGAGAGGCCATACCGGTATCGATATCGGCTGCGGCTTCGGCGACACTATTATCGCGGCAGCTTCAGGTACGGTATCCTATGTATGCTGCCCCTGCCCCGGATCTAACTACACAGACAGCTCAGTCGGCGGCGGTTACGGCAACTATGTCATGATCGACCACGGCAACGGCGTTGTTACCCTCTACGGTCACTGCAGGAACGTATATGTCTCCCAGGGCGAGTGGGTATCCGCAGGTCAGCAGATAGCGGAAGTAGGAAGCACGGGTACATCCACCGGACCTCACCTTCATTTCGAGGTAAGGGTCAACGGCAACAGGGTAGATCCTCAGGCATATCTTCCTTAATGAACGAAGAATTCTACGACATAATCGCCAGATACTACGACACTATGCAGGACGGCATCGACCACGATATGTGGGCAAAGATGCTGGATTCCTTCATACGTGAATTCTGTACATCCGAGCCTCAGGGCGAAGACGGCAAGCGCCTTATCGCAGACCTCGGCTGCGGCTCCGGCACCATCACCATCAAGCTGGAGCAGGAGCACGGCTACGACTGCATCGGTATCGACCACAGCACCCTTATGCTGGACGAAGCCAGGAACCTGGCGGGAGAAGACAGTCATATCCTCTGGCTCAACCAGGACATAACGAAGTTCGAACTCTACGGCATGTGCGATGTCTTTATCTCCACCACGGAGACCATCAACCACATCACTGAGGAAGAGGACCTCAGAAATATCTTTAAGACACAGCAGCAGTATCTTGCCAAGGGCGGCCTCTTCATCTTCGATGTCGGTACCAAAGACCATTTTGAGAAGACTCTCGGCAACAACGTATTCTTCGAGGACTACGACGACTTTACTTTGCTGTGGGCTAACGAATACGACACCAACACGAGACTCAGCACTTCGGACATGACCCTCTTCTACAGCGAGGACGGCGAGAACTACAACAGGGCGGATGCCACGGTATTCGAGCGTTACTACCCTGAAGACTACCTGGAGAACCTTGCCAAAGAATACGGCATGGAAAAGGTAGCCCGTAAAGAAGAAGGCGAGAGGGTATTTCTCGTATTCAGAAGAGAGGTCTTATCTTAACAAGAGATGACTCCCATGTCTCGTAAAGAATCCTCGGTGTAAGTGTCCTCTGTTAAGTATGACTCTGTGTACATATCTTCTTCGTGCAACAAATCTATAGCGGTTTCAACAAGACCAAATCCGGATTCGACATCTACATCGAGCACCTCTTCTGAGAAAGTGGTATCTCCACCATTCATATTTTCTGAAGCAGTATTTATTCCTCCTTCATATCCCATTTCTGCCAATTGATCGATAACAGCATTATCTATTGATTCAAGTGTGATCTCTATCCATTCGGATCCTATATGAACTATTAGGTTTCTACCGATTATCTCGTAAGAAGACAGCGCGCCTTCAGGATTAAGACCGGGTATAATTATATCTCCAAGAACATCGAAAATGCTTTGAACAGCATCATAGACGGTCTGGTTACCATTGAATACGATATCACGAATAGTGTTGAAAGCGTTATGTCCTGCGCCGGGATTGTTATTAGCAGCGTCGTACAAGTTTTCCGCATGTTCGACGGCATTGGCTGAATGAAATGATATCTGACCTACTCCTATTAATCCGCCGAGAATCTGTACTATTATCGGCGCTCCCATACCGCCGGACAATAATAAGGCGATGATGGTAAGAATGACTATTCCGGCGTCTACTATCAGCTGATCACGTTGTTGTATCTCAAGATTAAATCTTGCTACTTCTCGGTTGATACCGCCGGCCCTCGTAACGCCTTCGCAAATAACCTCAGTGTTGTTAGCTTCATTTTCGGCTCTGATGGCATTTATTTGAGAATTATATTCGTCCAATCCTATCGGATCCTGACCATCAGCGGGGGGATAGTAGTAATCGTTGCGTCCTTGAACGTTTGACAATACGTCATTAAGGAGTGAGGTCAATACTTGGAATGAATCCTCAATACAAATTTTATAAGAATCCAGGAATGTGCTTTCGTTTCCTTCTACCGCGGCAATAATATCATCGGCTCTATCAATCAATGAGATGAGAGCACCGGTTACCGGAGGTAATGACGGTTCTATTGATGAGTAGTCATATATATAAGAAGTCTCGTTCCTAAATTGCTCGCTTGATTCGCTAAACTGAGAATGGATCGCTCTCATAGAATCTATCTGATCCTGAATCAAGTTCATATAGGAGATAATACTGGGTTTGTAATAGGCATACGTTTCGCCCTCGCCTTGCAGTAAGGAGTGATAGATATAATCGTTCCAATAGTAAGTCACATACGAAATGATAACCTGAGCCGTTTCTGAGAAACCGTTGATGATCGTACGATGGATTCGAGCAAAATAATCCTTAGCGGCATATGCTGCCTCTCCTCTGAAACTGTCAGATTCACAGAAAGAATTGATAGTAGTCTCGTACTCTCTTAGGTTGGATATCAAAACAACCATATCTTCGATTACATTGGCCGATATATAGTTGAGATCTTCTTTTTTGAATTGCCATTCGTCAGAATTGGAAAAATCTGGTGAATAACTGAATGTCGGAGCTGCGAAAGAGATAGTAGAAGAATATGCACGTCCCTGATAAACATCGGTGACGCTTAACGAATGGGTAGGATCATCGTACTCCATGAATGCAGCAGCCATATCAACAAACATTCCCAAGTCTCTTTTCAGAAGCACAAGGTAGTTTTCAATAAGTGATGAAAACTCAGAATGCATCGCAAAAAGGTAAGATATTCCTGCGTTTGTACATTGAGATGTGGCGTGCAGATCTCTAAAAGTCAATAGTGTCTCTGCTGTCTCGATCAATGTATCAATCTCTTCAAATAGCCTCTCTTCTACAACAATATCATTCATGATTAATTACCATCCAATAGTTCTATATACCAGCTCAATGTAGTCAGGTAGGTAGCAGCATTATTCAGATCATTATTCAATGTGTCTATTAATGTTGCCCAACCATCGCGATCCGACTCTGCCTGACTTTTAAGTGTACGAAGCTCATCAATATAGTTTTCCAGTTTGGCTCTCGCTGTATATGAAGGATCCGAAGAGACGCATTCATTGCATAATTCTTCGATGAGAGGGCTTTCTGTAGGCTGACCCGGTTCAGAAAAAACGTAAATAGGAGCTTCATAACCCTCTACTTGAGATTCGGCTAAAGTAATGTAACTCTCAAGATATGCAATATAATCTCTGAGTTTATTCTGTATATCTTGATAGATGCCAATGTTGGAATTTATTTCATCAACATAATCGGAAATAGCACTATAAGCAGTTGTAATGGTAGAAAGAAGATTGACTTCGCCTCTCAAAAATACACGACGAGCCGCTTGAAATATGGCCTGTATATCTACTCTTTCCATTAAATATCCCCTAATTAAATTGTATAATACAAATCATACCAGTGTGAAAAACGGAGTTCAATAACTATATGAAACCATATAAAAAATTTTTTATTATAGTCTCTTTGCTGACGATATCTGCTTCCTTTTGGTTGAGTTCCTGCTATCGTATCCCGAATCCGGACAAGGAGCGTCAGAGTGAAGTTTCTCAGGCTGAAAGCGAATATTTGGATCAGCTTCAAAACGGAGATCACGGTATATATTCAGACGATCCGTTCACCAGCGATCTCCAAGGTGTGATCACCGACGGCGTATATATCAACGAAAACATCGGTTTTGAGATCGTAGTTCCTGAAGGATTTGAATCTCTGTCGGTAGCGGAAATGCAAGACTATAAGGAGGAGACCGGGACTTACAGGATGATCTGCGATCCTGATAATGACAGGTTGCTGGTCACGGGAGATTGCTGTTACGATCTCATGCTCGAAGATGCAAACGGCAATGCCATAAGATGTTACTATAGGATAATCGGGAATCTCGGAACAGGTTTTCTCGAGGGGTTTGTAAACAGATTTATTCAGTCGACGATCGATGAACTCAGTGGCAGGTACGACGGGGCAACCGTTACGGCGGGCGAAGTTGAGCTTACGACCGTGGACGGACAGCCTAAGTACATTGTTACTTATGAGATCGCTGACGGAGATCTTACGTCATATCGTACTGAGATAATAGACTTTACATCAGTAGAAACCTTCAACGACGGCGTGATCCGAACGATCGCCGTTGAATATTCGGATCCGACTATGTTGGATGAAGTCTTATCGGGAATAAACTACACCATCGAAGGAACGGAGCCGGTTGCCGACTAAGATATCGGTATTTCCACGGTCGACTTGTCGCTTCATGTTGTATCTTCGACTATATATTTGTAATATATGGAAGAAAATGAGGTAACAACATGGAAAACGACAATACATACTACGCACCGGGAGTCCCTACGGACCCTAAGGAAGATCACATAATAAGAGCAATGGCACTTAAGGGCCACGTCAAGGCGGTAGCTATCAACTCCACCAAGACCGTAGCGGAAGCCTTAAGGATCCATAACACATCTCCCGTGGTAACGGCAGCTCTGGGAAGATTCATCACGGGCTCTCTTCTTATCGCAGAGAACATGAAAAATCTCACCGATACACAGACCACCATAATCAGATGCGACGGTCCCATCAAGGGCATGACCTGTGTAGTAGACAGCCACGGCCACGCCAAGGCATACCCTATAGAGAATCAGGTGGAGGCTACATACCACAGGCCCCAGAAGCTCAATGTAGGAGCAGCGGTAGGTAACGGCTCCCTTACTGTAATAAGGGACATCGGCCTCAAGGAACCCTACACGGGTTCGGTACAGCTAGTATCAGGTGAGATCGCCGAGGACTTTACTTACTATCTCGCATCCTCAGAGCAGACTCCTTCAGTGGTAGCCTTAGGAGTACAGGTAGGACCCGAAGGCGTACTTAACGCGGGCGGCCTTATGGTACAGCTTATGCCCGGTGCCACCGAAGAAGACATTGACTACGTAGAGCAAAGAGCCAACGGCGGCTTCCCGGACATAACCTTCCTTATGGAAGAAGGATTTACTCCCGCCAAGATCCTGGACCTCTTCATGGGCGATCCTGACATGGCATATATGGACGGCTACCCCGTAAGCTACAAATGCAACTGCAGCAGAGACAGGATGTATGCAGGACTTGCAGCTCTTCCCAAGGACGACATCAAGGCTCTCTCGGAGGACACCCAGGGCATCGACACAGAGTGCCACTTCTGCGACCACAGATACCACTTCACCCCCGAAGAGATAGGTCAGCTGCTGTAAATTAATGGACACACTGTACATAGTAATGCCCGCCTACAACGAAGAGGCGAACATCGAAGCTGTAGTAGAGCAGTGGTACCCCATCCTGGAAGGCAAGAGCGAAGACTCACGCCTGGTAATAGCAGACTCCGGAAGTTCCGACAGGACCCATGAGATCCTGGATGGACTTAAGACAACGCACCCTAAGCTTCAGACATTGGAAGACACAGACCGCTACCATGGCCCTAAGCTCATGGCACTCTACGGATATGCCATAAAGAATAAAGCAGACTACATCTTCCAGACAGACAGCGACGGACAGACAGACCCCAATGAATTCCCCAAGTTCTGGGACGAGAAAGACCAATACGACGGAATCTTCGGCAACCGTACCCAAAGAGGAGACGGCAAGGACAGAGCATTAGTAGAGAAGGTAGTTTGCCTTCTCCTGAAAGCATACTTCAAGGTAACCGTCCCTGACGCCAATGCACCCTTTAGGCTCATGCGGGCAGAGACATTAGCCAAGCACCTCGGTAAGCTCCCTAAGGACTACAACATCCCTAACATAATGCTTACCACATACTTCGTGCACTACAACGAGCGAACAAAGTTCGAAGTCATATCCTTTAAGCCAAGACAGGCAGGAGTCAATTCAATAAACCTCCCCAGGATAATCAAGATCGGTTGGAAGGCACTTGGGGATTTTAGAAGGTTTAAGATGGATATGAAGTAACAGTTAAAATTCTAATTGATTATATAAGGCAGTTTTCTTTCGAAAACTGCCTTATATTTTTCGCCTATTACAATGTTCCCTTTTCCAAAATGTTAAGATATTGGTCAAATTTGAACACTTTATACCTTTTCTTTTCAGGTGTGATATCGACCAGAATTCCTAATTTGCAAAAATCCATGCATATAGTAGAAGCGGTAGGCTCCGAAACTCCTAACAATTCGGCTATTTTTTTCTTGGATACTAGAGGATATTCGAATAATAAATCTAGTAATCGCTGATAATTACCATTTCCGTTGGCAATCGTATATAGTTGCTTGGAGTATGTGGTCTTTAACGACAAAATTGCTTTGGCTGAACTTGTAGCTTCGTCGGATGTTTCTGCTATTCCTCTGAGGAAGAAACATATCCAGCTTTCCCAATCACCTTCAAATCTAACTTTATTCAACAGATTGTAATATTCTTCTCTGTTATTCTTGAAATAATAACTCAAATATAAAAGTGGTTGAGCTAGTATTTCTTTCTGGCATAGCCAAAAAGTGATTAACAATCTTCCCATTCTTCCGTTACCATCGAGAAATGGATGGATTGTTTCAAACTGTGCATGAATGATGGCTATTTTTATCAATGCGGGGATATGATCTTCTGCGTAGAAGAAGTTTTCTATATCCGCCATCGCTTCTAGCATTTCTGAAGGAGGTGGTGGAACAAATGACGCTGTGTTAAGCGTACATCCAGCAGGACCTATCCAATTTTGTGATCTTCTGAATTCTCCGGGATTTTTCGTAAACCCTCTTACGTCTTTAAGTAAAGTCTTATGAATTTCTTTTATTAGTCGTAAACTTAAAGGCAATGTATCTAAACGAGATAATCCATAGTTCATTGCGTGGACGTAATTGACGACTTCTTTAACACTGTCCTTGGAAAAATCTTGTCCATTATCATCATTGGTGTTTAAAATATCGACCATCGATGCTTGTGTACCTTCAATTTGCGAACTTAATAGTGCTTCTTTTTTTACGTACATAGCAACGAACAACTCGGGATTCGGTAGTATTTCCGTGATTCCATCCAAACGACCAAGTTTTCTATCGGCTTGCGAAAGCAATTCTTGCATATGCTCATCGATTTGAATTCCTGGATTAGGGGGGAGTCTATTTGGGATAAAAGCATTATATCCAGTTGCTTGTTGAACAATATGTCCACTTCTTGTACTTGTTAACTTCATTTCAATCCCTCTAACACATGTATATTTTGCTTATAGAAAGTGTAAAATTTCTAAGCAAAAAAATCAACGGTTTATTTTGCTTAGAAACACAACGCGTGTTTTAAGCAATATTTTCTTTCCTTAAATGATAATCTGGGATTTGCACTTCGCATGTGCAATAACACTTATTAAACATCATGGTTATTAGTTATCGTCGTTTGTATTCTTAAAGTGAGTTTTGAATGCGTTGAGTCATAAACCTGTAGATATAATTCATCTGAACGAAAAGACGTGTTATCCAATGTTGTTATCAAAATATCAAGAGTGCACACTTGATGCTTTTATTGCTATAATAAGCTGATGATTTTTGCGTTGGAGGATCGCTGATGAAGTTAATAATTCAAATACCTTGCTATAACGAAGAAGAGACTCTTCATGTAGCTCTGAATGATCTTCCGAAGCAGATCGAGGGAATAGATGAGATCGAGACTCTTATCATCAACGACGGCAGTAAAGACAAGACCGTCGAAGTCGCTAAGAAGCTCGGCGTTAACTACATCGTAAACTTCAAGAGAAATAAAGGCTTGTCGTATGGATTTATGGCAGGCTTGGATGCGTGTCTTCACCTGGGTGCAGATATAATTGTTAATACAGACGCAGATAACCAGTACAATGGAGCTGATATTCCCAAGCTTATAAGACCTATTATCGATGGAGTTGCCGACGAGGTAATAGGTGAGCGTCCTATTGATCAGACAGAGCACTTCAGTACAAAAAAGAAGTTGTTTCAGCACTTAGGATCTTGGGTGGTTCGAAAGGCAAGCTATACACGTATTCCAGACGCTCCCAGTGGATTCAGAGCTTTCAGCAGAGAAGCTGCTCTTCGCATCAATGTAATCAACAACTACACATACACACTTGAGACTATTATCCAGGCCGGTAGAAACCGAATCGCTATCACCAGCGTCCCGATCAGGACTAACGGAGAACTTCGAGAATCCAGACTCTTTAAGAGTATGAGCGCATACATGAAGCGGTCTGCGGGTGTAATCGTAAGAAGCTTCATGATGTACCGCCCCTTGAGGTTCTTTGGCAAGTTATCTGTAGTTTTCTTCGTTCCTGCAATTGCGCTGGGAATCAGATTCCTTATCCTTGGCGGAACCGGTCACGTACAGTCGTTGCTCCTTGCAGCAGTCCTTGCGATGATGGGAACGCAAACGTTTATGATGGGACTTCAGGCAGATCTTATCGCAGCTAATAGAAAGCTCTTGGAAGATATCCAGTACAGAGTCAGAAAGCACGATGTAGAGTCGGACCTTCCTGTTGCAGATCTCGAGATAAATAAAAAAGAAGAGAACTGATCAAGTCTGTTCTCTGAGGTATTCAATTAAAGCTTCGTACATACCGATAAGATCTTTGGTGGGTTGCCATCCGAGTTCAATAAGCTTATCAGCCGACAGATTCATTTTGAGTTCAGGAGCAAAACCTCTTGAAGCAGCATCTGATT
>JAEEGL012757647.1_pt1 | contig 10669 bp, 10 predicted proteins | sample 9134231 | NCBI WGS metagenome assembly JAEEGL01 (sample SAMN16246548, study PRJNA631951) | gut metagenome | biome: gut microbiome; feature: rumen; material: fiber-attached | host: Bos | place: Iran: Karaj | collected 2018-10 | reverse complement strand
TGATGATATAAAAATTATAGTAGCTAGTATGAAGAATTTACCTGGTGATAAGAAGAAGATTTTACTAGATACTTTCAAAGCATTTATTAAAAATAATTAGGAGGAAAAATGAAGAAAAAATTATTAATAGTATTAACAGTATTCATATCACTATTTGTACTTACTGCATGTAATGGAGCAAAAGATGATGTAGTAGATACAACCTTAGCAGGAACTTATAAGTCAACAAAGATAATAAGAGCAAATGGTAATACTGAAGAAGAGAAAACAATTACTTTAACTATTAAAGATGATAAGACTGCAATAATGAAAACTAAAGAAAATGTTGAAGTACATATTAAATATGATGATACTAAAATGTACATAGTCGAAGCTGAAGGTGAATACTATGAGTATTCTAAAGATAATAGAGAGTTAACACTTACTAGTGCAGGTGATAAGTTAGTATTAATAAAAGAGTAATTATTTACTCTTTTTAATTTGCATTTAATATTCATTTAATAATTATTGTATAATATGTATATGTGGTGATTAATAATGAAAATATTAATAGTGGAAGATGAATATAATTTAGCGGATGCTATTGGTACTATGTTAAAGAAAGAAAAATATTCAGTAAATATATGTACTAATGGTGATGATGGACTTGATGAAGCATTAACTAATATATATGATTTAATAATACTTGATGTAATGCTTCCTGGTACAGATGGATTCGAAATACTTAAGACTATTAAAGATGAAGGTATTGAATCTAAAGTACTTATGCTAACTGCTAAGTCTACTATCGAAGACAAATTAAATGGTCTTACTAATGGAGCAGATGATTATCTAACTAAACCATTCCATATGGATGAGTTATTAGCAAGAGTTAATATCCAACTAAGAAAGAAAGGCAAAGTAGAAAGTAATCTTATTCAAGGAGATATATGTTTAGATATAAGTTCTTTAACTTTATCTAAAGTAAATGGAGAAGATTCTTTAAGCATTATTGGTAAAGAATTTCAATTATTAGAAATATTTATGAGAAATCCTAATCAAGTAATAGATAAAGAACAACTATTTAATAAAGTATGGGGATTTGATAGTGAAGCAGAGTCTAATACTTTAGAAGCTTATATATCTTTTCTTAGAAAAAAATTAAAATTACTTGATTCAGTTATAACTATTAAAGCAGTAAGAAATATGGGATATAAGCTGGAGGTACCAAATGAAGAAACTAAAAAGTAAAGTATTTTATACGATATTTATTATACTTACAGTATTCTTATTTACTATATTTGCTTTTAATGGAATAAGAGAATATACAAGAGAATATAATAATGTAAATGAAATACTTAAAAGAGAGGGGAGACCTAATCCCAAAGATAATCATTTTAATAACAATATTAACGACGATAATATGAACCCTATATTTATAAATTATGATGTTTATAGAGTAATACTAAACGATGATGGATCTATAAAGAAAATATTAAATGAGACTAATTATACTGAAGAAGAATTAAAGAAGATTGAAACTAGGGTTAATGATATTGTAAATAGTCATAAAGAAGACTTATATGTATGTAATCCAGTATTTGAAAATATATCTTATTCTTTCAACAATAATCGTTTAGTAATAGTAGATAGTTCGAGTGAGCAACAAGTATTATCTTGGTATTTGTTATCTCAAGTAGCACTTCTAGTACTGCTTGAAATACTTGTCTTCTTAATAGCAAAATTCTTAACTAAATGGATTGCTGAGCCAGTAAGCGAAAGTTTTGAAAGAGAAAAAAGATTCCTTGCAGATGCATCACATGAATTAAAGACACCAATCGCAGTTATTATGGCAAGTGCAGATGCTTATGAAAATGATAAAGATAAGAAATGGATTAACAATATTAAAGATGAATCAGAAAGAATGAATAAACTTGTTAAAGAACTTCTTGATCTTACTAGACTAGAAAAAGATACCGAGATAGAGAAGAAAGAAGAGAACTTATCTAAGATAATAGAGAAAGCCTCTTTAACTTATGAAAGTTTATTATATGAAAATAAGTTAGAATTAGAATGTAATATAAATAAAGATATTATGTTTAAATGTAATAGTGATTCTATGAAAGAGTTAATGAGTATACTTATAGATAATGCAGTTAAATATAGTGATAAGAATGGAATAGTTAAAGTTAATTTATATAATGATAATAAAGATATAGTACTCGAAGTAATTAATAAAGGTATTCCAATTAAAGATGAAGATAAAGAAAAAATATTTGAAAGATTTTATAAAGTAGATAAATCTAGAAATAGAAAATCTAACAATTATGGATTAGGTCTTTCTATAGCAAAGAAGATAGTAGAGTTACATGATGGCTCTATTAGTGCTTCTTCTAAAGATGAATTTACAACCTTTAAAATAGTATTTAGCCAGAAATAAAAATTTCTGGCTTTTTTAAGTTTTGTTTAAGTTTTAATTGTTAATCTTTTTATGTAGGAGATGAAAAGATGAATAAAAAGAAAAAGAGTTATATAGTATTAAAGATATTGATAGTAATCATAGTACCTATTATGACTTTCTTCATAGGAGTACTTGGTACTTATACTTACATAGTTAATAATCCAATTGTACAAATAGTGAAAGAAGATAATACTGGTGCTGTTAAGACTATTAGTATTACTGAAGATGGTATATCTAGTTCCGTTAGTAAAGTATATGATTCAGTAGTAGTTATATCTACTTATAAGAATGATAGTTTATATGCTACTGGTAGTGGTTTTGTATACAAGATAGATAATAATAAGATGTATATAATAACTAATAATCATGTAATCGAAAGTGGTAATAAGTTTGAACTTACTTTTACTGATGGAAGTAAAAGCGAAGCTAAACTATTGAATGGAGATGAATTTAGCGATATAGCAGTACTTGAAACGAGCATCAAGAAAGGAATAAGTGCTGTCGAAATATCTACTAGTTCTATTACTCCTGGTGATACTGCTTTTGTAATAGGAGCACCTCTTGGAAGTGAATATAGCTTTACTGTAACAAGAGGAATTATATCAGGTAAAGAAAGATTACTTGAAGTTAGTTTATCTAATACAATGAGTGCAGATTATGTAATGAATGTAATACAGACAGATGCTGCTGTTAATAGCGGTAATAGTGGAGGACCAATAGCAAATTCAAATGGAGAAGTAATTGGAGTAATATCAGCAAAGATAGTATCTTCTGGAGTAGAAGGTATGGGATTCGCAATACCTATAGAGACAGCTACTAAAATAGCAGATCAAATAATTAAAGGTGATAAAGTACTTCATCCATATTTAGGTATCACTATGAGTAATACTACTAATAGATATCAATATAGAAATAGTAATAGTACAACTAAAGGAGTAGTAATAGCAGGTGTAGAAAAGAGTGGACCAGCAGCTAAAGGAGGATTACAAGAAGGAGATATTATTACTAAGATTAATGGAGTAGAAGTAGAAAACATTGCATACCTTCGCTATGAATTATTTAAAAATAATGTTGGTGATGAAATAACAATTACTTATAAAAGAGATAGTAAAGAGTTAACAACTAAAGTTAAGTTAACATCAAATAGTAATCTATAAGGAGGAATATATGTATATATTTAAAAATGCATTTAGAAATATAAGACGTAATAAAGGTAGAAACATACTAATAGGACTTATCATAGTAGTTATTTCTGCAGCATGTGCTATTACTCTTGCTATAAGAGAAAGTGCTAGTGATATAGTGACTTCCTATCAAGAGAAAAACAAACTAGAAGCAACTATAGGTATGGATAGAAGATCACTTACTGAAGCACTTACTAGTGGTGATAAAACACAGGAAGAATTAATTAAAGAATTTAATGAAATAAAAGGCGTTACTGCAGAAGAAATAGATAAATATGGAGATAGTGAATATGTAACTAGTTATTACTATACATATAATATTTCTATGAACTCTAGTTCTATTAAAGAAGCTACTGATAGTTTAGTTAAAGAAAAGACTGAAACAACTACTAGTACAACTACAACTACTAACAAGAAGACAACTAAGACTAATGGTAGTAATTCTAATAGGCCTGACTTCCCTGGAGGAAAACCACCAGAAAGTTCTAGTACTACAACAACTACTACGCAAAGAAAGACTACAACTACTAGAAAGACTGTTGAAAAGATATTGAATGAAAAAGCAGAAAAAGGAACTTTCTCTTTAGTTGGTTATGATTCTTATGAAGCAATGAGTGATTTTATAAGTGGTACATATACTATAGTAGACGGATCAGTATCTAGTGACTTTGAAGGAGATAATATAGTTATTAGTGAAGAATTAGCTACTCTTAATAATCTTAAAGTAGGAGATACTATTACATTTGTAAGTCCATATACAACTACTTATACTATTAAAGCTACTGTTACAGGAATATATAAGGAGAATACTGAATCATCAAGTGATATGTCACAGATGTATTCTAACAGTGCAAATAAAATAATTACTAATAGTACATTTATAAAGAAGATACTTGCTGGTGATACTAAAATAACTGCTACTATAACACCAACATTCTTTATAGATAATATAGATAACGTAGATAAGTTTAGTGAAGAAGTAACTGAAAAAGGATTAAGTAAATACTATACAGTAACAAGTAATGCTGATGAAATATCTAAAGCTACTGAATCAGTAGATAATGTTAAGATATTTGCTACAACATTTTTAATAATTACTCTAGTAATAGGTGGAGTAGTACTTATGGTAATCAATATGATTAACATAAGAGAAAGAAAATATGAAATAGGTGTACTTAGAACTATAGGTATGAAGAAGAGTAAACTATCATTACAGTTCATGTTTGAACTATTGATAGTTGCTATAGGCTCTCTCTTAATAGGAGCAGGAGTAGGTTCATATTTATCAGTACCTGTTGCTAATAAATTACTTGAAAATGAGATAGCTAATTCATCAAGTAAAGTAGAAGATATTAGAAATAATTTTGGTAGACCAGACTTTAGCCCACCAGACAATGAAGAAACCAATGAAGAAAATAGACCAAATGATTTTAAGAATATGAACTTAGGTGTAGCTAAAGTAAACGAAGTAAAAGATATTAATGCAGTAGTAGACTTTAAAGTACTAGGTAAACTACTTGCTATTGGAGTAGCACTAACACTATTTAGTTCACTAGCAAGTGTAATATCTATTTCTAGATTTTCGCCACTTACTATATTAAAGGAGAGAAGCTAATGGAACATATATTGGAAACAAAGAATTTAAATTATAGATATAGTGATGCTCCTAAAGGAGAGTATGTATTAAAAGATGTTAATATGACTTTTGATGAAGGGAAATTGTATGCTATTAGAGGTAAATCGGGTAGTGGTAAAACTACATTATTATCTTTAATAAGTGGACTTGAAAAGAAATATGAAGGAGAGATATTATACGACGGTAAATCTTTAAAGAAAAGAAACTTAGATAAATATCGTAATACAGACATAGGTATAGTATTCCAATCATATAATCTTCTTCCTACATATACTGCTATAGAAAATATTATTTTATCTATGGATATAAGTCGTATGAAGAAAGTTAATAAGAAAGAGAAAGCTCTAGAACTTATGAAAAAAGTAGGATTAGATGAATCTCATGCTAAAAGAAGAGTACTTAAACTAAGTGGTGGAGAACAGCAGAGAATAGCAATAGCAAGATCACTTTCATACAATCCAAGAATAATACTTGCAGATGAACCTACAGGTAATTTAGATAAAGAAACTGAAGATGAAATATTAGATATATTTAAAGAACTAGCTCATAAAGAAAATAAATGTGTAATAATAGTTACACACTCTAAAAATGTATGTGATAGTGTAGATCAAATATATGAACTAGCTAAAAGAGAAAAAGAAGAAATTAAAGAAGATAAGAAAACAAAGAAAAAAGAGACTACTAAATAAACATTTAGATAATAATACGTTATTACATTAACGGAAGCTTATATCTCACTCTTTCCCTTGAATGTATAATTCCCATGTGCTGTTAATGTAATATAAAAAAAAGAGCTTTAAGCTCTTTTTTTATTTATGAATAATCCCATATTTATACATATTGATTTAATATTTATTTAAGACTCATATACTATTATTAATATGTCGAAAGGAGAAGTGGTAAATGATTAAATAAAAATTTAATTATTTAAGGTTCAATTAAGAAATGACATATATAATCAAGATGTTTAAGAAAGGAGAATTGATAATAATATGAAAGAAAAAATTAAAATATTTGTAATTGGATTTTTAGCTGGAGCAGTTATGTCTACAGGAATCTTCTGTGCATACACTCTAGTTAATAATTCAAATAATAATAACCATGGAGGTATGGGTGGAGGGCCACAACAAATGCAAAATGGACAACCACCTGAATTACCAGGTAATAACAATAATGGTAATAATAATGGAAATGGACAACCTCCAGAGATGCCAAATAATGGACAAAATAATAGTCAACAACAGTAAGGAGAGTTATTATGAAAAAAGATTATAAATTTGTAATTATAGTAACTGGACTATTATTGATACTTGGTGCATTATGGCTAGTAATAATAGATAGCAATAATAAACAATATAGTAATAATAACAATATACCAGGACAAAACAATTCTTCAGCTACTTATTCATCTGTAAAAGAAATAACTAAAGATGAAGATATAACTGGAGGAGAATATACATCCAGTAATAAAGATGAGAATGCAATATTAGTAACTGGAAGTGTTACTTCTACAATATCTAATATAACTGTTAATAAAACTGGTGATTCTGATGGAGGTGATAATACTAGTTTCTATGGAACTAACTCAGCAGTTATAGCAAAGAGTGGAGCAACATTAAATATTGAAAATGCAAATATTACAACAGATGCAACTGGAGCTAATGGTGTGTTCAGTTATGGTGGTAGTGCAACTACTAATAATTCTTCATCAGATAATACGACAGCAAACATATCTAATTCTACTATAACTACTACTAAAGATAATTCAGGAGGAATAATGACAACTGGTGGTGGTATTATGAATGCTACTAATTTAACTATAAATACTGCAGGTACTTCTAGTGCTGCTATAAGGTCCGATAGAGGAGGAGGTACAGTTAACGTAGATAAAGGAACTTATAAGACTACTGGAAAAGGCTCACCTGCAATATATTCAACTGCAGATATTACAGTTAAAAATGCAACATTAATAGCAACTGCCTCAGAAGGAGTAGTTATTGAAGGAAAGAATAGTGTTACTCTAGAAAATGTAGAATTAATAGATACTAACAATACTCTAAATGGACAATCAACTACATATAAAAATATATTCTTATATCAATCAATGAGTGGAGATGCTGCAAATGGAGAGGCAACATTTACTGCTAATAATTCTACAATAACTACTAATAAAGGAGATAGTTTTTATGTAACTAATACTACTGCTACTATAAGTCTAGAGAATAATAAAATAGTTAATAATGATAGTACAGGAAACTTCTTAAGAATACAAAAAGATTCATGGGGTAATAGTGGTAGTAATGGAGGAGTAGTAACATTAAATTTAACTAATCAAGAAGCAAATGGAAATATAGTAGTAGATGAAATTTCTACTTTAAAGATAAATATGAAATCATCTAATTATAAAGGAACAATTAATAATAGTAATACAGCTAAAAGTATAGATTTAGTATTAGATGAAAACTCAACTATAACATTAACAGGAGATAGTTATGTATCATCCCTTTCCAATTCTAATAAAACTAATAGTAATATAATCCTCAATGGATACAAACTATATGTTAATGGAGTAGAATTAAAATAAAAAAGAGCGTATGCTCTTTTTATTATGATATAATTTTAGTGGAGGCTAATATGAAAACAGAGAAAAACATATTAATAGCATTCACATTAAATATTACTTTTTCTATATTTGAATTCTTTGGTGGATTATTTACTAATTCAGTAGCAATATTATCTGATGCAATTCACGATATGGGAGATGCATTTTCAATAGGAGTTTCTTATATACTTGAAAGAAAGAGTAAGAAGAAAGCTGATAAAGAACATACTTATGGATATGTTAGATATTCAGTACTAGGTGGAGTAATAACTACTACGATACTTCTAGTAGGATCTATATTAGTAATAATAAGTGCAGTTAAGAGAATATTTGTACCAGTAACTATTAACTATAGTGGGATGGTTATATTTGCTGTAGTAGGGGTAATACTTAACTTCTTAGCTGCTTATGTTACTAGAGAAGGGGATTCTATCAATCAGAAAGCAGTTAATTTACATATGCTTGAAGACGTACTAGGATGGGTAGTAGTTTTAATAGGAGCTATCGTAATGAATTTTACAAATATTAAGATACTGGATCCACTAATGAGTATTGCAGTAGCACTATTTATACTAATTAATTCATTAAAGAATTTAAGAGTAGTAGTAGATTTATTCTTAGCTAAGACTCCTCATGATATAGATATAGATAAATTAAAAAAACATCTACTTAAGATAGATGGAGTAGATGATATACACCATATACATGTATGGAGTATGGATGGATATAGTAACTATGCTACTATGCATATAGTAAGTAAATCTAAAGATATTAAGACTATTAAGAAATTAATTAGAGAAGAATTAGAAGAACATAATATATGTCATTCTATACTCGAGACTGAAGATGAAGCTTGTGATGATATAGAGTGCAATGTAGAAGTGCATGCAGAAGAACATCATCACCATCATCACTAGTGGTGATAAGTATGAAAAGAAATCATAATTTAGACATTCTTAGAATAATAGCTATGATGATGATAGTTATTCATCACATTACTATTAACGATATTGGTATACAAGCAATACTTAACTCTGGAGATCAATCATTAAGTAATATCCAGTTAGCTATAGGAATATTCATGAATGCTTTTGTAGTAATTGGAGTTAACCTGTTCTTTCTATTATCTGGATATTTTAGAATAAATTTTAAATGGAAAAAAGTAGTATCAATTATTGTTCAAATATTCATAATTTTTAATATTATTACTTTGATAGGAATATTTACTGGATATGTAGAATTAAATACTGAAACTATTATTAGTATGATTAATCCTATACGTGAATACTGGTTCTTAGCAGTATACATATTCCTTATGTTCTTATCTCCATATTTAAATAGATTAATAGATTCTCTAGATAAGAAAGAAGCTAAAAGAGTATTTATCATAATAGCAGTATTATTCTCTTTATATGCATTCTTCTTCGATTTAGGATTATCTGTATATGGTGGATATTCAGTTATTTGGGGAATATCTATGTATATAGTAGGAGGATTAATTAGTAAGTTTAAAGTTGCTCTTAGAAGTGGACTTCCACTATATATAATTACATCTATAGTTAATGGAATAATAATAATCTTATTATTCAAGACTGGAAATCATAAAACATCATGGTTATTATATAAGTATAATTTCCCACTAGTATTTGCATCTAGTTTATTCTTGTTCTTATGGTTTAATAGTTTAAAGATCAATATCAAGAATACAAAACTAATAGGATTTATTACTTTCCTTGCTACAAATACTATGATGGTTTATTTGATTCATTCAGGTAACTTCTTAACAGAAATTAGAAGAATACCTACAAATATGTTTATTATTAATGATGGATTTAGATACTTACCATTATTTGTTCCAATATATGCATTACTTATTTTAATAGTATGCTCTCTAGTATCAGAGTTATATAAAAGAACGATAGATAAATTAGTAACTAAACCATTTGATAAGAAAAATAAAAAACACGCCGATTAGACGTGTTTTTCTTTTATAAAAATGGGGCGGAATATGGGGATCGAACCCATGCGTACCGGAGCCACAATCCGGCGTGTTAACCACTTCACCAACTCCGCCATAAGTACACTTGTCATTTAAGACTACTTTATTCTAGCAATAAATAAGGTAAATTTCAAGTATTTTTTATTATTTAGTATGAAATCTAGTTAATTAATTATATAATACTTGTAGGAGGATTTATTATGATACTAGAAGAATTTGATGAAACTAAAAACTCTACATTTGACCCAGATGAAGTGTCAAATGTTATACCTGGCTTTCCTAAAATAGCAGTTACTTGTTTTTCAAGTAAACTATTTGAAGAGTTATTAAATGCATATAAGCATGAAGAATTAGGAAGAGTTAAGAATGCCAATGGAGATAATGTTATTTATAAATTAAATTATAAAGGAACTGATATAGCGTTCTTTATGTCTAGAGTAGGTGCTCCAGGTTGTATAGCAGATATGGAAGAGATAATTGTAATGGGAGCAGAAAAGTTCGTTGTATTCGGTACTTGTGGAGTACTTGATTCAAGAATTAATGACTTAGCCATTATCATACCTACATCATCTATTAGAGATGAAGGAACTAGCTATCATTATGCACCAGCTAGCAAAGAAATAGCAGTTAATACTAATAAAGATAACTTAGAATTATTTAAAGAAATTCTAGAGAAACATAATTACAGTTATGTTGAAGGTAAAAACTGGACTACTGATGCTATATATAGAGAGACTAGAAATAAAGTAATGAAGAGAAAAGAAGATGGATGTATATCAGTAGATATGGAATGTTCATCTATTAAAGC
>JAEEGL011985335.1_pt1 | contig 10669 bp, 11 predicted proteins | sample 9134231 | NCBI WGS metagenome assembly JAEEGL01 (sample SAMN16246548, study PRJNA631951) | gut metagenome | biome: gut microbiome; feature: rumen; material: fiber-attached | host: Bos | place: Iran: Karaj | collected 2018-10 | reverse complement strand
TTGATGGCACTTTGTTTCGGAAGAAACGGCATAAGCGCTGTATCTCCAAACATGTTGCTTGAAGATACAGACGCTATGGCAAGAAACGATCATACATTTCTCATAACCGTTGAGTTCACCAATTGAACAGGTTCATTTTTTTTGTATGAGGTTTAAAAATATATAGTTTGTCAGATATAATACAAATATAGGAGGATGGGCAGAAGGCATAGTATGTGGAAGCTACTTACAAGCAAAGACGGATGGAAAAGTCCCGAATAATTCCAGTCACGGGGAGAGTGCGAATATGACTGTCTTTCCTGTTCGCATCTGGACGTGGATTGCGAAGGTGATGAAATGGAAGACGATGAGCTTTTCCATGAACTCTATGAGGACGATGATGACGACTGGTAGGTACTGTCTATGAGACTGTTCGCAGCTATTTGTTTCGACGGAGAAGCAGCTGAAAAACTCATAAGGATACAAAAGGATCTTCTGAAAATGGGGAAAGGCAGATTTACAGCTGAAGATGCTTTGCATCTTACCTTTGCATTTTTGGGAGAGATTCCGGAGGATCTCGTACCTGCAGTCAGGGACGCACTGCGCAGTGTATATATGCAGCCGATGAGTCTTAAGATAGCACGGGTCGGTACTTTCTCAGAATCAAAAGGACTGTGGTGGGCCGGGATCGAAGGAAACAGATATCTCAACGATCTGCAGGCAGGGATAGCAGCTGCACTTGATAATGCAGGGGTCCGTTTTCAAAAAGAAAAGTTTTCTCCTCATGTGACATTGGTAAGAGACTTTGTTAAAAGCAGTAGTTTCGATGCGAAAAAAGCTCTTAAAAAGCCATTCGAAGTTAAGGCAGATTCGTTTTGTCTTATGAGATCGGACCTTACAAAAGACGGAGCGGTATATACCGTAATCGAAAGGTACAATGCTTCTTTGTAACAGCTATGAAGGTAATATATAATATGGGTAAAGGGATTTGAGAGCATAAAAAGAAAGGGATATTGTAATGACAGACGAGAGAATAAGCGAACTTATAAGGAAGATAGTAGACGAGGTGAGCGAGGATATGTATCCGGAGAGCATGGATGCTGTTTTCGAAAACAGCTTTCCGGACGGAGATGACGGAGCAGGACTTTTATGTTCTCCCTTCGAACTGGCATGCATACTTCAGGATACAGACGGCGCAAAAGAGATGCATCCTTTGATAGCGCAGTTCTGCCTTGAAGAAAATTTCGACGAGTATGTGAACGGAAATGCCGATGCGGCTTGCAATCTTGGCTCTCTTTACTATACGGGAAGGGCCGGAGAGCAGTCATATGCAAAGGCTGTCGAATACTATACTTTTGCCGCAGACCACGGAAGCCGCCAGGCTCAGGAAAACCTCGGATATTGCTACTATTACGGAAGAGACGTGGAGAAAGACTACAAAAAGGCCTATCACTATTTTGTGAAAGGAGCTTTGGACGGGCATCTGATCTCTCTGTACAAAATAGGGGATATGTACAAGAACGGATACTATGTCGAAAAGGATGAAAAAGAAGCCTTCGATATATATTTCTACTGCTCTGAAAAGATAGATGAGGAGACTATGCCTATTTGCGGAGCAGACATTTTCATGAGAGTTGCACAATGCTTCTACAAAGGTATAGGAGTGAAGCCGGATTATCAGATAGCGCTTAGATATTATCAGATGGCTGAAGGGCTCTTCTATGCCAGACTGGAAGACGGGGACTATATGATAGCAAAGAACCTTGATACGGTCATAAAAGAAGAGGACGAGGTAAGGCGGCTTGTAAGAAAAAGCATGCCTAATAAGCAGAAATAGCATGAAGATATAGTTCAGTGTTTAATCGTTTTGGAGGGAAATATGAAAATCGCAGTAAGATACTATACGAAAACAGGAAATACTAAAAGACTTGCAGAAGCCATTGCAAAGGCTGTCGGGGTCGAGGCCTTGCCTATCAGCACTGCTGTCACAGAACTCGTAGATATACTTTTCCTCGGGAACTCATATTATGCATTCACCATTGATCCTGAAGTAAGGGATTTCGTAAGAGGCCTTGATAAGGAGCTTGTGGGGAAGATCGTAAACTTCGGATCTGCCGCAATGCTAAATTCAACTTACAAGAAAGTGAAAGCAGAAGCAGACAAAGTCGGGATACCCATGGATGAAAGAGAATTCCATTGCAAAGGAGAATTCAAGGGCATCCATAAGGGCAAGCCTGATGAATCCGACTTGAAGGCAGCGGCGGAATTTGCGCTGGAGATAGTGAAATAAAGGAGAAAAGCGATCATGTTCAGATTGCCTTTTATCGAGGTCTGGAAAGGCTTCGATATATTTACCAATCTCATACTGGATGCCGTACCTTTTGTATTGGGATCATTGATCGGGAAAAGCGTTGGGAAACGTTCCTTTTTGCTTTGGTCTTTAGGATCGTTTTTTGCCGCCCTGTGTCTTACGGTCATGTATCAGTACAGATACACGGTCCATGCCTTCGACTGGACAGGGCTTTTTCTCGGAGCCGTCTTATCATACCTGTTTTTCGGTTTGGCAGCAGGAAGGCTGTACAGGTCTTTGAAAAAATGAAGGGGGAAAACAGCAGAAAAACCGTGAATGTAGTGGCCGCAGTCATAAGAGAAGGAGACCGTATCTTTGCTACCCAGCGGGGATACGGAGATTTCAAAGACTATTGGGAATTCCCCGGCGGTAAGATCGAAAAAGGTGAGACTCCCAAAGAGGCTCTGAAAAGAGAGATAAGGGAAGAACTGGACACTGAAATAGAGGTGGGACAGTTCATCAAGACTGTCGAATACGATTATCCGTCCTTCCATCTGCATATGGATTGCTTCTTTGCCAAAGTGCTTTCGGGAGACCTAATACTTAAAGAACATGAAGCTGCAAAATGGCTTTCTTCCGAAGATATATGCACTGTGGCCTGGCTTCCCGCAGATAAGGATCTTGTGGAAGTGATCCGCTGTGAACTTAAAAAATAAGGCGCTTTGCGTCAGACGTTCAACGACATTGTCTTGAGTTCATCCCTTGTGGATTTTTCTATGAACGAATTGAGCGATATCCCGAGTTTGCTTGCTGCGACAACTGCTTGCCTATGAAGTTCAGGTTCAAACCTTACATTAAATTTTCCTGAATAAGGTTTTTCAGGTTCTATACCGTCTTCTTTGCACCATTCAAGATATTCATCCACTGAAGTATGGAATTCTTTTTCCAGTTCTGCGACCGAAGTGCCGTGAAATGATATAACTGTGCGAGTGTTTATCACCTCGCCGGTAAAGACCATATTGTCATAATCAAAGTCTACTTTCCCTATATATCCTTTATATTTCATCATTTTTCGATACCTGCATTTCTCAAGAATCTGCGTACTGATCTCACTGAGCCTTTGTCAGTGACAGGAGAAGGGTGAGGTCTGTGGAATACAGCGCGTTCCCCGTTCAAGGATACTCTGAGTCTTGATCCGTTTCCTTCACTAAGATCGGCTCCAAGAGCTCTAAACAAGGACTCGATATCATTCCAGGGGATATCAGCCCTGACGGGGTCCTCATAGATGAGGGTTAAAGTCGTTTTTTGTTTCGAATTCATAATTATAGTACCAAAATATAGTATCATCGTCAAGACCCGTCCATGGTAATATTTTACATAATATGGTAATTAGCAGTCAATGGATCGGTAAAGAATATGAGCAAAATATAGCAATTAAGTTATGCATATATCGTATTTTTCGTAATTGACTTATAGATATCGTGGATGTATAATACTTCTATCTTAAAACTGAATATCGGAGCAGATAGGGAAAGTCAGGTCAGAATCCTGCACAAGGCCGTTGCTGTATCATACGGGTTTTCACTGCGTATCAAGTCAGAATACTTGTCTGTTTCTCAGGCGCATATCACGCCTTATTGTTCTGCTCTGCGGATTTCCGGAGCCGGAGATATGATGTCATATGAAAATATGATCTTTGATCATTGAAAAGCCGCAGGCTCGATAGCCCTGCGGCTTTTTGACTCTCCTTGAACAGAGCGATAGCGTATTCAGGAAATGTTTGATTTTTAGCAAGGAGGTATTAATTAAGATGAAAAATGCTAAAAAGATCATTTCATTGATGCTTGCCCTTGTGCTTCTCTTCTCACTTGCCGCATGCGGTAAAGGCGGAAACGGAGGTAAAGGTGGTAAGCATATCGAGAATCTGGTCATCGGAACCATTTCCAAACCGGAAGATGTTAACATCTACTCCCAGAACGGTTCCAACGGAAAATTCGAATACAACCAGATAGTGGACTGCACTCTGTTCGTTCTTGACGAAAATAACGAGCTTGCACCGTATTTCATCAAGGAGTATTCGATCTCTCCGGACGGCAAAGAACTCAAGCTTGTGTTCCCGACAGATAAGCACTGGCACGACGGAGAGCCTGTCACCATCGATGACATTGCTTTCAACTTCGAGTGGAGAAGAGACGTTCTCGGTTCTTCGACTCTTAAGAATCTTACGGAAGTAAGAAGAGATGCCGATAACCAGGTCACATTGATCTTCTCACAGCCGGACGCCTATTATCTCATCCGTTCCAACCCCATCACCTTCAGAATGCTCCCGAAGCACATCTGGGAGAAGCTCACAAAGGAAGATTATGCCGACTATAACGGAGAAGGATATCAGGTAGGCTGCGGCCCCTACAAGCTTGCAAGCATGGATCTTGATGCAGGTATCGTGACTTATGAAGCATACCCCGGTAACAACTACCTCGGAGAACTTGTCGTAGACAAGATCACGCTCAGGACATACTCCGATATGTCTGCATGCCTCATGGCTCTTGCCAACGGCGAGATCGACTATATGTACAACTATGCATCCGGCGTTCCGTATACTCTTCTCGACCTCATCAAGGGCAATGATACCGTGGATCCCGGACGTACTCCTTACAGCGGCAACCCTCAGGCGACTTTCGGTATGAACAAGCCGTACAACCAGTATAAGGAATTCAGAAAGGCAGTCATCCTGTCCATAGACTGGGATCTCGTACGTAACGTATTCAGCGGTGAGTACGGCCAGAATCCGGGCAGCGGAGTCATTTCTCCGTCCAACACAGGATATGACGACAGCCTCTGGAAGTTCTATACGGATCGTGACGAAGCAGCAAGACTTCTTGACGAAGCAGGCTTTAAGGATGTCAACGGAGACGGCTTTAGAGAAATGCCCGACGGAACAGCCTTCGAATACAAGGTCTCTTCCCAGATGACTGCATCCAAGCAGGAGATGTTCAACAGAACAGGTGAAGTCATAGTAGACGGACTCAAGAAGATAGGCATCAACGCATCCTACGATACCGACTGCCTCTCAAGCTCCGAAGCAAACAAAGCAATGGTCACCAACAATGAGTACGACCTCTTCATCGGATATACCACCAGCGGCGTAGCAAACTACAGAACGGCTATCTGGTACTTCCTGAACCGTGCCGTTGCTGGTTCCGGCGGATACAACTGGGGCAACTCCCTTGATGATGAGACTCTCAACAATGCATACAGAGCGCTTCAGAAGGCAAACAACGACGAAGAGTACATCGCAGCCGTAAAGGGTCTTCAGAAGATCATGTCCGAAGAACTCTACGGATTCGCACTTTGCTGGGAAGACTACTTCTTCCCCTACAGGACTGACAAGTATGAAGGACTGGATTTCTTCCCCTCCATCGGTGTCATCACTTATGAAACTTTCTACAACCTGAAGGCTAAATAACTTTTTCATTATCAAACGACCGGCGGTGCGGCTTTACTTGGCCGCGCCTTCGGTCTTCCTTATTTTTCGAGGGTTTGAAATGCGCATACTTAAACGCGTCATTGTATCGATACTGACGATATTCATAATAATCAGCATCAGTTTTCTCATGGTCCACAAGATGCCCGGGAATCCTCTTGAGCACATAGTGGGCCAGGAAAGATATTTTGAACTTGCCTATGAAGATCCCGAAATGCTGGACATCATAGCTAAAAAATACGGCCTCGACCAGCCTTTGAGAGTTCAATATATAAACTACCTTAAAAGCGTCATAAACTTAGACTTCGGAATAGCATATTCCAACCATAAGCCGGTCATAAACAACGTCCTAAGCAGCTGCAAATGGACTCTAATACTGAGCATACCGACCTTCATACTGGGAGGTCTCATAGGGGCTTTGATGGGCATGGCTGCAGGCTGGAGACCGGGCGGGACCTTCGATAAGATATGCACGCCCATAATGCTCTTTCTCAATACGGTGCCTACCAACTGTATAGGCATCATTTTCCTTGTCACCTTTGCCTTCAAGCTCAGATGGTTCCCCATAAACGGTATGACTGTAGGAGGCCTTTCGGGCTGGGCAAAGACCCTTGACATCGCTTATCACGCCGTCCTTCCCATATCGCTTCTCGTCATATTCAGGACTGCAGGCAATTATCTCAATATGAAAAGTAACGTTTCTCTCATAAGAAACGAAGAATATATAGTTACAGCCTATTCGAAGGGCCTTTCCTCTAAGGGCGTACTAAAAAAGCATGTCATCAAAAATGCCATGCTTCCTTTTGTAACTACACTTTGCATGCAGCTTGGGAATCTTCTTTCGGGCTCCATGCTCCTCGAAGTCATTTTCGGATGGAGGGGTATGGGCCAGCTCTTCTATACGGCGGTGAACACAAGAGATTTTCCGACTGCGCAGCTGTGCTTCCTCATATCGGCTGTGTGCATAGTACTGGCCACGCTCCTCAGCGACATACTCATAGGCATCATTGATCCGAGGATCAGGGAGGGACTTCATGAATACTAAGAAACAAAAGTCGACCTTCCGTATGAACAGAGCTATGAAATGGGGCCTTGGTATATCGCTCTTCTTCATTTTGGTGGCGGTATTTGCTCCTCTCATATCTCCCTACGATCCCCATGAGCTGGGAACTCCCTACCTAAGACCCGATGCAGTCCATTTATTGGGCACCAACGACATAGGGCAGGATATTTTGAGCGAGCTGATATACGGCACGAGAGTATCCTTGATGATAGGTATGTTCACGTCCATGATAGTTACCGTAGTCGCGTCTGTCTTTGCTCTTCTTGCCGGATATTACAGAGGGTTTTGCGATAAGATCATTACGGCTGTGACCAGCGTCACCATGGCGCTTCCGAGCCTTGCTCTTACCATGCTTTTGATAGCATATCTCAATCCTGGAAAGATAAGCATAATAATCTCCATAAGCCTTACTGCCTGGACAGGCACTTCCAGGGTACTAAGAAGCAAGGTCCTTCAGCTCTGCGAGATGCCCTTCGTCAAGATGGAAAAGGCCATAGGAGTCAGCGACTTCGTCATAATGTTCAAACATATACTTCCGAACTTAAGGGACATCATTCTTTCAAGGGCGGCACTTTCCGTTTCATCAGCCATGATGACGGAGGCGTCCCTGAGTTTCCTGGGTCTTGGAGATTTCGGCGAAAAGAGCTGGGGAAGCATACTGCACTATGCCTTTTATCAGAACGGAGTCATCAGGGGGATGTACTGGTGGTATCTGCCGCCGATCATCTGCGTTTCCCTTGCGACTTTAGGCTTCATGCTCCTCGGATATTACGGAGTCCAGAGAAAGGACGGTGTGGAAGATGCTTAAGATAGAAAACGTAAGCGTCGAATTCCGCGGCGCAAGAGTAAAAGCCGTAGACGGTTTTTCCCTTGATATAGAAGACGGCGAAAGAGTAGCCATAGTAGGAGAAACGGGAAGCGGAAAGAGCGTCCTCATCGTTGCCATGATAAGGCTACTTCCGTCCAATGCTTTTGTCAGCGGAAGAGTCCTTCTTGACGGAGAAGACATACTTGCGGCGGGAAGGGAAAGGCTCCACGAGATAAGGGGAGGCATCATATCCTATGTCCCCCAGGGCGGCGGGGGCAGCATGAATCCCCTTCATAAAATAGGTTATCAGGTGGGAGAACCCCTTATGATACATAAGGGCTTTACCAAAAAGGAGGCTGTGGACGCAAGCCTTCCCCTTCTTGAACGTTTCAACCTCGTACCTTCAAAGGAGATATCGGAAGCCTATCCCCATATGCTCTCGGGCGGTATGAGGCAAAGGGCAATGGTGGCCATGGGCATTGCTGCAGGTGCCAGATACATACTTGCAGACGAGCCTACTAAAGGCCTCGACGACAGAAGGGTGAAGATGGTCGTTGAATGCTTCAATTCCCTCGGCGACGAGACCCTTCTTTGCGTGACCCATGACCTTCTATTCGCAAAGGCCGTGAGCAGGAAGATATGCGTCATGTACGCAGCCCAGCAGCTCGAATACGGCACTACGGAGGAAATATTCGAAAAGCCTCTTCATCCGTATACCAAGGATCTTCTCGACGCCATGCCTGAAAACGGAATGGTCTATGACGATCAGGGATTCGCTCCTCCCCACGATTCATATTTCGACGAGCTGGGAGGATGCAGGTACAGAGACAGATGTCACGAATGCATGGAGTGCTGCAAAAATGCGCCTCCGGTCGTTGAGATAGGTGACAGAAAGGTAAGGTGCTGGAAATATGCTTCTTGTAACTGAAGATCTTTGCAAAAGATATGAAAACAGCAAAATCCTTGCCGTAGACAATGCCTGTATCGAGATAGAAGAAGGAAAGACCGTAGGTCTTTTCGGCGACAGCGGCAGCGGAAAATCGAGCCTGGGAATGATGGTGGCGGGCCTTGTAAAACAAAGCTCCGGAAAGATGATTTTCGAAGGTTCCGAGATATCCATGAGGTACAAAGGGGATGTGAGGAGGAATATACAAATACTCTTCCAGCATCCCGAGACAAGCTTCAATCCTTCTTTAGTGCTTTTAAGGAGCATGACGGAGCCGTACAAAAGATATGATATCCCCTACAGCTATGAAGGAATGCTGGAATATATCAAAGGATACGGTCTTTATGAAGAGCATCTGTACAGGATGCCTGCCCAGCTTTCGGGGGGAGAACTTCAAAGAGCGGCTCTTGCAAGGGTACTCCTTCTGGAACCCAAGCTCATTGTTCTTGACGAACCTACAAGCATGCTGGATGTCATAACCCAGGTGCAGATAATCAATATACTTAAGAAATATCAGAAGGATCACAAAACGTCCTATCTGTTCATATCCCATAACAGAGCCCTTTGCGAGCAGGTCTGCGACAGAATCTACGCCGTAGATAAAGGGCGCTTTACATTGGAGGAATAGGCATTGAGACTCTTTCATGAAGAAATATCGACAAAGATGTATCCTTCCACTCTCCTTCATACCTACGGTGTGAACGGAAAGGTGTCGGGGAGCATAGGCGCCATAGGAGAAATGTCCGGTGGAGTCATTGCGGTCCTTCACGGGCCCCTTGGCTGCGGATGGCACTACAGATTCTCCGCAAGGCGCAGGCATCAGCCCTTTTTCGATCTGTATACTACGGACCTTACGGAAAAAGAAGTCATATACGGAGGAGAAGAAAAACTCCTCGAAACGGTGAGAAGGGTATGGGAAAGGCACAGACCTTCCCTCATCATGATCATACCCACTCCCGTGACCGACATACTCAATGAGGATATATATTCTGCGGCAAAGACATTGAGAGCGGAAGGCATAAACGTCGTGAGCATAAAGTCCGAGCTTTTCTCCCACAGGGACAAAAGCTATGCGAACAGAAGGCTCAAGGAATTGTCCAAACTGAAGGTCGACGGTAACGAAAAGCTTGAGATAGAGCTGAAGGGATGCGGCTTTACGGAAGCCCTCTATGCCCTTGTGGAACAGGTCATGGAGCCCTGCGAAAAGATACCCCTTGCTTTCAATATTGAGACGGTGGGCTGGGGCAGCGAAGGGTTTCTGGTCCTAAGAGAGATGGCTGAGCTTCTGGAGGAAGCCGGCGCCGTACTCAATTGCTGGATACCGAGTTCTGATCTGGAAAAGCTCAAGAAGGCTCCTGCAGCTCAGCTCAATATAGTGAGGAGGATACGCTGGGCAAGGCGGATGAGAGAAAAGTTCGGTACGGACTACATACACCTTGACAGCGGAGGAAGATATGAGGGCTTCGGCGGCCTTCGCAATTTCTATACGGACGTGGCCGAAAAGCTCGGCATTGAAAACGAGATGGCTGAAGTCTTGAAAAGAGCCGAAGCAAAGGCTCTTTCGGAGACCGCAGCCGAAAGAAAAGAACTGTCGAAATACAGATGCATCCTTGTCTGCAGAGGTCTTTCTTCAGTGCCTTACGACCTTAAGACCTACGTGCAGAATTACAGCGTGGGCATCAGCGGGATATGCATCACTTTCACCGACACCATGAGAAAAAATCAGGAAATGGATCCTGAAACAGAGAAACGCTTCATGGACAAGATCTATGACGCTGTAAAGATCTATTCTCCCGGTACCGCGGTATATATGAATCCTTCCGAAGAAGAGATGAGAAAGATCTTTTCTAATGCGGACGCATTGATAGGTACGAGCGATTTCAGCCTTGAAGGGCTCGGAGCACCCATCATACCTTCCGTATCGGAGATGCATTCTTTAAGCTACGGGTCCTATGTAAGGGACGTGAAAAGGTTTCTTGCAAGGCTAAGGAACGCCAAGGAAAGACCCGACCTCATATTGAACAGGATGGAGTTCAGGACGGAGAATTACCCCAGGCATGAAGACAACAACACATATTCCGCAAGGGAGATGTGGACCA
>JAEEGL011755351.1_pt1 | contig 10669 bp, 12 predicted proteins | sample 9134231 | NCBI WGS metagenome assembly JAEEGL01 (sample SAMN16246548, study PRJNA631951) | gut metagenome | biome: gut microbiome; feature: rumen; material: fiber-attached | host: Bos | place: Iran: Karaj | collected 2018-10 | reverse complement strand
AGGATCTGTAAGATCGTTGATTGCTACGATCTCTGTTCCCTCGTGCTCAAACATCTGTCTGAATGCAAGACGACCGATACGGCCAAAACCATTGATTGCTACCTTAACTGCCATTTTAAGTTCCTCCTAAAATGAATTTTATATGAGTTGCTGTTACCTATCATCTGAATTGATAATTTTTTATCAGCAATTCTAATTCTAATAAAAATTACGCCATAAATCAAGTAAGATTATAAAAAAAGTGGCCGAGACTATTAAAAAACTATATATTCACTTTTGTAAGCAAAATTTATTATATAATTATGACAAATTATAGTTACTGTTCAGACAGAACTGCGCACTGGCCGCGCGATTCGTGAGAAAATGATTCAGACACGCGTTTCTGATTTTTTATTTAACTCAGAGGAGAATTATAAAGACATGCAGGCAGATTACCATTTACACACCCACCACTCCGGGGACAGCACGGCACCCATGGCCGACATGATAGAAAGCGCCCTTTCAAAAGACATTTCCGAAATATGCTTTACGGAGCACATGGACATGGATTATCCGGTTACGGAGGATGTCCCCGAGGGAACTTTTTTCCTGAACACCGAAGAATATTTCAGGGAATATCTTTATTATAAAGAAATATACAAAGACAGGATCAGCATAAAATTCGGTGTTGAAGTGGGACTTCAACCGCACCTGAAAGGTCGTATAGCCGATTATGTAAAACGGTTCCCTTTTGATTTTGTCATAGGCTCCGTGCATCTTATCGACGGTCAGGACCCCTACTATCCTTCCTTCTGGGAGGGCAAAAAAGAGTCCGATGTAATACGGCGCTATTTTGAGTATACTATCGAGAATATTGAATCCATAAAGGATTTCGATGTCCTTGGGCACCTTGACTACATAGTGCGCTACACTCCCACCCACGGGGAAGGCTACACCTATGAAGCCTTTAGGGATATCATTGACCCCATCCTAAAAGCGGTCATAGAGTCCGGAAAGGGCCTTGACCTTAACACCAAGTCACTTTTTGGCGGTGGAAAAGCCCCCAACCCCAATGAAGATATATTAAGAAGATACAAAGAACTTGGTGGCACAATAATCACTTTCGGATCTGACGCCCATAAACCGGAAGCTCTGGCCGGTGGCTTTGGCCTTGCCAAAGATATTGCGCAAAGATGCGGATTTACGGAATACTACACCTTCGAAAAAAGGACCGGCACCCCCGTCCGTCTTTAATCTTTTATCGTTATATTGTATTATTATAATGGAATATATCATTCACACTTCGGAGGAAAATAATGAAATCTGAGTTCTATGATAAAAGTAAACGTGCCCATATCTACAGTTCTATCTTTATATATAAAGTAGCTTCGCTTATCATTCTTTTGATAATGACTGTGATACTGGCTGTTCTATTCCACAAAGATAAAGCTATGTACCATGAAAAGATCGGAGAACAGACTCCTGCGATTTTCTTTGTCATGGCATCATGTCTCATTCTTTTTGTACTGTCTATTCTTTTTGATTTCTATATTTTAAAAAGGACCACTTCCATTGGTTCTCACTTAAATCAGCTTGCCTATATCGATAAGCTCACCGGTCTTCCCAACAGATACAGCTGCGATCTTCTGATCAACAGCTACAACGATCCTGAGAGACTTAGAAACTCAGGTTTTATTCTTCTTAAAATCAACAATCTGGCTGCGGTAAACGCTGACAACGGCCACGACAACGGCAACTTTCTCATATCGGAATTCTGTTCAATTCTCGAGGATGTAACTTCCGAGTATGGCTATGTGGGCCGAAACGGCGGAAATGAATTTCTCGTCCTTATGGATGACTGCGACAGTACCAAAGCCGATATGTTCCTATTAGATCTCACCAAGAGAATCCACGGGTACAATGAGATGAATGTGGGCACTCCTCTTGAGGTGGCCTATTCAAGGCTCATTAATCAGGATGAAAAGGCCGAAAAGATATCCGATCTCATCTCCAAAGGCTATCAGAAAATAAGGGAAGCCCCACAGATTTTATCCTAATGTAAAAACACAAACTGCCTATGATGATTAAGAGCTTTTTTTCTACAAAAAAACTTCATATATTATCATTTGGTCTGATCACAGGTATTTGGGCCCTTTGTCTATGCGGATGTGAACAGGAAGAAGAAACAGACACCACGCGGCATGCGCAAATCGAAGTATTGGAGGAAACTGCTGCCGCTGCCGCAACCATTCCCCTGGAAAAAGGAAGCCGCGATAATACCTCTCTTTGTCTTGTGCCCGAAGCTCCGGGAATTACAGTCTATAATAATAAATATGCTTACCTGGATGCTTCAAACGCTTCGGAAGGTTATGTTATTGTCCGCTACACAGGCGACTCCGGCAAGGTCAAGCTCCAGATAACAGGCCCCGAGAGCATCACCTACACATATAACCTCACCGTAGGCACTCCCACCGACGAGGTCTTTCCTCTTCAGTGCGGTAACGGTGAGTATATGATCAACGTCTATGAGAACATAGAGGGCACCCAGTATTCCACTGTTTTTTCCCAGATAGTGGACGTGGCGATTTCAGATGAATTCAAGCCGTTTCTGTATCCCAATCAGTATGTGGATTTCAAGAGTACGGATCTGGCCATAAAAAAGGGCGAAGAACTGGCCTACAGCTGTAATAACGACCTTGACGTGGTTTCCGCCGTCTACAACTTCATGATAGATAATATAGCCTACGACTACGAGGAGGCAGAAACAGTCCAAAGCGGCTACATTCCTGACATTGATGAGGTGCTTGAGACTAAAAAGGGAATCTGTCTCGACTACTCTGCTCTCATGACAAGTATGCTCAGGAGCCAGAAAATCCCCACCAGAATGGAGATTGGATACGCCGGAACCGCTTATCACGCCTGGCTTTCAACCTATATCACCGACATAGGCTGGGTCAACGGAATGATTGAGTTTGACGGAACAAAATGGTCACTGATGGACCCGACTTTCGCATCCAATACAAAGGAAGAAAAACTCAAAGACTTTATAGGAGACGGTTCAAACTACTCCGTAAAATATATTTACTGATTACATGGAGGCAATATGAAAAAGGGCAATTCCCTGAAAAAACTCAGCAGCTACGAAATCTCCGGCTTCTGCCGTCAGATGGCTCTTTTGATAAAAGCAGGAATTTCACCGGCCGAAGGAATCGAGATTCTCATCCAGGATTCCCATGACAATTCCGGCAAAAAGCTGTTGGATCAGCTGAGCCACGTTCTTCACAGCGGAGAAAAATTCCATGTAGCCCTGGAAATGAGCGGTGTTTTTCCTGACTACGTGGTACATATGGTTACTATAGGCGAAGAATCAGGTACCCTGGACACAGTAATGGACTCTCTTGCCGACTATTACGACAGGCAGGAGAACATCAGATCCAGCATCCAAAGTGCCATAAGCTATCCTCTTATCATGGTATTTATGATGCTGGTTGTGGTAATGGTGCTTATCATCAAGGTCCTGCCCATCTTCGATCAGGTATTTGCCCAGCTCGGAACCAGTATGAGCGGTTTTTCCCAGTCTCTTCTCAACATGGGAAATGCCCTAAACAGATACTCCGTTCTGACCGTAGTGATAATGGCCCTGATTGCCGCCGCATTCTTTTTCTTCTCAAGTACTGACCCTGGTAAAAAAATCTTCAGAAGGATTCTTTACCGCTTCAAGTCCACCAAAAGACTTATGCAGGAGCTGGACAGCGAGCGCTTTGCCAGCGGAATGGTGCTGACTTTATCAAGCGGAATGGACACCTTTGAAGGCCTGTCCCTGGTAAACAAATTGGTTGAGAGCAGCGAAATGCAAAGCAAAATAGAGAACTGCAAAAACCTATTGATAGACGGAGAAAACTTCCCGGATGCTCTTGAAAAGTCGGAAATCTTTACTGCCTTCTACTCACAGATGGTATCCGTCGGATTCAAGACCGGCTCCATGGACGTGGCAATGAAGCAGATTGCCGAGCGCTTCGAGCACGAGACCCAGCGAAAAATCTACTCTTTTATCTCCATACTGGAACCCACTTTGGTCATCATTCTCTCCATTATAGTGGGAATGATACTGCTCTCCGTTATCCTTCCCCTTATGGGAATCATGACCACCATAGGATAATGTAAAAAGGAAAAATGAATGTCCAACAGATTCGGAACAAGCGAAAACCAAATAAGCATATTCACCGACAGGTTTTTTAAGATAATTTCCATGGTGATCTTCACCGGCATCGCGGTTTTGTTCTTTCTGGCGGTTGATGCTGCGGGAAGAACCTCCATTGCCAAGCAGCAGGAATCCCTGGAAAATGCTCTGGCAAGGGATATCGTCCAGTGCTATGCCATAGAAGGCCGCTATCCCCCAAGTCTTGAATATCTGGAGCAGCACTATGGTCTTACCTACGATAAAAGAACCTTTTTTGTGGATTATATGCCCATTGCCTCCAACCTTTATCCCGATGTAACCATTATTTTGAAGGATACAGCTGAAATAAGGATAATCAGATAAAATATGGAACTTGAAACAAAAAGACGCCACGTAATCGATATGGTTTTTGTAATATGTCTTCTGCTTCTTTTTATGATGTCGGCACTTACGATCATAGCCATCGGTGCCAAGGTCTATAAAAAGAATGTGCAGGAGACCTCTGAAAACTATGCCCAAAGGATTTCTTTTGCCTATATTACCGAAAAGGTACGTCAGGCTGACCAAAACGGAATGGTGTTCGTGGAGGAACTCTTTGGCCAGAATGTTCTGGTTCTGCAGGAGGAAATTAACGGTTCTGTGTATGACACCTATATCTATGATCACGATGGCTATCTTATGGAACTTTTTGCCAGGGATGACCTGAATAATTTCTATCCCCAGTCCGGGCAAAAGATTCTAAAAATAAACACTTTTGAAGTCAGACAGATTGCAGGTCACCTCGTAAAGGCTACCGTCACCTCAGACAGTGGCAATGAGGAATCGGTTTATATTTCTGTAAGGAGTCAGACACCGTAAAATGAATTCCGGTTCAAATTCAAAAACAAGCTTATTCCTAATGGAGCTGATCATAGCCATCATGTTCTTTGCTCTTTCCGGCGCAGTCTGTGTAAGGCTTTTTGCCGGTGCCCACAAAATGGCCGAGGATGACAAAAATCTCAACCAGGCTGTTCTGTGGACCCAGAATCTGGCAGAGGTTTTCTATAGCTGCAACGGTAGCATTCAGTCAATAAAGGGCATGTACCCTTCCGCCATTATCACCTTAGAGGAATCGAAGGACAGTGGAGCCATCGTCCTGTTTTTTGACGATAAGTGGGAAGAAGCTGACAGTTCATCCGCAAACGCTTCCTACGAAGCCATAATGCAGATTTATACAAAAAAAGCCAATGAAGCCTATTTTGACGCAAACAAATACAATGTGGAGCTGAAGGGCAATTCCATTATCGGTGATATTGCAGTTATCGATCTTAGAGGCTCAGAGGAAGTTTTTTCCCGGATACCGGAGGATGACAGCAATATCATATACAGTGTTTCCGTAGATTCCTATAATCCCGAATAAATAAAAGGGGGCAAAAAATGTCAGAAAAAAGACCTCAGGGAGCCCATGTGGGCACCGCTTCCATCCTTCTAATATTCGCGGTACTCAGCCTTATCTCCTTTGCCACTTTGGCTCTGGTGAATTCCAAGGCTGACTACAAGCTAAGCCGGAATCTCGCCGACAGACAGATTAAGTATTATGAAGCCTGTCACCGGGGTAATGCATTTATTGCAGCAGTAAATTCAGGCTATACTACTACTGACCAGGATGGTATAATGAAAGAAAGTATACTGATTACCGACAATCAATCGCTTAATATTGCGTTAATTTCAAATAATACAGACAATTCGTTCAAATCAACAGAAAATTTCAGGGTCATTCAGTGGCAAATCGTCAACCACGGGGATTCTGAGTATGATTACACACTTCCGGTTTTCAGATAGGGCAAAAAATTTTAAAACAATTTCCTTAAGACTTTATCAAATTTTAATTTTTAGCATAACGATTTAACGCTTATTATTTAAAATCCGTGGTACAATAGATTATGTACTGAACAACTAAAATAATAAAAAAGAAATTGTTTTATTTTTGTTAGCAACTAAAAATTCTTATTGGAGGTTCAATATGGGAAAAAGAATACTCATTACTGATGACGCCGCTTTCATGCGAATGATGCTTAAGGATATCCTTTCAAAGAATGGATATGAAATCGCCGGAGAGGCAGAGAACGGTAAAGTCGCTATCGAAAAGTATAATGAGTTGAAACCCGACCTTGTAACTCTTGATATCACCATGCCGGAGCTTGATGGTATCGGAGCCTTGAAGGGAATCAAGGCTGCAGATCCTAATGCAGTTTGTATCATGTGTTCTGCTATGGGTCAGCAGGCAATGGTTATTGAATCTATTCAGGCCGGGGCAAAAGACTTCATTGTAAAACCTTTCCAGGCAGACCGTGTTCTCGAGGCTGTCAAGAAAGCTATCGGCTGATCCGGTATATTAAAAATTTGATATCTTGCTTAGGCATTATAAAAGGGAGCTGCTTCGCAGCTCCCTTAATTTGTTATATTCACGGTTTTAGTGCTCTCTCTGCCATCCAAGGCGAGAGCACTAAAGCCGTGAATGGCGGTTCTCAGCCTATTGTGAATCTCTCGAGGTTTCCGTTGATAGTGTCAACTGCATCGGAGACTGAGGTAGCGGCATTTGCAACGAGCTCTGAGGAGGTTGCGACCTCTTTTGCTGCCTCTGTTACTCTTTCAACGTTTTCTGCTATCTCCTGAGTGGATGCTGACTGCTCCTCTGATACGGATGCCATGTTGGTGGCAACGTCATTAACCTTCTCCATCTCACCGGCCATCTCAACAAGTATATCGTTTGCTTCAGAGAGCTTGGTCGTGATCTCCTCAAAGGTTCTTGCAGCTACATTTACTGTCTCTGCACTGTTATTTATAAGGGTTGTATTGGTCTCTGACTTCTCGGAAAGCATCTGAACCTTCTGGGACATATCTCTGATGATCTCAGAAATCTGTTTTGTAGCATCTGCTGAATTCTGTGCAAGTGCTCCGATCTCAGAAGCTACAACCGCAAAGCCTTTTCCTGCCTCTCCTGCTCTGGCAGCCTCAATTGAAGCATTCAGTGAAAGGAGGTTTGTCTGTGAAGAAATGGAGTTGATAAGGTCTATGATCTTGGTGATCTTGTCCGCAGCCTCGTCTACATTTGTTACTGCATCCGCCATGTCCTTCATAGAATCTACGATATCTGACATTCCATTAGCTACTGTGGACATATCGTGCTGTCCGGAATCAGCCTTTCTTACCAGCTCGTTCATGGATTCCTCAATCTGCTTCTCCTGCTCTGTTACATTGGAAACAGTCTCAGCAAGTACTGTCGCATTTTCAGCAACTTCATTTACGGCCTTGGCCATGTTGTCGATATTTTCTCTGATCTGAGTCATGCTAACTGACTGGTTATTAGCAGCATCCTCAAGATCCTCAGCGGTAGTTTTGGAGGTCTTGGCATCTCCCAAAAGCCTTCCGGAAACATCCTTGATCTGTGTAAGAGAGGATCTCATTCCTGAGACGAAATCGCCCATTGCATTATTCATAAATGCAATTTCGTCGTTGCCCTTTGAGCTGACATCAACAGTGAAATCACCGCCTGAAATCTTTTCAATGTTCGCTGTAAGTGATGTAACAGGCTTTTTGATCATATTGCGAAGCACTGTTGTGATAATAAGTATAACCGCTACAACTGAAAGACTTGTTACAACAGCAAGTATGATAATCATCTTGATGAGAGTTGAAAGCACTTCACTAGACTTTGCATAGATAACTACTTTCCAGTCAGTTCCACTTACAACGGAAGAGGATACGTAATACTTATTTCCTCCGGCCTTAATTCCCTTAACTGTTTCTATCTCCTCTTCAGTCTGATTTGCAACATATTCACCAATTGCTGCAAGGAACTGATTATCAGGGACCTCTGAAATATTCTGTCCGCAAAGCGTAGGATCATCCTTGTAGGAAAGGATAAGGCCGCCCTCTGTTATCATAAGGGCTCCGCCTGTCTGATAGAGCTCTACTTCATTTAATGTCTTCTGGGCACTTGCAAGGAAAAGATCTGCAGCAAAGCATCCCTCTCTTCCATCCTTTAAATGCACATGTCTTATAACCGTTGCACAAAGGTCGCCTGTAACAGAATCAAAATAAGGCTGATCGTAATAGTAGAACCAGCTGTTGTCATAGCCTATAGCCTGTTGATACCAGGCAGCCGCTGTAGCGTTCTCCATTACATAATCAGGAGCAGAAGGATAAAGGAATGTATTGTCATTAAGTGTAAGATAAGCTCCCGTAGGGATCATATTGTATCTTCCAACAGTACCTGTCAGATACTCCATGATCTGGTCATTGCTCTCATAGTTATTCTGTTCAATAGCATCAGCAACACCATTAAGATAATAGAAAGTAGCAGTCAGATCCTTGTTTACCTTCGATGCGCTGGCGCTTACCTGATTGGAAAGTGATGCATCGATAAGATTCTTGACCAGGTCATAGCCAAATCCAAGAACAAGACCTTCTGCAATGAGAATGCTTGCAATAAGAAGTCCAACAAACATCATAGACAACCTCAGGCTTATAGCCTTTGGTGCAGCTTTCTTTCCGGAGCTTCCTGCTCCATTGTCAATACTACTCATATAACACAGCCTCCTATTTAATTATTTAGTGACACAATACCATTATTTATCATACTAAATCACGGTAAAAACTGTGTTAACAAAGGCTTTACTTCCTCTTAAAAATATAGAATAAATTTATTAAATTTTATTTTCGCGCAAGCAAAAATAGAAACCGCATGGTTTCTATTTTTTGCTTTCATCATAATGTAATTGTCTCTCCAAGTTCAGGAAGAATTATCTTTCCTGCCTTTTCTGATACGAACTGTTCAGGTCTGAAGCTGTGAAGAGGAATCAGTATCTTCGGCTCTACCACATCAACGGTGTGTCTTAAATAGTAAGGCTCTGCATGTCCTCCAAGGCCGCAGCGCTCGAAAGTAAACTCCATATTATTTACAAGGCTTAAAAACTTCTCAAAGGAAGGATCGTAATCACCAAGAGGCGCTCCATCCATCTGAAGGTATAGGGATATTACTTTTTCAAGCTCATACAGTTCATAGATATTCTTATAGTCCTGCTGAAGGACATATTTTTTCGGATTCTCAAGAAGCTCTTTTCTTGTTGTAACCGGTCGTCCTTTAAGAAGAGGCGCTGTAAGCTCTCCGCCCTCAGGTAGATAAACCGTGAAGCTGTCCTTTGGATAAAAGGCTGCAACATAATCTGCCTGTTCAGGATCAAGTGCCATCACTCTGTCACATTCCGCAAGAGCTTCAATAAACCGGTGAATTCGCTCGACGTTTCTATTGTAATTGTTTATTACAATAAGCCCTTCCTCGTCCGTAGCGTGAAGCTTCATAGAATCCAAAAGTGTATATTCATTCCTGTCTCTGACCGGTCCTTCAAGGGAAGGCATGTCAATATCATCAAAGCTGATGGTAACACCCTCTGTTATCATCAGATCTGCGCCTTTACACTTAAGGGCAAAGTCTGCGCTTATCTCCGGATGATATCCGTGATATCTGTAGTCTCCCGTATAACAGATTCTCTTTCCATCTGACTCTATCAGAAATCCACAGGCTCCGATGCAGTCGTGATCCACCCGGACACAGGTAACCTTAATGTCTCCGAAAGTAAAAGAATCGTCATAGTCCACAGGAATTACATTTTCGTGCTCTCTTATCTCCAGCTCTCCCATTACTCCAAGTTCATGGTACAGCGTAGCGGATTCCCTGCTCATGTACACCGGAAGCTTCTGGTCCAGAGCTCCAAGACCTCCCATATGGTCGATATGCATATGAGAGATTATCACGAAAATCTCTTTGTCTGTCTCTCCAAAGGCTTTTATTCCGAGCTTTTTTGCTATTTCAGGCTCGTATATTCCGTCGATGGCATTCAGAACTCCCAGCTTAACATAATCGAAAGCCTCAAGCCCTTTTCTTAGTCTAACCTTGTTGTCAATCCTGTCAGCATAGGCGAAACCAAAATCAAACAGACAAACAGTACTCTCTGTTTCCACAGCAACTACTGTGCCGCCAATTTCTCTAAGTCCACTATAAAATGTAAGTTTTGTCATAGCGTTACCTAATAATGTAAAAGGGCTGTCTGCCCTAAAGCAGACAGCCCTTAGTCAGTTAAATCATTTTAAAAAATTAATACTGAGCGTTAACCGCACTAACAATAGTGTCAAGCCATGTCTGAGCATCAGCCTTGTCATAAACAAGCTGCTCAACAGTTGAAGGAACTGTGCTTCTGATATCATTTGAAGCCTCAAATGTAGGTGAATAGAAGAAGTCCTTAGACTGCTCGTAGCAAGCCTGAGCGCAGATGTTCTCTGCCATGTAAGCCTTGTACTCTTCTGTCTCGTAAGAAGATGTTCTTACAGGAAGGTAACCTGTGTTAACAGCCCACTTTGTCATAGCATCTGTGCTAAGGATGTACTTGAGGTACTCCCAAGCTGCAAGCTGCTTGTTAGAATCCTGAGCGAACATAACGATGTTTGTTCCAGCCATGTTAGCTGCCTTCT
>JAEEGL010237016.1_pt1 | contig 10669 bp, 8 predicted proteins | sample 9134231 | NCBI WGS metagenome assembly JAEEGL01 (sample SAMN16246548, study PRJNA631951) | gut metagenome | biome: gut microbiome; feature: rumen; material: fiber-attached | host: Bos | place: Iran: Karaj | collected 2018-10 | reverse complement strand
TGCAAACGTATGTTACCAAGGCCGTTTCGGACCGCCGTCATATGCCGTCGATGCAAAAAACGCAACGCCAGCCCGAAGTAGGCAAAGAGGGACAGATAGCCGAGGTGCTCAAGGTAGGTGATCCTATTCTGGTGCAGGTTTCCAAGGAACCCATCAACACCAAAGGACCGCGCCTGACCGCCGAGATCTCTATCGCCGGACGTAATATCGTCCTTATCCCGTTTGCCGACGGCGTTATGGTAAGCCAGAAGATCAAACGCGAGGCGGAACGCCAGCGTCTCAAACAACTGATGCTTTCCATCAAGCCTCACGGCTTCGGAATCATCGTTCGTACAGTAGCGGAAGACAAACGTGCGGCTGAGTTGGACAACGAACTGCGCCTCTTGTTGGAACGGTGGGAACAAACCATCAAAACACTCCAGCAACGCGAACCGGTCAGCCTCGTGAGCGAAGAAATGGGACGGACACTCGGTATCATCCGGGATGTGCTCAGCCCTGATTTCACTTCCATCCAGATCAACGACAAGGACATCTATGACGATGTACGTCATTATCTGGAACTCATCGCTCCCGAGAGCGCCAAGATTGTTAAACTCTACCAGGGCGCACAACCTATCTTCGACCATTTCGACATTACCCGTCAGATGAAAACGGGACTCGGAAGAACGGTCGGTTTTAAACATGGTGGTTATCTGATCATCGACAAGACCGAAGCACTGTTCTCCATTGATGTCAACTCCGGCAGCAAGAAGATTTACGAGGACCAGGAGGAAAACGCGTTCCAGTTCAATATGCTGGCAGCGGACGAACTGGTACACCAGTTGCGTCTGCGCGATATTGGAGGCATCATCATCGTCGATTTTATTGACATGGATGATAAAGGCCACCAGCAGCAGTTGTACGACTACGTACGCAAACTTATGGAACGCGACCGTGCCAAACACAACGTGCTGCCGCTCAGCAAGTTCGGACTCATGCAGATCACACGTCAGCGTGTACGTCCTGCCGTCGAAGTGGAAGTGATGGAGACCTGCCCGACCTGTATGGGCAAAGGCAAGATCCAACCCTCGATCCTGTTTACAGACCAGATAGCGGAGACCTGCGAGCACATGCAAGAACATCATGGACGGGGATTGAAGTTGCATTTGCACCCCTATGTCTATGCGTACATCAGTCGCGGATGGCTCTTCTCTCTCAAAGCACAGTGGCAACGCCGCTACGGAGTGAAGATTGTGGAGAACCAGTCGCTCGGCATGTTAGAGATGCGTTTCTTCGATGCCAAAGGCAACGTGCTCAAGCACACGCACGAAGAGCCGAAGAAAGAGGTGAAGGTGGCGGAGCCGCAGAAGGAACAGCCCAAGCAGGAACAACCGAAACAGGAACAGCCGAAAAAGGTTGAACAACCGAAAAAAGCGGAACAACCCAAGCCGGTAGAGCAGCCGAAAAAGGCTGAACAGCCTGTCAAGGTAGAGCAACCTAAGAAAGAGGAGCAGCCCAAACCTGCCAAGAAGAGCAAGGCAAAGAAGAAAGCCGCTCCGAAACAGGAAGAACCCAAACAGGAAGCTCCGAAAGTAGAGACCCCGAAACAGGAGGCTCCCAAACAAGAGGCACCGAAGGAGGCGGAACCGAAGAAGAAAACGGCACGCCGTAGTTCCAAAAAAGCGGCAAAACCCGCTCCTGTAGCACCTGCCGAACCCTCTCCCGCAGAGACCAAAGCGCCGGCAGCTGTCAAAAAGCGCACGCGCAAGAAAAAATCGGATAATGCAGAGAACAAAACAAAAATAGAGACCGCGTAGGTCTCTATTTTTGTTATCCCTATAATTCTTAATTCTTAATTTTTAATTCTTAATTTTCCTCCTCCTCAGGAGTTGCCCCCGGAATATAGCGTTTGAGCACACGCGCCACGCCGGTTGTCCAGCTGTTGATGGAGTCGTTGTCCATCTGCAAACCGCTGATCATGTGCACCACCTGATCAATAGGCATACCATACCGCAGCACACCGGAAATGAGGCGGGCATAGTTCCAGAACTCGCGGTCGAACTTATAACTCAAACCTTCCACGGTCGTCTTAAAACCACGCGTGTTAACGAACTGAAAATCATAGCGTTTGGTGCCATCTTCCTGGGCGACCTTTATGATCTTTCCTTTCGTTACCGACTTGGGCAGGGCAATACCCATCTCATCATCGGCAAGACCTGTGAAGATCTCATATGGACGACCTTCTTTGAGTCCGACGAACGCTATCCATTTGTCTTTCTGGTTCTGGAAACGAACTACGTCGCATTCCAGTTCTACCGGGCGCTTCAAGGGCGCATTGTTCTCTTGTATTTCCATATTCGCTAATCGTTAATCGCTAATCGTTAATCGTTATCTTTGCCGAGCAACTGGTTTCGTTGGCTTCGTTCTTCATTTGGTACTGTACGCCGTCAGGCGTGATCAGATAGTAGGTCTGCAGCACCTCACCGAACATGGCTTCCTTCGAGTAATTGATGTCCAGCCGGATTTGCTTGCCGTAATAGTCGGGTAGGTAAGCGTCCGTCATCGCCTGCAAGTACCGGCAACTGTTGCAATGGCCGTTGTAGTCGATGTCCGAATAGACAATCTTGTGCGGCGCGCAGCCTGTCGGTTCGGGAATGGTGGTCATTCTCACGCGCGGCATTTCCAGCACTTCGCCATCCACGCAGTCAGCAAACATCGGGGTATCAAACACATTGACAATCTCGCGTTTGGTCAGATCCAACACCGCCCACACGCTCTTGCATTGTCCGATGAGTTTCCATTCGTCTGACTCTTGCTTGTATATCCGAAAATCACGGGTACTGAGCATATGCGCGTTACTCTCGATCCACGTTTCAAAACGCACATGATCGCAATGGGTCGGCAGTTCGTACATCTCGATAGACAGCCGCGTCAGGATCCATGTCAGTCCGATCGGGTGCAGGTTCGCAATACCAAAACCAAACTCATCCGCCACCGTTCCGGCGGTCTCTAACAGGTAATTCTCCAAGTTGAACAGACGCAGTTTCTTCTGCCCGTCCACTTCCTGGTACTTTATTTCGTATTCGTAATTATATTTCATTCTTAATTAAAAATTAAAAATTAAGAATTAAAAATTATTTGAGCCAACGATCGAGCCATCCACGGAACTCGCGTTGCCACAGAATACCGTTTTGCGGTTTGAGCACCCAGTGGTTCTCGTCCGGGAAGATCAGCAGTTCAGCCGGCACGCCGCGCATTTTGGCGGCATCGAAGGCAGCCATCGCCTGGTTCGCCAGGATGCGGTAGTCTTTCTCTCCGTGGATGCAGAGGATCGGCGTGTCCCATTGGTCAACGAACTTATGCGGACTGTTGGCAAACGTGCGCTGCGCAATCTTATTGTCTTTCTCCCAGTAGGCGCCGCCCATGTCCCAGTTGGCGAACCATTTCTCCTCGGTCTCGAGGTATTGCATCTCCAAATTGAAGATACCGTCATGGGCGATGAAGGCTTTGAAACGGCCGTCATGATGTCCGGCAATCCAATAGACGCTGAATCCGCCGAACGATGCACCGACGCAACCGAGATGATCTTTATCGACATACGGCTCTTTGCAGAACTCATCAATCGCCGAGAAATAGTCTTTCATACATTGTCCTCCGTAATCGCCCGAGATCTCTTCGTTCCATGCCTTGCCGAATCCCGGCAGACCACGACGGTTCGGAGCAACGATGATATAATCGCCGGCAGACATCATCATGAAGTTCCATCGGAACGACCAGAACTGGCTCACCGGACTCTGCGGTCCGCCCTCGCAATAGAGAATGGTCGGGTATTTCTTGCTCGGGTCAAAATGCGGCGGATAGATGATCCATGTCAGCATATCCTTGCCGTCCGTCGTTTTCTGCCAACGCGGCACGACGGTCGAACGCTCGATCTGGTTGTATATATTGTCATTCTCATGCGTCAGCTGGGCCATCTCTGTTTCCACCGCCGTGTGCGGCTGTTCCCATTCCTTGCCGCGCGGACCGAACTCGCGGGTGGGGTTGTTCAGATACGCCTCCATGTCCATCCGGTATATCTCATTGGCCTGCCGCATCGAGTGGCCCAACAGATAGACGTAGCGGTCACATACATCGCCAAGGACGAGGTCATACTGGCCTTCCGTTGTGCGCTCGAGATTGCCGTCCAAAGTAGCCAGATAGAGGTCAATCGTTCCTTGCCAAACATCGGTGTAGAGCAGAGTCGTGTCATTGTACCAGGCGAACTCGCCGACAGCCTGACCGAATCCGGATACGAGGAAGCGTTTCTCGCCCGTCTCCAGATTCATCACCATCAAGCGGTTCTCGTCGCTCTCATAGCCGTCACGCTCCATCGACAGCCATGCGATCCACTCGCCGTTGGGCGAATAGCTCGGATTGGTGTCATAACCGCCATTCGGCGAGGTAATGTTCTTGTGCGCGCGTGTACGCAAATCATAAAGGTATATGTCGCTGTTGGTCGAAACGGCATAATCGAGACCGGTTTTCTTGCGGCAGGTATAGGCAATCTCCTCGTTGTTCGGGTTCCATGCCAACTGCTCCACGCCGCCGAAAGGCTTCATCGGGCACTCATAAGCGGTACCTTCGAGAATATTGACGCCCTCGTCCACCTTGGCGCTCTTGATACGCTCACCCTCGCCGTAGAACTCCAGTTTGAGTTCGCACAGGAAGGGTTGCGGAGCGGTCTCCGTCCATTCGTCCCAATGCTTGTACATCAGATCCTCGTGCATATGGCCGGTAGCCAAAGGCAGATCGGGGTACTTGTCCGCTGTGGTCGGAACGGTCTTCACCTGCTTGATCAGAATGACCTTGTCGCGCATCGGGGAGAGTAGGAATCCTTCCACGTCCTCTGCGCCTTCAACCTCAACGTCCTCCTTGTCGCGGCGCAGATAGAGCTTGCCGCCCTTGAGGTACGCCAGCCATCCGCTGCAACCGAACCATGCCGGTTCATAGCCCACGAACTCATCCGTAACCGGTAACCCCTCACCCGTAACCTCTTCGAAAGGATTGCACACGCGGATCCAACTCGTCGAGCGGTTCTCCTCCACGCTGTAGTAGCTTACCGTATAAGCCACTTCGCCGGTCTCAATGTCGCTCGTTACACTACCGATACGTCCCATCGCCCATAAGCCTTCCGGCGTCAGACGACCGCCTTCGATCGTGATTTGGGGCTTGGTAATGGGAGCTTTTCCTTCTTCTGCTTTTTGGCAACTCGTGCCCACTATAGACATCAATGCCATGACAAAATAAACGATTTTTTTCATACTTTTCTAAAAAAACGCTGCAAAGGTACAAAAAAATTTGCATATATGCAAAAAAAACACTAATTTTGTAGCCAAAATCGTTCAAACCATGAAAATACAGTTTTTAGGCGCCACCCGTGAGGTGACGGGTAGCAAGCATTTGATTACCACCGATTCCGGTCACACTATTCTCCTCGATTGCGGTATGTACCAAGGTAAAGGCATGGAGACCGATGCCGCCAACAGAGACTTGGGGTTTGATCCGGCTACGCTGGATTGCGTTGTGCTTTCTCATGCGCATATCGACCATTCCGGTCTCATTCCGTATATCGTCAAAATGGGCTTCAAGGGCGACATCTACTGTACCCCTGCCACGCGTGACCTGTGCGCCCTCATGCTTGCCGATACGGCGTTCATTCAGGAGCAGGATGTGCGGACGTACAACAAGAAGATCGACAAGCAGCATCCGCATAAGGAGAAAGGCAAGAAATACTTCATCGAACCGCTCTATACGCAAGTGGATGTGAATAAGGCGATGAAGCATTTCGTCACTTACAGTTACGACCGCCGTTTCCGCCTGTTCGATGACGTGCTGCTCACCTTCACCAACTCCGGCCACATGCTCGGAGGTGCGATATGCTCATTGGAGATTTACGAAGAGGAGAGTGGGGCGAAACGCTGGAAGCGCCTGACCTACACCGGCGACGTCGGACGGCAGCATTGTCATATCCTTCCGCCGCCCCAACTCTTCCCCCAATGCGACTATCTCATCTGCGAATCGACCTACGGCGACCGCCTGCACGAGGAGCAGATGGTGACCGAAGAAGAACTGCTCGGGGTTGTCGAAGACACTTGTGTGTACAGAAAAGGGCAACTTCTCATCCCTTCTTTCTCCGTCGGACGTACGCAGGAGATCGTTTATGTGCTCAACCAACTCTATAATGACGGACGTCTGCCGCAGATACCCGTCTATGTCGATTCGCCTATGTCCACCAATGCTACCCAGATCTTCCGCATGTACCCGGAGGAACTGTCCGACGAGGTGCGCGACACCATGCAGTTCGATCCCGATCCCTTCGGATTTAATACGCTGCGGTACATCACCGACATCAGCGAATCTAAGGCGCTCAACCATAAGGACGAACCCTGCATCATCATCTCCGCTTCGGGCATGTTGGAGGCAGGACGTATCAAGCATCATGTGGCGAACCATATCTCCGATCCGCGATGCACCATCCTCATCGTCGGTTATTGCGAACCGTCCACGCTCGGCGCACGCATCCAGGAACCCGGACTCAAATGGATTTCCATTTTCGGCATGGACCATCGCATCAAAGCGCAGATCGCCAAGATCGAAGGCTTCTCCGGGCATGGCGATTACAAGGAGATGATTGACTATTTCTCCCGCAGTCTGATAGTCAACCAGGTGCAGCGTGTCTTTGTCGTTCATGGCGATCTCACCGCCGCCGAAGCCTACAAATCCCACCTCGAGGATGCCGGCTTCTCCCACGTCTCCGTCCCCGACCACGGCGAAGTAGTAGAGTTGTAATATAATTTGTCTATATAAGTTGGAAAACGACCAGGTACATATTGAGGCTGAATCCAACCCACAATGGCATTGGCAGGAACCAGGCAAGGCATGGAAGGGTGTCGGCATATACCACGTGACGCTGACCGTTTCGTCACGCGAGCCGCTATTAGGCACGCTCGTTATTCCTGACAACGATCCGAAGCAGGCAAGGGTGGATTTGAGCGATTTCGGTATCCGCGTTAAGACCTGTTTTGATGAGATTCCCTCGCACCATCCTGAGGTGCGCATTCTCCGACTGAGGATGATGCCGGATCATGTCCATGTAATTCTCCATGTGACGCGTACGATGCCGGTTGGAATAAAAACGGTCGTGCGGGGATTATGGCAAGGGGTCAAACGTGTAGGACGAGAATTAACAACGTCAATTGACTCGAATACTATTCGAGATAATGAACATTGCTCTCCCGTTTTTACTGAGATGCCATTCATTAGAACTATGTCGCGGCGAGGGCAATTAGAAACAATGATCAACTATGTAATGCTCAATCCCCAACGCCTTGCAACCAAACGCCTCATGCCTGACTTCTTCCGCGTGCAAGACAACATAACTATCGCCGGACGGACATACAAAGGAGTAGGTAATGCGGATCTATTACAAAGGGCAAAGTATATGCCGGTACATGTACGGAGTACGATGATTGATGAGGCTGAGCATGGAGATAATACGAGGCTACGCAACTATATGAACGGCTGTGTACTGGCAGCAAGGCAGGGGACGGTGATGGTCTCGCCGTTCATAAGTAAGCAAGAACAAGCCGTTATGGAGGTGTTGCTTAAAGAAGGACTATCATTTATCTATATAGCCGATAACGGATTTCGGGATTATTATAAGCCATCTGCAGCTTTGTTTGATGCTGTAGCGGCAAAAAAGGTGTTGATTTTGAGTCCGTGGGAATATGATCAGAATAAAAAACACGTTACTCGTGCGGAATGTATAGAGATGAACAAGATGGCAGAAGAGATTTGTGGGAAATAAGGACAAAGACGAATAGTCCAAAATCGCGGGAATTTTATCAAAATCAATAAATCTGCATCAAAAGTGCAGATTTTTTTGTGTATGTCAAAAAAAAGTAGTACTTTTGTAGCCGCAAAATCTATAAAAGCGAGTTGCGTATTCGCAAAGAAGAATCATCATTCTAATATTTATAACGGCTATATGGGAAGAACACAACCTCATTTAAAGAGAAATCGTAAGATGACGCGCCAAGAAAAGCAGGCTCTTGGCTTCTTGTTAGCAGCTCCTATAGTTTTAGGGGCGGCTTTATTAGGCGCAGGATCAACCAAGAAAACTCGTCGTGCATCAAGTGTCGGGAAGTCAGCATTTAAGCCCTATAGTAATAACACATCTTCTTTTTCTTCATATGGTGTTGATGTTGACTTTGATGGAAAAGAGATAATAATGACCGTTAAGGACAACTTAACCGGAAGAACCATATACGACGAATCCATTATCAATAAAATCAAACGCTCACCTGAATATAAAAGAGCCGTTGTTCAAGTAATGGAGGAGAAAAAGCAAGAAGTGGATAGACTTAACCAATCTTTTGTGGAGGTATGCCAGTTAACGCCTAAAATCACCCCTACAAATAAGTTGGAAAAGGAACTGGACGAACTCTGCCCGGAGGAATATACTCCGGAAACATACAAGGTTGCCAAGCCTTCATTGGAGGAGGCAAGGAGAGATATTATTGAAGAAGCAAAATCTTCTTTCGGAGAAGAAAAACCAGATGCGGAACTTGTCAAAAAGATATTGGAAGATGAAGCTAATAACAAATATCCGTCCTTCCGATTTATAAGCAAACTGATTTATGTTTCAAAGAATAGAGAAAAACGTTTACTGGAAGAACAGGACGCATGGCAGAAAAGGTTAGAAGCATTTATCCAACTCAAAGTAGATGAGCAGTTAGATAAACTATACAATGATCGCGTTTCCAAATGGGAAGAGGACAAACGCAAACATGATGAAAAGGAGCAAGAAATTGCCAAGAAAATGGATGCATTCTATCAAGAGGAGTTTGAGAAGAAACAAGATTTGTTAATTAAGCGCCTTGAGGGAGATGAGAACTACGTGAACACGCAAATTGATGCAGTTTTGTCCGAAATAGACTTACCACATGAATTCTCCTTCGAATATGTGTATGACCAGGAAAAGTGCTTATTGTGTCTAAATGTAGATTTGCCCGAAATAGAAGACATCCCGAATCAGAAAGCCGTTTATCTATCAAGCGGCAAAGTTTCTGTTAAAGCTAAAACTCAAAGCGAACTTCGCCATGATTATGCGAAAACCGTATGTGGATTGGCTTTCTATCTGGCTGGCAAGATGTATGAGATCTCTCCAAATATTGATTTGTTAAGAATTGCAGGATATACACAAAGAACCAATAAGAGAACAGACATTGTAGAAGACCAGTACATCTATGTGGTATTATTTGAAAGAGAACCTTTCATGGCTCTAAATTTCAAGACGATAAGTCCGATTGCAGCCATGCAACAATTTTCCCATACAATGAACATTTCTGCAAGCGGAGAGATGAAAGCAATAGATGTCAACAATGCAGGTTTAACAACACAGAAAGATGTCAACTGTTAGAAAGAAGAAAAATAGAGGCTATTATCGTTTGCCGATTTTAATCACCTCCATAGCGGTATGCTTAATCGGTGCTATGTCCTATGTCTTTTCTCCTCTCTTTGCCAAGCCGTCAACGACTACCGAGAAGCCGTCTGCGCCTATGGAAATCCCGCAAATCAGCGATCACCGCAGTCAGCAAATTATAGAACACCTCGCATATACGGTCAGTTATAACCACGATTGGCTCATCCCTAACTGGGTCGCCTATGAGTTGACCTCCCAAGAAGTATCAGGAGAAGAGCAGCGTTCGAACCATTTTGCCCCGGATCCGCTTGTTCAAGGTAAGCCTGTCGTGACCAAAGACTACAGCAATTCCGGTTATGACCGTGGACACATGGCTCCGGCAGGTGATATGAAGTGGTCAGAGCAGGCTATGAAGGAATCCTTCTATATGACGAACATGTGTCCGCAGAACCATAGTAACAACGCCGGCGATTGGAAAGATTTGGAAGAGTTGGCACGAGACCTTGCGCAAAAGTACAAGAGTCTTTATATCTGTTGCGGACCAATCGTTACCGATACAACCAATACCATTAGCACTCGCCATATAGTGATTCCGCAGGCCTTCTATAAAGTCTTTCTCCGCCAGAAGAAAGATGGTTCTTGGACGGGTATCGGTTTTATCATGCCGAACGCATCGGGTAACCGCCCCTTGATGACCTACATGCATTCCGTGGACGAAGTGGAACAGCTTACCGGCATTGATTTCTTCTATCATCTTCCCGATTCAATAGAAGACATCATCGAAGCCGACTATACCATATCCGATTGGAATATTTAATATGTCTTGTTCTGAAATCCGTTGACACAAAAGTGCCAATATGGTCAATTTGGCCATGTGATTTTTTACTATTCACCTTTCACTTATAGTATTATATATTTTGTATATAATACAGAGCGTTCAAAAGGTTAGTGATTCCTTATATATTGTTTATGGATTTCTTGTTCATTATCGGTAGTATCTGCTATGCGGAAGCTATCAATCTCGTATCAAAACGGTCACCTCATCGGCACCACAACGCCACCACATCGCGGCCTCACCGAAGGGTGGCAGGCGGGTCATAGACCACAAGCAAGAAATCGGTGACAGCATAAAACCTGCACAAAACCTGCAGCAAATATGCATCAACTCAAACGGGAATTAAACAAAATGTATGCTCATTGACGAAAAAATAGAAAAATATTTGCGTA
>JAEEGL010042220.1_pt1 | contig 10669 bp, 6 predicted proteins | sample 9134231 | NCBI WGS metagenome assembly JAEEGL01 (sample SAMN16246548, study PRJNA631951) | gut metagenome | biome: gut microbiome; feature: rumen; material: fiber-attached | host: Bos | place: Iran: Karaj | collected 2018-10 | reverse complement strand
GCGAACTCGCCCCAGTAGGGCGTGGGCTTGTAGTCCCAGTTCTCGATCATCACCGGCGCGGCCTTCGGGTGGAAGCACCAGCCCGTCCAGTTGATGCGGTACTTCTGGATGAAGCCGAGCATGTTCGGCGAGAAGGTGTAGGGGTCCTCCTTCCACGAGTCGTTGATGAACGTCATCTGCTCCTTCGGCGCGGCGCCGACTTCGCCGAGGAAGATCGGATGCTTCGCGGCGACGGGGAGGATGCGCGCCCAGCCCTTGTGCCAGTGGTACGTGTGCCACTCGTAGACGATTCCGTTGCCGTCCGGGTCCTTAAGCCTGTACGACGGCTTCTCGCCCTTCTCGATCGCCTCGCTCTCGATCCCGGTGAGGTCGTTCGCCCAGAACATGCCGCTCGCCAGCACGACGTTCTTCGCGCCCGTCGAGCGCGCGGCGTCGATGAGCGCCTGCATCCCGATGGACTGGAAGCCGCGGTTCTTCTTCTTCTCGTCGTCGGAGAGGAACGCGGACTCGTCGTGCTGCCCCTGCTTGCCGACCCAGCCGCCGTCGCGCCACACCTCCCAGCTGATTCCGTGCGGCTCGTTGAAGAGGTCGAAGAGCACGGCGGGGTGGTTCGCGTAGTGCGCCGCGCAGTCCTTCCAGAACTCGACGTGCTCGGGCTTCGGCGCGCGGAAGCGGTGGAGGTCTATCGCGACGTATGCGCCGCGGTTCGCCGCGAGGCGCACGATCTTGTCCACGTCGCGCCTGAACGATTCGCCACCGTCGTTCTGGTAGGGGCTCCTTCCGAACCAGTGCGCCTCGTTTATCGGGAGGCGGATGCAGTTGGCGTGCCACTCGTCGATCGCGACGACGGTCGACTTGACCTGCTGGTCGCCGTGCGGAATCGTCTCGAGCCCGCCCGCGTTCACGCCCTGCAGCCAGACTTCCCTGCCGTCCGGATCGACAAGCCTGTTTCCGGCGACCTTCAGCATCTTCGGCCACTTCTCGCGCTTCTCGGGCTCGTCCGGGACGTAGCGCGCCTTCGCCTGGCGCTCGCGCTCCGCGGCGGCGTCGAGGAGCGGCTGCGGATCGGTCTCCGCGATCTTCACGTCCTTCATCTGCATCTCGCCCGACTTCGCCATGAACAGGCACGGCATCACGACGAGCTGGACGGCGTTGGACGGGACGAGGAACGAGTGGGACTTCTCCTTCCAGCCCTTCGTGTCCTTCTGCACGTAGCTCGGGCCGGGCGCGTTCTTCAGCTCCCTGCCGTCGGCGTCCTTGAGCTTGTAGAGGATGCGCGCGTCGAACCACGGCTTCTCGCCCGTCTTGAGGTCCGTCACCTGCCACTGCCAGGACATCTTGAGCGCCTTGACGCCCTCGGGGATGTCGTACTCGCGGTATCCGTTCACCATCTTCCCCGGCTCCTTGACCTTGAGGTCGACGTAGAGCTCACCCTCCTTCTGCGCCGGAGCGATCGAGCCCGTGCCGTCGAGCCGCTCGCGCGCCTTCGCGCGGCGCCTGGCCCACTGCTCGGTCCTCTTGCGCTCGCGCTCCTCGCGCGCGGCCTTCTCCTCCGGAAGCTCCTCGTACTTCTCCTGCGCGACGACGGAGAGACTGCGCAGCTCGAACGCACCGCTCTTGACGTTGAAGAGGCACGGCATGAGCGCGATGCCCGCGGCGCCTTCGGGGACCTTCACGGACTTCCTCACCTCGAACCAGTCCTTCGTGCCCTTCCATCCGCCGATGACCGGACCGCCCTTCACCTCCTGGCACTGGCTGTCGATGAACTTCGTCATCATGCGCGCGTCAAACCAGCTCTGCGCGCCGCGCACCACGTCCGTGACCTTCGCCTCGAACGATATGACCGCACCCTCCGTCCCCCGCGGGAAGAAGACGGGGATGAACTTTATGCCCATCTGCCCCTCGCCCTTGAACGGAACCTCGAACGCGCGGTGCTCCTCGCTGACCAGGTTCTCCCCGAAAGCCGCCATCGCGGCGGCCGCCAGAATAGCGGCAACAGTCTTTTTCATCGTCGAACGTCCTTTCATGTCGTTACGCGCAAATTGTAGCAGAAGACAACAGTCGGGCGCAAGGGGAAACCTTGCGCCCGCTCAAAAAACCTGACTATCCAACTTCAAGCCCCATGCGCGGCAGCGCAGAGTCAGAACCTCAGCTCGACCTGCCAGCGCAGGAACCACGCCGGACGGTCCGTCTCGAAGTAGTCGCCGGGGTTGAAGAGCTCCGCGTAGAGGTGCCCTACGATCTCGAGCCTCTCTCCCGCCGCCTTGTCGGGGAGCATGATCGGGAAGTCGTACCGCGCCTGGCTCAGGTAGCCCTTGAAGTGTCCGTCGTCGCCACCCATCCCGTCGTCCGCGAGCGCCCACATCGGACCAGTCGCAAAGGACAGCTTGTGGCGCGGGCCGAACTCGACGCCGCCCTTGAGGTTCAGGAACGCCATGTTGCTCCACCACGCGATGCCGTAGTGCGTTCCGTACAGGAATATCTCGGAGTCGCACACGCCGCGCGCCCACATCGGATCCCACGCGTGGTGCCCTCCGTCCTCGGACGCGGCGTTCTTGTCGCCGCTCATGAAGTGGACGCCGAGGCTTGCGTAGGGCTTCACGCTGCTGTCGGTCTGCTGCTTCCAGTTGAGCCCCGCGTACGAGCTCCATCCGCTAAGCCAGTCGCCGTCTCCGTTGCGCCCCACCTGGCCCATCGCCTCGAGCTGGAGCGTGAGCTCGTCCGTAAGGCGCGGCATGAGCTTCACGCCGAGGAGCTCGCGCCGGGTGTACGGATGCCTCACGCCTCCGCGCGTGAAGCGCTCGGTGATCTTCTGCATCGCGAACAGCTGGTACGGAAGCCAGTCGGCGGCCTTTCCGGACCACACGCCGCCCCAGCCCCAGTCGTCCATCTCGACCTCCGCGCCTCCGCCGAGCCCGGAGAGCGTCCGGTGCCGTCCGCGCTCCGTCCCCCACCGCGCGGGGTTGTCGTCGTAGTTGTGCAGGAAGAAGAGGTCGAGCTTCTCCTCCTCGGTGAAGTGGAGGGTGGCGCGCGCCATGTCGGCGTAGACGGTGCGCGATCCGTCTCCCGGCGTCCCGTCCACGAAAATGTGGTCGAGTCCGTACAGCCCGTAGATGTCCTGCCTTCCGATGCGGAAGTCGAGGAAGTCGTCGAAGAGCCCCGTCGCGTCGAGGTAGAGGTTGTCGAGCACGAGCTCGTCGGGGAACGTCGTCTTGTGGTTGCGCGGACGCGGGTTCCAGCGGAACTCGTCCGTGACGCGCATGTAGAGCCGCCAGTTCTCCGCCGCCGTCAGCTCGCCCCACGCGCGGACGCGGTAGCGCATCTGGTTGCGGTACGGACCTTCCGCCGCGCGCTGGAGGAGTCCGCCCCCGGGCAGCCCCGGCACGTTGTCCATAAGCTCCTGGCGCACGCGCAGGTCCGCCCCCGCGTTGAACGCGACGGACGAAGGCTCCTCCGCCTCCGCCGCCTCGGCGCGTCCGGCTTCGGACGCGAGTGCACAGCACGACATGACTGCGGCCGAAACGGCCGCGGCCCCCCTGATTGCGTTTTTCATCTTATGCTCCCCTTGGCTGTTGGTTGAAATGTGAAAAGTTCAAGAGTTGACGGTCAGCGCCTCGGAGGCTGCGGACGCGGCGGGACCTCGAAGCCGGGCAGCGTCTTCTCGTGGCAGAGCTCGCGCCATTCGACCTGCGGCTTCGGGGCCTCCTCAGCGGACTCCTCGCCGCTCTTTTCGCCATCCGCTTCCGCGTCCTTCTTCTCCTCGGCGGGCGGGAAGGCCATGTCGAGCCTCACGTCGTAGATGTCGCTCGAGGCGGCGATCGCCCAGATGGAGTATCCGGACGGTGCGTCCTGCTTTTCGACCTCTCCCTCGAAGACGACTCCCGTCGCCTTCGCGAGCGCGTCGAGCTTCTCCTTCCAGAACTCCTCGCGGTCCTTCACCTCGTCCGGCGCGCAAGCGCCGAAGCGGCGGTACACGAAGCGTCCGTCCTCGGACTCCGCGGGCGCGACGCCCTCGCCGAAGAGCTCGAGGCCCTTCTCCGCGCGCACCTTCTCGACCTCTGCGTGGTTGTCCGCGAGCTTCTTCGCCTTGGCGGTCTTCCACGCGGCGTACTCCTTGCGGTACTTGTAGTCCGCGAGGCGCTCGGCCTGAGCCTCCACCGGCTCCCACTGCCCGCATCCGCTGCGGTTCTTGTCCTGGATGTCGAGCATGCACGACCACGTCCCGTCCGGCTTCTGCCCGACGACGCACATCACGCGGAGGCGCAGGTACTCGGCGACCCAGCACTTGTCGAAGTCGTAGAACTTCTTCGGCGCGAACTTCTCCCCGACGGTCTTCTTGAGCTCGGCGAGCGCCGCCGTCGCCGCGGCCTCGTCCTTGTAGTAGGTCGAGAAGTACGTCTCGCTCGTCTCCCACACCTTCTTGTCCTCGTTGAAGTGGGAGATGAATCCGTCGACGCCCTTCTTGCCGAAGCCCTCGGACTCCTTCTTCCACGTGACGAACCACGGCTCGTCGGCAAGCTTCTCGTAGCCCTCGGGGATCTTCTCCATGGGCTCGCCCGGACGCACCACCCCCGCCGCCGCGATCAGCGCGTCCTCCTCGGCGCTCATCGGATACTCCTCGCACACGCTCAGGACGCGCGCAGGCAGCCAGTTCGTGACCGTCGGTCCGGTCGTGAAGAACATCTTGTCGTCGTCATGCAGGTCGGCTCCCTTGTAGCCGAACCTCTCCGCCTCGCTCTTGCGGCATCCGGCGAGGATCGCCGCCGCCGCCGCGATGAAAATCAACTGCTTCATTTTTTGTGCCTTTCCTTTTGGTGAAGTGTGTGTTGCGTCAAATCTACAGGACCTTCCTGATGCGCTCGACCGCCTCGAGGACGTTTGCGCGGGAGTTGAAGGACGAGATGCGGATGTACCCCTCGCCGGCCTTTCCGAATCCGGCGCCCGGGGTGGTCACGACGTTGGCCTCCTTGAGGAGCCTGTCGAAGAACTCCCAGCTGTCTCCCTTCACGTTCACCCAGAGGTACGGGGAGTTCCCGCCTCCCGTCACCTCGTAGCCGAGCGCGGAGAGGGCCTCCTTCATGAGGCGCCCGTTCTCGAGGTAGAAGTCGATCGTCGCCTTCGTCTGCGCCTGGCCCTCGGGCGAGTAGATCGCCTCCGCGCCGCGCTGCGTGAGGTAGCTCGCGCCGTTGAACTTCGTCGTCTGGCGGCGCGTCCACATCGGCCTCAGCTCGACGGGCGAGCCGTCCGACGCGTACGCGACGAGCCCCTTCGGGACGACGGTGTATCCGCACCTGACCCCCGTGAAGCCCGCGGTCTTCGAGTAGCTGCGGAACTCTATCGCGCACCTGCGCGCGCCCTCGCACTCGTAGATGGAGTGCGGGATCCCGGGCGTCCTGATGAACGCCTCGTACGCCGCGTCGACGAGGATGAGCGACTTCCGCTCGTTCGCCCAGTCGACCCACCTCTGGAGCTGCTCCTTCGTCGCGACCGCGCCGGTCGGGTTGTTCGGATAGCAGAGGTACACGATGTCCGAGTCTCCCGCGGACTCCGGACCCGGGACGAATCCGTTGGACGCGTCGCACGTCAGGTACCTGAGCCCGCCGTAGCGTCCGCCCTCGTTCGCGCCGGTCCTTCCCGCCATCACGTTCGTGTCGACGTACACGGGATAGACGGGATCGCCAACCGCGATCTTCACGTCGTTCCCGAAGAGCTCCTGGATGTTCCCGCAGTCGCACTTCGCGCCGTCGGAGACGAATATCTCGTCAGCCGCGATGTCGATTCCGCGGTCCTGGAAGTCGACCTTCGCCGCCTTCTCGCGCAGGAACGCGTAGCCCTGCTCCGGACCGTATCCGTGGAAGTTCTCGCGCGTCGCCTCGTCGTCTACCGCCTTGTGCATCGCCTTAACGACGGCGTCGCAGAGAGGCTCGGTGACGTCTCCGATGCCGAGGCGGATGATCTTCGCGTCCGGATTCGCCGCCTGGTGCGCGGACACGCGGTGCGCGATTTCGGTGAACAGGTAGCTGGCCTGTATCTTCGAGTAGTTTTCGTTTACGTGGAGCATGGGTGGGAATGATGTATTATGAATGATGGATTATGAATGATGGATGATGGATCAGGAATGGCGGCGGTCTTCCGGGCGCTTCCTTATGCGCGGGAGGAAGCCGTCCATGCAGGCGAGCGACACGAGGAAGAGCGTCAGCACCGCAGGCGAGCGGAGCGGACAGTCCCCGAAGCCGTGGATGAACGTGGCGACCGCCGTCGCGAGGATGCAGAAGACGGGCGCGGGGATGACGAAGAGCTGCACGGGCTGCGGAGGCTGCTCCTTCGTCGGTATGAACCTTATGGACTCCACCATCGCCCTCCAGACCCTGCCGAGAGGCATGAGCAGCAGCGCGACGATGACGACGAGGAGCCCGAAGCCGACGATGCCGTGCTCCGCGAGGAACTGCAGGTAGTCGTTGTGTACGTTGACACCTCCGACCATCTGTATCTGCCGCAGCTCCTTGTCCGTCATGTACTGGAGGCAGAAGTGCTTGTAGCCCCATCCCCCGACGCCGAAGAGCGCGTGGTCCTTCCATATCTCCGTCGCTACGCGCACGTGGTACTGGCCCTTGCCGGTGACGCGGTCCAGAACCTCAGTCGTGTTCAGCGTGTTCACCTCGCGCTGGAGGTCCTCCGGCATGAACATCACCGCGCACACCGCTATCGCCGCGAGCACGAAGAGGCTGAGCACTCCCGAGCGGACGCGCTGCGCCTTCTTCATCTTCGCGAAGGAGCAGACGAACGTGTGGAGGAAGAAGATTATCGCAAGTCCCGTGACGAGCATCACAGCCGCGCGCGAGAGCGTGTCGAGCGCGCAGAAGAAGAAGATCACCGCGGGGATGAGGAAGTAGTGCCTCTTCCAGAACCTGCCGTCGCTCCTCGGCTCGGACGAGCCGTGGTGGTGGTGGTGATGGCGGCGCTCGCCGCTTCCCGCGTCAGCCTCCGCGGGCGCCTCGGCGGACGGCCTGGAGACCTTCACCTCGGACGGGGCCTTCGCGAGCTCGTCGAGGTTCCAGCGCCAGAGGCCGACGGCGAGCCCGAACAGCGTCGTGAAGTAGTCCCCCGCCATGTTCGGATACCCGAACGTCGAGAAGAAGTACGCGTTCTGGAAGCACTCCTCGACCCAGAGCGGACCCTTCGCCTCCGTCATCTGCTGCAGCGCCCCGACCACGCCGAGGGCGAGCCCGTTCCACACAACCATCGCGAGCAGCATCCGCTTGCCGCGCTTGAGCAGCGCGTGCTTCGCCGCAACCATCGCCGTAAGCGCGGGGACGAACCACATCACGACGTTGAGGTGCTCCATCCTGTTGACGCAGAACGGGAAGAACGGGATCAGCGGCTTCGGGTCCGCCCCGGCCTGTATCGCCGGATAGTCGCACACGGGGCAGAGCCCGACGTTGAGGAACGGGACCAGCAGCAGAAGAATGAACCCGAGCGACAGCCACACGAGCGGGTCCTTGCGCATCGCCTCCCACACGCGCTCGCGCGCCTCGTAGGTCGTCTCGCCGTCGTGGTGCTGCGGGAAGCACACCATGACCTCCACGAGCAGAGCCGTGACCCACGGCATCACCGGCACCAGGTAGTCGCCGCGCGTGCCCCCGAAAAGCCACGCAAACACCGCGCAGACCGCGAACACATGGAACACCGCTATGTTATTGTAGAGAAACTGCATACTCGACCACCTTTCCGACTGCGTCCTCCTCGGACACCCTGCAGACCTGCTTTCCCTTCACGTAAAGGACGAAATCCCCGTCCGCACCGCACAGCGCAATGTCCGCGCCCTTCGCCTCCCCGGGACCGTTCACGGCACAGCCCATCACGGCGACCTTCGGAAGCCTGACGCCGTCCTTGGCCAGCGTCTCGAGCGCGATCTCGACCTGCGAGGCGACGTGCATCAGGTCGACCTTCGTGCGCCCGCAAGTGGGGCACGACGTTATCGCCGGACCGGGCGCGCGCAGCCCGAGCGCGCGGAGTATCTCCATCCCGACGCGCACCTCCTTCTCCGGCTTCGCCGTGAGCGAGACGCGTATCGTGTCGCCGATCCCCTCGCCGAGGAGTATCCCGAGCGCGACGGAGTTCCTAACCGCGCCGGGGATGAGAGTCCCCGCCTCCGTCACCCCGACGTGCAGCGGACAGTCCGTCCGCTCCGCGAGAAGCCTGTACGTCGCTATCGTGTCCGGAACGTTCGACGCCTTCGCGGAAATGACGACGTCGCGGAAACCCTCGTCCTCGAGGATCTTCAGATGCCCCAGCGCGGACCTGACAAGCGCCTCCGGAACGTCTATCGCACCCGCGTCGAGTTCGCCGCGGAGCCCCTTCTCCAAGGAGCCGAGGTTGACGCCGACCCTTATCGGGACCTTCTTCTCCTTCGCCGCCCTCACGACCGCCTCCACCCTGTCGCGCGAGCCGATGTTGCCGGGGTTGATCCTGAGCGCGTCCGCGCCCGCCTCCATCGCCGCGAGCGCGCAGCGGTAGTCGAAGTGGATGTCCGCGACGAGAGGGATGGGCGACCTGCGCCGCACCTCGCCGAGCGTCTTCGCCGCCTCGACGTCTGGAACCGTGAGCCTGAAGATGTCGCAGCCGAGCGCGGCGCACTCCGCGACCTGCGCGGAAAGCGCCGCCGCGTCGTGCGGGTCGGCGTTGGCCATCGACTGGACGCTCACCGGCGCCCCGCCTCCGACGGCCACTCCGCCTACTTTAATTGCTCGCGTTGTCCGTCCCATTGGTTTCAGCGTTCTCCCCCGCCTCCGCCTCCGCCGTCTCCGCGGCGTCCGGCTTGTACGTGTGTATCCTCCAGCTCCTGTGCGCGTCGCGGAAGATCAGGATTCCCATCGCGCCGAGCAGAAGGAACATGAAGCCCGTCGAAAGCACCGCGACGACCTTGTCCGGAACGCGCCTGCGGAAGACCAGCGCGTAGAGCGCGAAGAGGATGAGCCCTCCGTCCAGGACCGGAATCGGCAGGAGGTTCAGCACCGCGAGGTTCACGTTGAGGAAGCGCAGGAATCCGACGCCGTCCCAGAAGTCGTGTCGCACGGACCTGTATATCCCCTCCACGATCATCTGCGGCCCGCCGAGCGCCTTCGCCGTGTTCTTCGCCTCCTTCGGCGTCACGAGCCCCTTGAGCACGCGGAAGATCGACCCCGCGTCCCACGCGAGCTGCCTGAACGGATTCCTATGCGGCATCCAGCTCGACGCGCCGTTCTCCTTCGGAACGCTCACCGCGCTGATCATGTAGATGCCGGTCACCTTGTCCGCCTCTGGCGTCACGCGGACCGTCCGCTCCCCGCCCTCCTCGTCGCGAAGGACAAGCTCGGTCTCCTGCGCGCCGACGATCTGGAACTCGACCTGCATCTCGGACCAGTTCGCGACCTGCTTGCCGCCGACGGAAACCACCGTGTCGCCCTTCTTGATGCCCGCCTTCTCGGCAGGTCCGTCCTTTAGCGTGTAGGCGATCTTCGCGGGGAGCTCGCCAAACTTGACGGACGGGATTGCGGCGAGGGTGAACGCGAGCACCACGGCGAGGACGAGGTTCATCCCCGGTCCCGCGACCGCGACCGCGATCTCCTTCCACGCCGGCACGTCCTTCTTCCCCTTCCCCTCCTCCTTTTTGCCGCCCTCGAGCTTCTTCGTCCCCTCGGGATCGACGTCGGGAATCATCACGTACCCGCCGAGCGGAATCCAGCTGATGCGGTACTCGACTCCGCGCCACGTCTTCTTGACGATGGCGGGTCCGAAGCCGATCGAGAATCGCTCGACCTTGAGCCCAAGCTTGAGGGCCACGATGAAGTGTCCGAACTCGTGGATCGCTATCGCGAGCGAGAAGAACAGCACGCACAGGACCACGTATCCGACTGTTATTAGAATCTCCATTTATCTGACGCTTTTCTGATTTCTTTCCGATACCGCATGGGACACGCTACTCGAAGCGGACCGTCGCCGCGCGGCCGTGTCCGTCCAGCCCCTCCACCGCCGCAAACGCCTCGATCGTCGACTTCGTCTCCGCGAGGTCCGCGCGCGTGAACGCGACGAAGCTGTGGCGGCGGCGGAAGTCGTCCGGCGTGAGCCCGTTGAACATGTTCGCCGCGCCGCCCGTCGGGAGGACGTGGCTCGGTCCAGCGACGAAGTCGCCCGCGGACTCGGGGGTCCACGGTCCGGCGAACACCGCGCCCGCGCTCCTGACGCCCTTCATCACCTTGAGCGCGTCCTTCGTCATGATCTCGAAGTGCTCGGGCGCAAACTGGTTGACGACCTCGAGCCCCTCCGCGACGCTCTTGGCGACGACGACGAGGATTCCGTCGCGGTCTATCACCCGCTGCACGAGCGCCTTCCTCGAAAGGGTCTCCGTCTGGCGCAGCACCTCGGCGCGGATCTCCTCCGCGAGCTTTTCGGACGTGCACACGCAGAGCGACTTCTCCCATCCGCTGCCGTGCTCGGCCTGCGAAAGGAGGTCCGCCGCGATCCAGCGGACGTCGACGGAACCGTCGGTAAGGACGGCGATCTCGCTCGGCCCCGCCACCTGGTCTATCGCGACGTATCCGTAGACCTGGCGCTTCGCCGCCGTCACGAACGCGTTGCCGGGTCCGGCGATCTTCTGCACCTTGCGGCACGTCTTCGTTCCGAACGCCAT
>JAEEGL015735221.1_pt1 | contig 10670 bp, 30 predicted proteins | sample 9134231 | NCBI WGS metagenome assembly JAEEGL01 (sample SAMN16246548, study PRJNA631951) | gut metagenome | biome: gut microbiome; feature: rumen; material: fiber-attached | host: Bos | place: Iran: Karaj | collected 2018-10 | reverse complement strand
GTGTTGCTATGAAGAATCAGGCAATCCTTCAACACATATTCTCCTGCTTCAAACTTTATATCTCCACCTTTTTTCAACGCTTCGTTGATCTGTTTTGTAGAGAAGTTTCGCTTAATTGTTACCATTGTCCTTACTCCTTTCGCATGTTATGGTACATTCTCAAAGTCTGCGCCAATTTCTTGTCTGTGACTACGTATGCCTTATCTTTTTCGCAACAGCTTGTAGCGATAATAAGCGCATTAGGCATGGCAACCGATAGAGTGTCTTTGACGCTTGACGAGCAAATGATGATCGGTTCAGCAATAGTACCGTTGCATTTCATTTCTTCAAAAGCGGCGGTGTCCATTGACTTCTGAAACTCTCTGTTCATTATATCTTGCCCGATTGTAGTATCTTCCCAAGCGAACTTTTCCCACTCTTTTGACGTTAGCATTTCTCTTTCAAGTTCGGTCATTTATTTACCCCTCATATCTGCTCCGCATATCAAGCAATAATTTGCCTTTCCTAATATAGCTTCTACTCCACCGTCATATCCGCATTTATCACATATGCCGTCTATCCACTTTCCTTTTGGTCTTTCAGGTGCGGTAGGCTTCATATCACTTATAATCTTTTTGGCAAGCCCAAGCCCCTTATAATTCTCGTCGTACTCGACTTGTGCTTCGTTTAGCAGGTTCATAGCCTCGCCTCTGTCTATACAATCCATACGATCACCGCCTTTCAAATTCGCACTTCCACTTTTCACAAGCATATCTTTGTGTTCGCTTGTCTATAACGCGGTGCTTGCAAACCTCACAGTTCCTTTCCTGAACAGAAGCTACCTTGTTGTCGGTTAGCCAATTCGTGTCGATAAATGCTTCATTCCCTATTGCAAGAAATCCGTCATCGCCCATTGTTATCCCTCTTTTCTGCCGTTATCTTCTTCATGTCTTTCATTATCTTTTCGATTCTTTCAACAGTATCGTTAAGGCGGTCAATGTCTCTTGACATCTGCGGAACGTCGATAATGACTGTTGCCATAAACCAACCGAATATCGACACAAGGACTCCGTAGATTATGTATGCTACTGTTTCCATCGCTACTCTCCTATCTTGCACAGGTTAACGTTATAGCCCATAGTAATGCTGTCGTAAATAAATCGCAACGCCTTGTTTGCCGCTTCCTCGGTGCTGTATTCGGCTATTTGCATACTGCTATCATCTGCAAAGGAAGCTATTATCACCCAAGGCTTGCCCTCACGTTCGGATTCTTTTTGTCCGTTTTCGCTCACTTGTAGTATTGAAATGCTGTCTACATTTACGACAAGGTTTTTGTGTGTCCATATAAACATAGTCTTAAATATCCCCCTTGCCCTTTTTAAAAATCCTATCAACCTCAACAGGTACGCGTAAATACTTTTTCGACGCCTGATAATCCGCGTTGTCGTCAGCATTGTTCGCGTAGTTTGCTGTTATCGACTCTATCGCAAGATAGATACCCATAACAACGAAAAAATCCTGCTGATTGCGTACGTTGTATTTGGCGCTCATTTGGTACAGATCGCTTTGAATCTTCTTGCACAACTCGCGCTCTCTTTCGCTCAAAGCCACGCCGTTATCATCACTCTTGGGGGGCTTTATTATTTCTTTTAACTCTTTAAATGCGCTCTTGCCCCAACCTACTACAGCGTTGTAGTTGTAGTCGGTACGCAAGGCGTTTACTTCGATTGCCCTGTCCGTTTTGTTAAGCCTTTTCTTGATGGCTTCAAGAACAATCATCAACATAACACCCAACGCAACCATACACGCAACCAAAATTATAACAGCTAATTCTAATGTCATTATTGCTCCCCCTCTCTGTGCCATATATGCTGACCGCTTTCTGTCGTTTCTTTTACAAGAGTAACGGTTTTCTCAACTTTGTCGGTAGTTAAATACTCCATGTAGGCGTGCGTAGTTACTTCGGGGCGGCTACCTTTCTCCCAATCAATGTCCACTACAATGTGGTGACATTCGGGAATGACATACTGCTCAAGCCTTTTGCGAACCTGCTCCAAGATTTCGGCAATATGCACGTTCCTTGTCGTTATTTGGTAGTTGTTTGCCATTTCTTCCCCTACCTGAATTGTCGTTACGTCAATCATCTTTACCCCTTCCTGAAATCGCAGATTTCCTCGTTACCGTTTTCTGTCTTTGTTCCCGAAATCCTTTTCCCACAAACAGGACAACACTTGACATTGTAGATATAATCGCCGTCGTCGTTTCTTGCCATAAACTCGCTTCCACAGTTATGACACCACATGACTTTTCCGTACCATTCTTCGCGCTCGTCTGACATTTCAATTGTTGTAGATTCATTGTCGCTGTCGCCTACCATCTTTACGATCAGTTCACGCGGAATTTCGAGGTAGTACACCATTGATGGTGAATCGGGTAATTCCGTACAAAACGGGATAAGCAGGTTCTTGTGTTCGTCTAATTTTGGCTTATACACAATGCCCCTCGCGTCACGCATGATTCTTACAAGTTTTACTTCACTGTTTCCTTCGGTCATTCTTCTTGCCCCTTTCGTTCCATGCTTTAACCGCTTCTTTATCCGTTCTTCTGCTGATTCGTACTAAGTGTTCTTTTCCCACCGTTGCCGCGTTTAATTCTGAACACTGTATGAATGTTTCGTGATTCGTGTGCCACACAAACGCTTCTGCACCGCAGAACGGACACGGCTTCAACTCGACTTCTTTATTCCCTACCTGCACCTTCATTCCTGCCCCTTTCCGTAAGCCTCGAACACTTCTCTTATTCGGTTGCAAACTTCCTTGTTGACTACAAGTAAACGCGTATCAAACGGAGTCATAGGCGCTTCTGAATCATCAGGAACAGGCTCGAAAAAATTGCATATTGTTCCGTGAACAGCGTCGATGACGCGTGGTTGAAGTGCTTCGATGTCTGCTATCTTGTCCTCGTTTACTCTCTTCGCCAAAACATACTCGATATATCCGAAACGCCTTCTTCCGTCATGGTTACTTTCGGGAACGTATTCTGACGCTCTGACAAACTCGTACCCTTCATCAAATGCTTTTTGCAAGCATTCTGCCGACGTCTTGCCATCGTCATAAGTCCTGACTACTTTGTACTGCATCATGTCTCGCCCTCGCTTTCTGTCTTTGGATTATTCCACCAATTCTCCAACTCGACATAACATGATTCGCATAAATCTTTCTGAGTATCGAGATACGGGTCACCTTGGTCATCAACAATATCTCCGACACCAATAAGTTCTTTTCGGATGTGATTCCATTTTTCAAATTCTTTTTTGCATCTATCACAATACAGAACCAATTTACGCATATTTATTCCTCTCTTTCTGCCTTTCGTACCAAAAGGCTCCCAACTACTGCCTGCCCCGTTACCTTGTATTCTATGTTCTGGGATATTTTTTCCACCAGCTTATCTCTGACCGCAGATTTAAGATAGAGAATCACCGCGTCTAATTCATATGGCGGTGTGTACGGGTTAATCGGAATAGCTACCTTGTATTCTTCAACCCTTATTCTCTCACAACGAACAGGTCTGATTACGTTGGGTTTGAATGTGTTAAGCAAAGTCTCCAAACCCTCAATCTGTCGCTTTAATGCCTTGTTCTTCTGTCGTAGGTTCATTCCTCTACCTCTACTTCCTTGATCGCAAGAAGGTGTTTTTTGTCGGACGACAAGATGCCGCTTATATCATACGGGCTATATATTCGGATTGATAACGCGTCTAAGGGGTCTTGCTTCATCAATGCTTTCCGCAACCACTTCTCGCGCTTTGCGTTTGTTAAATATCCCAACACTAGCGCGTTGCACCCATCTTCTTCTTCAAGAACAATGCAAGGTCTTTTTCTGTCGGGAAAATGCCTTATTGTAAGTAACATTCTCATGTGCCACCCCCTATTTTATGCTTGTCAATGATCTCCCATATCTCCTGCGTCATGTATTCCCCGACAATAGGGCTAAACTCTTTCTTGATTGATTCAAGCAAAGTGTCTATAACTTCGGGCATAGTCTTTTTGGCTAATTTGTACGCGGCGTGTTCAAGCCACTGATTTACCCTGAACACGGGTATCAATTCACTTCCGTTTGTGTAATGTTCCTCTACATCTTTGAAGCCATATCGCTTTGCGTATTCTTCGAATGTATCAGGAAAGCCCATTATATCGTAACTCATTCGCTCGCCCCCTTTGTATAAGGCTTTGAAACCTCTCGCCACGCTATTACATCAAACGGTATTACTTCCCCGGCGCGGTTAACCCACGTTTCCCCGTCATACCCGACAAATTCGGGATATATCACCCTTTGCGGTTCTCCGTTTCTGTCGTCTTCTTCTACTGTCACGTAACAAGTCATAAAAGCATCAGGTAATCCCTCACTGACAGGAATCCACTCGTTACCCTTGCGCCCGTCCTCGTATCCCTTTTGATACTGCTCGCGGTCATAATTCAGCGCCTTAATCAGTTCTACTCTGTCTATTTCGTAACCTATAGCCTTCTGAACCTCATATATCAGTCGTCCGTCTTGTGCTTCTTTGATTTGAGAAGATATGTCGGCTATGTTTAGAGTTATAGGACATTCGTACATACACTCACCCCTCTTTTGATAAAATGTCAATTACTTGCACCAACGGAACGACTATTAAATTGTCCATACTGATAAGGTCGTAGTTCTCTTTATGCGGTACAGCTTCCATGCACGCGGGATAGTCTTTGTCGTTTGGCTTTATGATATGTATATCAAAGCGCGGTATATGCGGTACGTTTATTCTTGTTTTTGTCATTCTGTCACCCCCTGTTCAAACGGTGCGTTCCACCAATCCTTGTTGTATGTCATTAAATAGTTCTCTGCGCATCTAACGTCACCTGAATATACATAGCCGTACCCGTGCGCATCTGCAAATAATGTCACATTGTGAAAAGTCGCAAGTATTATAGCGAGTATCACATCACCGTTTGTCGGATTTTCGGGAATAACGATTGCATTGATTGTAGCTGCGTCCGCGATGTCTGACGCGTCTATTACGGTATGCTTATCTCCGTAATCATCGTATACCGTGTAAATATCTGTTAGTTCGTCCGCGTTTATCAATCTCATTCTGTTACCCTCTCGCCTATAAGAAACAAATTGTCCAAAGAATCACCGCCTATAATCACCAATAATGCGCTGAACTGCTTTTCGAGATTGGTGTGCTTGGTGTTAAACTTTCCTACACTCTCTAACAAGCGCGTGATTTCAAGGACTTCCTTGTAGGTTAGCGTTACCGTTATTTCCTCACAAGGCTTTGAAAACTCTGAAACGATCATGATTCTTTACCCTCTTTCTTTCTGCTTTTCTCTTTCTCTTTCTCTTGCGTTTAGTTCATCTGCCACGCACGTCTTACCGTCTTTGTACGCGCAAACAAGCCCTACTTGTAGATGTTTTATGTAATCTGTTTGACCGACAACCTGATTCGGCGCGTCAACTAGGCTCGGTCTTGAATAGTGACATATTTCACAAGATAATAAAGCCATTTTTTTACCCTCTTTCTTAGGCGGTTTGTACTCGGAGTTCCAAAACTCGTCTTTGCATACTTCGCACGATTTATCGCGACATTCGACATTGGCAAACCCTGCGAAGTGGGGGCAAATATACCCGTCACCGCCTTTCTCTTTCGGCTCAACCCCAAGCACTTCTTTGTATTTGTCAGCCATCGTCACAATCGGGTGTTCTTTCGCCCAATTGCTGACGATCTCTATCGTCTTTTCTGCGTAAAACGTCGTGCCGTGCGTACCGCAAACATGACTGACTAACGGGCATTTGTCGCAAGATACACCAAGGCACTTGATGTTACCTTTGTGGTGTGTTCGCACGCTATCCCACATTCTCACCAAGTCTCTTTGAAATTGCGTCATTTCCATACCCCACCTTTCTCTGCTACATATCCCATACAAGCCGCTACGGTAACAGCCCGAATTTCAGCGGTATATTCCGACGGACTATCAAGAGGGTTAACCTGATCGAAACCAAACTGCAAGGACTCGCCTAACGACTTTAAATCTTTTACGGGTATGCTGTCTACAACCTTGCACAGTTTCTTATAGCAACCCTCGCAGAAATCGTGTTCTTCCTTAAATCTCATAAGAGGGAAATGTGTTAAGACCCACCTTTTCTTGAAGTGTGTGAATTTTTCTGTTTCCCACAGTTCTCTACCACACACATCACATACGTGCAAATCTTTAAGAACTGTTCTCTCAACTGTCTTTATCATCGTTGTTCTCCTTCTTTTGTTTCAAGTGGAAATCTCCAAACTTGTTCCATTCCACCGTATATCCGTACCTGCTCGCAAGAGATTCAATGTTGCTTCTGTATTCCTTGTATCTTTTCCTGACCGTTTCAAAATAGTCGAGAATAGATTTTTCGCTCCAACTATCTTCTATAGCTTTGCACATAGCATCGCACGCTTCTTTAGCCGTGTGTGCGTCGATAGAAAGTAGCTTTCGCCGCTCTTCAATCGTCAATATTTTTTTCTCCATTATTATCTCTTTCCTTATCGCGTCAACTCCCCAAAAGTGGGGAGTCACTTTGTTATCTGTACTTTCTCATTCGATCACCCCCTTAAAACTTGCCGTTTACAAAGAACATTCCCGTAGGAATACCCTTGTTGATCGTAAATCTCCAACCCTCACCATCATGCGTGCTTCTCGCTCTTTTGAGAAGTCTTTCGATTCTTCTCTTGGTAGCCTGATTACAAATGAAGTTGCGGTACTTCAAGAAGTAGTCGGTGTCGATTACCTTAACAAACTTCCTTGCCATGACGATTTTACCCATCATGTAGCCGTTCTTTGTTCCTTCAATTTTTCTGATTCCGATTATCACGGTTATTCTCTTTATCATGCCTGCTCTCCTTCCTTGTTTACGCTCATTTTGCAACTCACCCGAACGATACTTTTGTCGTTGTTTTCACGCAACCTACGCATAATCTCTGCACAAAAGCTGATAGAACAAGCGGTTTTACCTTCGATCACTTCCATTCCCACGTCTTTAGCGCACTGCATTATGTAAAGAACGTCAATTTCTTCTCTCGTAGGCGTTCCAATGTCATCAACAATCAATCCGAAAACGTTTCTGCGCAACATTACTTCTCTCCTTCTCCGTTGATCTCGTCTAATACACCGCCGATATAGTGCGAGATAATCTTCCTTGCATCGTCAATGTCTATCTTTCCGTCAACCGCCTTGATATTGAAGTCGCCCATCACGTTAGCCCACGCTGATACAAGTTTGGTGGACTTATCCTCGCTGTGGTCTTTGAGCAAACCCCTGACGCTCAAAAAGGTTATGACCCCAAGTGCGTCTTGCTTGACGTGTTGCTTTTCTGCCCATGCCTTAAAATCTTCCGATAACTTTAACCGCTCTCTGAAAAACATATTGTTGCCCCCTCTCTACGCGTTTAACCAACCGTTAACCTGCGTTTGTGTCTGCTGTGTTGTGTTCTTGTCACCTTTAAAGAAAACGCCCTGATAGCTGTTTCTCATGGATTGATCTAAGGCTTCTATTCCCTCTCTCTCCGTGTGCTTAGTCAACTGATTGACCGTCATTGATATTGCCCTGTCGCCCATAGGCTTTTTGAGTTCGTGCCTTCTCCACTCGATAAACTCATGAAACTTCTTATCAAGTTCAGGCATTGTCGGGAAGTAGCAAATATCCGCAACCACTTCGGTCTTAGGCGCTGACTTCTTTTTAGCAGGAAGGCGTTCCTTTATCTCCTGCAACATATCCTTTATCTCCCAAAGTAGAACAATTATATCGTTGCCGTCCATACGCTTATCTCCTGTTTCTAAGGTCTTTCAAAGGACACCACGGCGGCGCTGATTTCGTATCAGGCTTATCGCTGAACGCATGACCCATGCCGACGTAACCCACCTGACCTTTGTATCCTTTCTTTTGGTACGCCCTCAAAATGAAATCTTGGTTAGGGTGTCCACAGTAAAACTTTCTCATGTTTGTAGTGCCGTGCTTGCAATAACCGCTAGGCTTTGCGTAATCGCATTCGCTACACTTCCTGTTGCACTTACCCATAACAGAAATACTCTCCTTCCCACTCCCAAAATACGCCCTTGCCCTGCGGAAAATGAGCCTGATAAACAACGTCGGGCGGCAAGATTGAACCGTACTTGAGAAGTATTCTCGCAAGGTCAATATACCATTCAGGTATATATTCGACGTCTGCCAACTCTCTCGGAATTGGCTTACCTGCTATAACGCATTCAGCGATCTTTTTTGTTTTCGGCGCGTACTGTTCGTAAACCGCGTCGTCCGTGATAACAATCTCGTAAATTACATCGTGAAGGTTGTTCGGAAACCTGCTGTCCATAATCCTATTGAGCGGTACAGAACCTGCATACCCTGAATTTAACGTGTTCCCTTCTTCCTCTCCGAACATGACTCCTGCGAGTAGTTTCACATCTTCTTCGGTGTAGTCGTAATTCCAATCGCCGTTAAAGACGTACTCGGAAATCTCGGAGTAGTATTCGTTCTCACGCGTCAAGTCCGTTACCATTTCAAGCGCTATCTGCAACTCTTTCATAGCGTTCTCGTAGTCGGAGTACAATGTTGCGTTCTTGGCTTCTTCCTCTGCCAAAAGACCTGATATTCGGTTAAGTTCGATTAAAGCATTTGATTCGTTCTTCTTACGATCAGCGAGTTCTACCATAAGAAACTCGTTCTTTTCTTCGAGTTCTCTGTAGCAATCGCTTGTGTAAAAGACAACACAGATAGTTGCGAATAACAGCGCGAATACGACAATTGCAACGCCGTAATACTTAAAGATGTTTTTGATTTTAGACATTTGAAAATCTCCCTTTCGTTGTTTGATGAATCAATTATATCGCACTCTGTATCAAAATGCAATACATTTTATAACTTTTTTCCTGTCAAAAGTTCAATGATTGTTTTACCCATATCCTTGTTCAAACAGAAAACAAACTTGCACCCGTATTTACTTTCCATTGTCTTTAGCGCGCGATAAAGCGTTTCGCCTTCCATAGCGCGAGGATATTTGGAAATCGGCTTTCTGTTCCCGTTAACGTCTCTCGGGGTATAGCCCTTGACAATATACCTTCTCGGATTCTTCCACTTGGCTACATCTGCAAGAGTCTTTATCGGGTGTTGCCAAAACTTAGAACCGCTCCAACCGATATATTCTGCGTCTGACGCAACCAATATAAACAGCTTTACGCCCCTTATTTGCGCCCTTACAAGCCCTCTGTGAAAGAATCCATGATAACCCGTGTACAAGTCCTGCAAACGGCTTATAAACGCTTCAGGAAGCCTATTCTTGTAGACGTACTGTGTGAGTTCGTAAGCAACGTCACGTCCTGAATCATCGCCCGTTATGATCTCGCACAGTTCCGCTTTGTAAGCATTGTACTTATCACCGAGAAGATTCACCAACGCGTTCTTGATATTTTCCTTTGAAAGCGTCTTTGCCTGAATGTCGCCGATAACTTCCTGCATATCCTTCTTGGTATCAACCGCAACATTCGGATTGCCTACAAGCTGATAATCTCCGCAGGTCAACTTTTCGCGCGTCCACGCAATACCATTTTTGAGAAAGTAGTTGTGTTTGGCACTATGCCTGTTCGCCTGTTGCCTGCTGTCCTCTAACAACATTATCTGTCCGATTATTACACCTTCTTTCCATCAGCAGGATATGTTCTCGGGCTTAACCCTTCCTGCATACACCTTGATTTCCTTTTCCATGCGGTCGAAACTGATCTCGCCCTTTTTCTTGTAGAAGCGGCAGTTCTCTTTCTTGCATGACATTTCGCTTAACGCTTTGCAACAATCGGGATTCTCGAAGAACGCACAATCTTCACGGATTGCTGTCTTGCTGTGAGCGTCTACGAAAACATAAACGATCTCGGGTGTTTTGACCGTTACTGTTCCGTTGTAATCGCATACTGTAGAACCTGCACCGAACACAATGTTCAATGTACTTATGTACCCGTCCGCTGTCGCGATAGCTTCAAACTCCTGCGTTTCCTCGATTCTGTCCTCGTCCATGAAACCTATCATGCCGATTCTGCTGTCTTTCAAGAATCTGTTCTCGTCAGCCCTTCGTACGCCGATCAGCTTATAAATCTTTTTCATGTTTACCCCCCTTTTATGTGTTAACATTGAGAATGTTATACCTTGCAACCGAAACCAACTTTCCGTAACGATTCCTGACGGTCACGTTTTGAGTCATGATTGTGTAACCCATCTTCCGCAAGTCGTGGATTCGCGTGTTAAGTTCGGTTATGCCCCATTTCTCGTAGGCTTCTGCTCTTGTGAGCGTGTTGCCGTTAAGCAGATATTCAAGCACAAGCTGATTCTGCGAAACAGGCTTCGGCTTTCCTGATTTCTCTGCGTCTACATACTCTGCGTTTTCACAGCCGTTACAAGCCAATATAGACCCGTAATAGCGCTTTTTACACGCGAGGACATCGTTATGTATCTTGCATTTGAAATCCATATTACACCCCCTTAATGGAACGGTAACTCGTCGTCAACGCCCTGCGGAATGTTCATAAACGATTCCTGACCTGCCTGCGGCGCGGAGTTGTTGTTGGCGCTTACGCCTGACGAACCTTTGCTTTCGGCAAATTCAAGTTCATCAACAATGACCTGAACGCTGTAG
>JAEEGL015582449.1_pt1 | contig 10670 bp, 6 predicted proteins | sample 9134231 | NCBI WGS metagenome assembly JAEEGL01 (sample SAMN16246548, study PRJNA631951) | gut metagenome | biome: gut microbiome; feature: rumen; material: fiber-attached | host: Bos | place: Iran: Karaj | collected 2018-10 | reverse complement strand
CTTGTTAATGCAAGATTTGTAAATCCGATAGACTTTGAGATGATCGACAGGCTCTGTGAGACTCACGATATCATTATCACGGCAGAGGAAAATGTTAAGCGCGGAGGCTTTGGTGAAGCGGTCGCCGAACATTTGATGGAGAACGGAAGAAAGAACACATTCCTTAACATTTCACTTCCGGACAGCTTCATAGCTCACGGGATACCGAGGGACCTGAGAGATTCCATAGGTTTTGATCCGAAATCATTAAAATGCAAGATTAAAGCGCTTTTGAATACTTAAGCATAAAAAAATAAAAAAAGTATTGACTAACTCTGAAAACGTGGTATAATAATCTTTGTGCTACAAATACCATAACAGTAAGTTTGGCACGAAGTCCACAACTGGAGGGAGGTTTGGTGTGAGATTATGTCAAACGTTATCGTAAAAGAAAACGAGTCATTAGACAGTGCTCTTCGCAGATTCAAGCGTAATTGCGCAAAGGCAGGTATCCAGCAGGAAATCCGCAAGAGAGAGCATTATGAGAAGCCCAGCGTAAGACGTAAAAAGAAGTCTGAAGCAGCTCGCAAGAGAAAGTTCAAATAAGTTTTATATTTTCCCTTTACCGTTATCCGGTAAAGGGATTTTTCTTTTGAAGGTTTTTCATCCCCATTTATTTTGAATTTCATAAGAAAATTGTTGTAAATATAAGTCAAAATTGCTATAATAATAAGATAATAAAACGCTGAAGGCGTTTTCTGGATTACATTGAAAATAAGCAGTGATAAAGAGGACTATATATGGCGATAACCGAAACCATTGTAAATCTTCCGTCTGATATTCTTCAGGCAATATTTGGAGCATGTGACAACTACATAAAGATCATTGAGAAAAACCTTAACGTTACCGTGATAGAGAGAGGCAACGAAATAAAGATAATCGGTGATGAAGTAAATACGGACAAGGCAAAACGCGTTATAAATGAGCTTGCAAAGTTTTCCGGGAACGGAAGCACGATAACGGAACAGAACGTGAATTACTGCCTGTCTTTGGTATATGAGGACAGGGAGCATGCAATAAATGAAATAGATAAGGAACTTATCTGCTTTACGATACAGGGTAAGCCGATCAAACCCAAGACTTTGGGACAGAAGCAGTATGTTGACCTTATAAGGGATAAGATGATAGTTTTCGGCATGGGACCTGCGGGAACCGGTAAGACTTATCTTGCCATGGCTTGCGCGATAACGGCATTTAAGAATAATGACGTAAGCAGGATCATCCTTACAAGACCGGCTATCGAGGCCGGTGAGAAGCTCGGTTTCCTTCCCGGAGACCTTCAGAGTAAGATAGACCCGTATCTGCGGCCTCTTTATGATGCACTTTATCAGATCATGGGACCTGAAAGCTATCAGAAGAATTCGGAAAAGGGACTCATAGAGGTTGCGCCTCTCGCATATATGAGGGGAAGGACTTTGGATAACGCTTTCATCATCCTGGATGAGGCGCAGAATACGACTCCTGCCCAGATGAAGATGTTCCTTACACGTATCGGGTTCGGTTCGAAGGTTATCATCACCGGTGATCTGACACAGAAGGATCTGCCTCAGGGACAGATTTCGGGACTTGATGTAGCTTTAAAGGTTCTTGAAGGCATAGACGATATCGGGTTCTCGTATATGACCAGCAAGGACGTCGTAAGACACCCGCTGGTACAGAAGATTGTAAATGCTTACGAGAAGTATGAGGCGTCTGCTTTGAAGCACAGGGAAGCACGTTTTGAGAAACGCCGTGACTTCCGGAATAAAAATGACTGAAGATAAGGAATTGTAAAATGAACCTTGTTATTGAAAAAGAAACGGATCCCGGGTTTGACTTTGACTGTGAGGAAGCGGCGCGGTTCATAATAGATAAGGCTCTTGAGTATCTAAAGTGTCCGTATGAAACGGAGTTAAACCTTACGCTTACGGATAATGAGAGCATCAGGCAGATAAACAACGAGTACCGACAGATCGACAGACCTACGGATGTACTTTCGTTTCCTCTGATTGATTTTGAAGAGCCTAATGTATTTCCGGAAGATATGGAGGAAAGAGCCGAAGATTATTTTGATCTTGATACCGGAGAACTCATGCTGGGAGATATCATCATTTCGGTTGAAAAGTGTAAGGAACAGGCGTCAGAGTTCGGGCACCCGGTGTTAAGAGAATTTTCCTTCCTGATCGTGCACAGCATATTGCATCTTTTCGGATTCGACCATATGGAAGACGGAGAAAGGGCAGTAATGGAGGGTCATCAGAAAAAAATACTTGATGAAGCCGGGATCACCCGGTAAAAAATAAAAGAAGGTTACGGACTATGGAAGAGAGTAAGATTTCGTTTTTTGAAAGGATCAAATCCTTTTATACAAATGATGAGACTAAGAAAAAAGCTATTATTTTTACAGCTGCCGGAGCTGCTGTACTGATCGCTGTCATTGTGACGATAATACTGATCGCGAGCGGCGGTTCCGATAAGAAGAATGAAGAAACGGTAAGTGATTCCGGGAGCAAGACATTGGAGAAGGTGAGCGATACCAATACCGGTACTCCGGTTCCTACAGAAGAACCCGAACCGTCTGTGACAGAGGAGCCTACGGCTACGCCGGAACCGACACCCGAACCTACGGCTACGCCTGAACCTACACCCGATATAGCCGAGATACATCTGGCAAAAGGAGAGGTCCAGAGTGCGATAAACGGCAAATGGGTAAGCACGGAAATAGCCAAGCAGCGGCCGATAACCTTTATGTTTAACAATATAAGCGTTGCCAATCCCCAGAGCGGTATAGGCGATGCGGATATTTTATATGAGATTCTTGTTGAAGCCGGCATTACAAGGTGTATGGGAGTTTTTGAAAACCTTACCGAGGAAAACTCCTGCAAGGACAGGATGGGTTCAGCAAGAAGTGCAAGACATTATTTTGTAAGTATCGCTTCGGAATATGATTCAATATTTGTACATTACGGAGAGACCGTTTATGCAACAAGAAAGCTTGAAGCTTTGAAGGTCGATGATCTTGAAGGTACCCATTCCGAGGGCAGTACGGTATTTTACAGGGATAAGAGCATAAAGGCACCTCACAATGCGTTTGCTTCCCTTTCGGGTATACTTAAAGGTATAGAGAAAAAGGGATTTAGGGTTGAACATAAAGATGATTTTGTTCCCCAGCATTTCAGATTTGCATATCCCGAAGAGGATGATCTGACGGGAAGTAATGAAAACAATGTGTCCGGTGAAGATGATGTTGCACAGTCCGGAGCTGAAACACCGCAGCCTGCAGATGCTTTGCAGCCGGTAGATGTTGCAGCACCTCCTGTTACATCCGGTTCGGCAGAGGAAACACCCGAGAGTCTTAATAATGATGCAGCTGCAGAGCCCGAGATAGACAGGAACAGGTTTACCTCGGTTGAGCTGGCTGAGACGACTACTCCCGCGACAATGGTGAAGCTTGGATTTTCGTCATATACCTCACCTTATCTGACATACGACGAGGAAACAAAGCTCTATACCAGATACCAGTTCAAGGGTGAACATATCGATTACAATACAAAGCAGCCGCTGAAGTTCAACAATATCATCATTCAGATCGTTCATGAGTTCAACAGGGACAAGAACGGATACCAGGATATTGAGGGCTATAACGATTATAAGGATATGTCCAAGAATGTTCAGGGAAAGGTTACAGGCAAGGGGTATTATATATGTGAAGGTAAGTGCATGGAGATAACCTGGACAAAGTGTGAAAAGGATTATACCTGCAATTACTACACACCCGAAGGAGAATTGCTTAACCTTCGTCCGGGAAAGACATTCATAGCAGTATATCCTGATTTCAGAGTTGAAAACCTTGAAATCAACTGATAAAAAATCATAGAAACAATCGGAAAATAACAACATGGAAAAAACGAAAAAATCCGGCTTTCTGCTTCAAGGCGGTATCCTGGCGGCGGCAGGACTGTTTACCAGGTTTATCGGTATGCTTTACCGTATCCCGTTGACGAGGGTTGTCGGAAGAGAAGGCATGGGCTATTACAGTAATGCCTATGAGATTTACAATATAGCATTGCTTATTTCCTGCTACAGTGTTCCCGTAGCGGTATCAAAGCTTATTGCCGATAAGGACGGCAGAGGGGAATATGTCAACGCGTCAAGATATTTTAAGTATGCATTGTTTGTTTCATCCGCAATAGGTCTGACGGTCTCAGTACTTGTTTACATTTTTGCCGAGGAGATTGCCGGTGTATTTGAATACCCCAGCAGCGTGCTGCCGTTAAGGGTTCTTGCACCTACAATATTTGTTTTCTCATTTCTGGGAGTTTTAAGAGGTTTCTTTCAGGGGAAGAAAACAATGGTTCCTACGGCGATAAGCCAGATAGTTGAACAGATATTTAATGCGATCGTCAGTGTTTGGGCAGCCTACTGGCTTGTAAACTCCGCTACCGAGGCGACGGAACGCGCATCACGCGGAGCTGCGGGCGGTACTTCGGGTACTCTTTCGGGAGCAATATGCGGACTGATACTTCTGGTGTTCATGTTCATCAGACAGCGAAAGAAAAACAAGGAACTGATACTCAGTGATGCAACAGGCAAAGTGGACAGTGCCGGAACCATATGCAAAGCGATCATACTTACGATGATTCCGATCGTCCTGAGCCAGACCATTTACCAGATAAGCGGTATCATTGATTCATATATATTCTCGAATGCAATGGTAAAGAAAGGTTTTACGGAGAGCTACAGATCGATATTATATGATGCTTATTCCAACAGATATAAATGGATGTACAATGTACCGGTAGCAGTGGCATCCGCATTCGGTGTGACCATAGTCCCCAATCTTTCTGCATCATATGTTAAAAGGGATTTCGAAGGCATCAAGAGAAAGATAGCATCGGCTGTTAAAGTTAATATGCTTATAGCTTTTCCGGCAGCTGCAGGTCTCGGGTTTCTTTCAAAGCCAATATTGCTGTTGATGTTTAACAACGAAGACGACCTTTTGGGACCCGAGCTTTTAACGCTCGGCTGCTGTGCAGTTGTTTTCTTTGCACTGTCGACACTTACAAACGGAGTTCTCCAGGGTATCAATAAAATGAGAAAGCCGGTAATACATGCGGCTGTGGCTCTGGTGATACACATTATTGCACTTCAGTTCATGCTCTGGAATCTGGATCTCGGAGCAAAGGGCATGGTTCTCGCAAATATGCTTTACGGTTTATGTGTATGCATATTTAACTGGATATCAATTAAGAAAGCGATGAACTATAAGCAGGAGATACTCAGGACGTTTATACTGCCGGGTATATGTTCGCTGATCATGGGATTCTCCTCATATCTGCTTTACCAGCTGCTATGCAGGGCGATATTTAATCATGTGGTCATGGTAGTACCCGTTATCGTGTATGCGGTTATTATATATGGCGCACTGCTCATAATTACAAGGACTGTTACGAAGGAAGAGCTTAAGAGCATGCCGATGGGAACAAAGGTGATAAAGCTGTTTACGAAGCTGCATTTACTTAAGTGATTAGGCAATGTAAAATATCTAGTGTCATTCTGAGCGAAGCGAAGCATCTTTAGACATGACATTTGTGATGTGAGGGAACTGATCATGCCGGAGAAGGTATATGACAAGATCATAATCGGCGGCGGAGCGGCCGGCATAATGGCGGCTTATTCGGCATGTACCGCAAACAGGCAGGGGAGTGCTCCAAAGGTACTTATCCTGGAAGCAAACGATAAAGCGGGCAAGAAGCTGACGGCGACCGGAAACGGTAAGTGTAATTTTACAAACCTGTTTCAGGAAAAAGACTGCTACAGGAGCAGTGACAGTGAAAAAGCCTATAGGATCATAAATAAATTTGATAACGTCAAAACGATCGATTTGTTTAAAAATATCGGTATCCCATACCGGGAAAGAAATGGTTACTGTTACCCTTACGGAGAACAGGCAAGAACCTTCAGGGATATTTTTGTAAATACTGTCCGGTCACTGGGAGTAACGATCCTTACCGAGAAGAAGGTAAAGGATATCGTAAGGAAAGACGGGAAATATTCCGTAACCTGTGAGGACGGAAGCAGTTACGTTTCAGAAAAGCTTATCATATCCTGCGGAGGAGCAGCTGCACCTTCGTTCGGCAGTGACGGTTCGATATTTAAGCTTCTGAAAAAGATGGGGCTTGACATATTAAAGCCGGAACCTGCGTTATGCGGACTTAAGCTGGATCATAAAGCTTTAAAGAGGATCGACGGTGTAAGGGTTAAATGTAATTGCAGCCTTTTTTCGGAAAAAGAAAAGGCTCCGGTATATGAAGAAAGCGGAGAGGTTATTTTTAACAAAAAAGGCATAAGCGGTATCCCGGTCATGAATCTCAGCAGATTCGCGGTGAACCTTTTAAAAACAGGGGAAAAGCCGGAGCTTCAGCTTGATCTTTTTCCGGATACGGAGATCAGTGAGTTAAAGGAATATATCTCGTCGGTTTTACAGAAGTCGGGACTGCCCCTGGGAGTCTCGCTTTCGGCATTCGTTAACGATAAGCTTGTCGGAGTACTGATAGAGGAAGCCGGATTAGATCCAAAAAGATGTCCGAAGGACTATGATCCGGCAATGATAAGAAAGGCTCCGGGAGTTCTTGCTTCAAAGTTTAAACAGATAAAAATGAATATTACCGACAGCAACGGTTTTGAAAACGCCCAGACCACACAGGGCGGGGTGCTGTTGAAGGAAATAGACGAAAAAAACATGGAATGTATTAAATATCCGGGCATGTATCTGGCGGGGGAAGTGCTGGATGTAGACGGTATGTGCGGCGGATATAACCTGCAGTGGGCCTGGTCGACAGGATATATTGCAGGGCGGGGTTAAGGTGGCAACGGATAGGCCGTTGACATATTTTTTTCATATCATAAGGAGGATAGGAAAATGAAAAGAAGAAGGATTTTTGTCTCTTCACTGATCGTGCTTTCACTGGTTTTATCGCTTGTGTTTGAAGCTTTTGTGCTTCCGGATAATGCGGTAAATGCAGCTGAAGAGAAGGTTGTAAGCCTGAAAGCTTCAAAGCTTAAGAAAGCTAAAGCAAACACGGACATAATCTATGGCGGTAAGAAGCTTTCAAAGAAGGGTTTTTATGTAGTTGGCAAGTATTATGGCGATGAATATGAATTCATTTATGTTCCCGCTAAAGTGTTTGCAAAGAAGGCAGGTATAAAGCTTTCAGTTAAGAAAAACAAGGTAACACTTTCAAAAGACGGTGTAAAAGTTACTTTTACCATAGGAAAGACTGCTTATACGTTAAAGGGCGGTTCGGAAACGATGAAGGAATCGTTTGTAAAATCGGTTAAGAAGAACAAGACTCTTTATGTTCCGATAAATGTTTTCGCAGGTCTTCTTGAAAACACAGGTGTGGCAACCGAGTATTATGTTGAATATTTTTGTGATAAGACAGAAATCGTCTTTAATGCAATGGATAGTGCGGTAGTATCCGGAGGCTGGGCAGATACTGAAACACTGGAAGTTCCTGTAGCTGTACGTAATTATTTCACCATATATAATGCAGACTACCAAAATGATGTTAAGATAGTTCCTATGGTATGTATCAAGAAACAGATCGTTGCCGGAACAAATTATGCTATTGTCTGCAGGGTAACAGGACCTGAAGGAAAAGAAGAATTTGGTGTAGCTATAGTATATGTTGATCTTCAGGGCGATGTAACCGTGACAGATTATGGAACAAGCGGTATCGAAACAAACTTTAACGGTCTTGACGGTGGTTGGAGAGCTTCCGATGAATTTGAAATCGATGATAAGGTAAAGACAGCATTCTCAAAGGCTATGGAAGGGTTTGTAGGTGTTGATTATAAGCCTATCGCAGTCCTTGGTCAGCAGGTAGTTGCAGGAAAGAATTACTGCGTATTGTGTTCTGCAAAGGGTGTATATCCCGGAGCTGAAGAAGCATATGCACTGGTTTATGTTTATGTTGGATTTGACGGCAGTGCACAATTAATTGATATAGCTGAATTTTTAAACAAAAAGGTGACTGTTCCCGATGATGACCCTGTAATCATTGGCGATCCCGAACCCGAAGTAGTACTCGGTCCGGATGAGTATATGTGTCTTTCCGGTAATTTCTATGAAGTATATACTCCTGCAGCACTTAAAGAATTTACCAAGGAAGAAGAGCTCCCCGACGGTAATGTTAAGACATATGTAGCATGTATCGGCAAGGACATGGTCATTGATTTTGAGATCAAAACACTCGGTCAGGTCATGGTCAGCAGGAACGTAACCGTAACAATCGAAAAGGACGCGCTTCTTCAGGCTGAGGTATTTGTAATGGATGGCGCTCAGATCATTGTAAAGGACGGCGGAAGGCTCTGGACAACCCAGGCAGGCGAAAATGCAATGAGAAATAACGGCAGTATAATTATCGAAAAGGGCGGAGAACTTAGGAGTATGTTCGGCGGAACGATAACCAATAATGAAGGCGGAAAGCTCACAATTGACGGTGAATTCCAGTGCGGCTGCAATCTATTTGAAGGTGTAACCAGTATTTGGTTTAAGAACTTCGGAGAAGTTAACGGAAACGGCAAGATTTTTGTTTATGCAACCAATGAAGGCATCGATTTGGATAAGTGCAGCGCTGAAGTAAAGAAGATGCTTGGTGACAAGACCGAAATAACAGTTGGAATCTCGGAATGATGTGGTATTTAAAGTCGATAATTAAAAAATAATTAAGACTTGAATGAAAAGGGTTTAATACTTTCACATCATAAGTTGATTAAATTAAAGAATTATACATTAAGACCGGACAGTTTATTGTTCTGTCCGGTCTTATATGTGCGATAAACGAATGCCCTCAGTGCAAGCTCGCTTGCAAACTGAGGGCTGAGTGAACGGTCACTGAGAGAGCTAGCTCTCGAAGTGGCCAGTAGCATCGAGTAGGAGGCAGCCTACTCGATTAATATGGAGAATTGATTTGATCAGGATTAATAATTTAAAAATCATACCCGGTGAGAAATTCCGTTTTAATGGGATAAAGGAAAAAGGGTTATCAGATGCGGTTAATGCGGAACTGAAAAGATTGATAATAAAGAAACTTAAGATTACAGAAGACAGACTCATTAAATTTGAAATATATAAACAATCAATTGATGCAAGAAAAAAGGATGAAGTAAAGGTTGTTTTTTCGATAGATGTGATTATAAAGGATGAAAACGGTTTTATCCGCAAAAACAGGGAAAAAGATATAGTCTGTATTGAAAATGCAGAAAGCAGAAATGTCAAAAGGGACAACCCGGATAAAAAGTTATCCGATGTTCGCAGCGGCAATGCAGATCGGAGATATTACGGAAACAGAGTGATTGTTGTAGGAGCGGGTCCGGCAGGGATTATGTGTGCCTTACGGCTTGCCGAGGCCGGTGCAAGACCGATATTGATTGAACGCGGAGAAGATGTAGACAGCAGGATAAAGACAGTAGGCGGATTTTGGCAGGGTAAGCCCCTTAATCCATCGTCAAACGTTCAGTTCGGTGAAGGCGGCGCGGGAACCTTCAGTGACGGAAAGCTCAATACGATGGTTAAGGACAAAGAAGGTTATATGAAGGAGGTATATCGCATCTTTGTCGAAAACGGTGCGGATGAAAGCATACTGTATGTAAATAAACCTCATATCGGAACAGATAAATTAACAGAGATAGTTAAGTCGATAAGAAAAAGGATAATCGCACTCGGCGGTGAGGTAAGGTTTTCGTCTCAGGTCACGGATATAGAGTTATCAGGGCTAAGTGAAAACACAGGTAATAAAGAAGAAAATACGGAGTCAGAACAGCGACATTTCAAGGTTAAAGGTGTGATCCTTTCTGACGGAACGGAAATTGAGTGCAACAGTCTTGTACTTGCACTCGGACACAGTGCAAGGGACACCTTTGAAATGCTTGAGAAAAAAGGCGTTTGCATGGAGCAGAAGCCCTTTGCAATGGGTGTCAGGGTTCAGCATCCAAGGGAATTCATTGACAAACAGCAGTATGGGGAATTTGCAAAATACCTGCCTGCGGCAGATTATAAGCTTACCTTAACAAGGGAAGGGAAAAGGAGTGTTTATTCCTTCTGTATGTGTCCGGGAGGCTATGTCGTAAACGCTTCTTCGGAAGAGGGAAAGCTTGCCGTTAACGGGATGAGCTACAGTGACCGAAACAGCCCGAGTTCCAATTCAGCTATAGTTGTACAGGTTTCGCCCTCGGATTATCCGGGAAAGGATGCTTTAGCCGGTATGAGGCTTCAGAGAAAGCTCGAGGAGGATGCCTACAGAACTGCGGACGGAAAGATACCGGTACAGAGCCTGGAGGAGTTTGTCAGGGAAGCGTTTGCAAAATATGAAAACGATACAAAAGAAACGGATATAGATAAATTTGTTAATACCATATGCACTTCAGATCGGTATTTTGATGAAAATGAGCCTGACTGCAAGGGATTATGGCAATACGGGAATCTTACGGATTTCTTACCGGAGTATATTACGGCATCACTGCTTGAAGCGTTTCCGGAGTTCGGAAAAAACATAAAAGGATATAATTCAAAAAATACCCTGATGCTGGGGCTTGAAAGCAGGACTTCGTCACCTGTAAGGATACTTCGGGGCCGGGATCTTCAGAGT
>JAEEGL015507890.1_pt1 | contig 10670 bp, 8 predicted proteins | sample 9134231 | NCBI WGS metagenome assembly JAEEGL01 (sample SAMN16246548, study PRJNA631951) | gut metagenome | biome: gut microbiome; feature: rumen; material: fiber-attached | host: Bos | place: Iran: Karaj | collected 2018-10 | reverse complement strand
GATGGAAACAGACTGCGCCTGGACAGAGTGGTCCTTGAAGCGCAGGATCTGTTCGTAGCGGGTGTTGATCTCCCAGATAAGATCTAACGCCGGCTTCCCTTCCTCCGTCGGGGTTACGCCGCTATGGGTGCGGGTGAATAGGGGAAAACCGAGTTCCTCCTCGGTTTTCTTTACGATGTTGCTGAGCGTGGTCTGGCTTAAGAACAGCTCCTGGGCCGCGGCGGAGATGGAATGACGGCTGTCAATTTCAAGCAGATAGGGAAGATATTCGGTTCTCATGGGTTGCCTGCTTCTCCTTCCGTGATGGTAAATTCCGGGTGGTAGGCCAGAAGGGTCCAGAAATAATGCCGGATTTCCTTTAAGATTCGTTTCTCCTGATAGTGAATGGAGTGGTCACCGTGGTAAATCAGACACAGGTACAGCTTGTTTTCCAGGGGCGTGTCCTTAATCGGCACGGCGCGCAAATCGGCGAATTCCGGGCGGAATTCTGTCAGCCCGGTCAGGGTAAACGCCGGAAGAAAGGCGATCATGTTCCGGTCTCGGACCGAAAGGAGCACCGTTTCCGTGTCGGTGAAGGAAGAAATCCGGGTGCAGTTCATCATGGATTTCCCTAAGATGGCGTCGTTTCGGATACTTTTGGCCGTGGCCAGGCGCTCGTCGTAAACCGAGGAGAGGGGCACGTAGGGCAGGGCCGCGAAGGGGTGATCCTTGTGGCACACGAGCTGAAGGTTTGTGGTCAAAAGCGGCTCAATCACCAGATCGTGCTTTTGCTTATCCGGCTCCGCTTTCGACAGATTTCGCTCGGTGAGATAGGCGATGCCGATGCTGGCGGAGTGATCCACCAGGCTGGAAACGATGTGGGAACTGGTCTCTTCCTCGAAGGTTAAGTTCCCTTTAAACCCTATGCTTTTAAAGCGTTCCATCAAAGAGAGCGTAAATCGGAACGCGGTGGGAGGCGCCACCAGGATTTTGATGGACTGGGCCCCGGTTAAAGCCGTGTTCTGAATGGAGAGGAGCTCTTCATACTGGGTGTTGATTTCCCACGCAAGCGACATGAACTGCTCGCCGACAGGGGTTGTGGAAACCCCGCCGGGAGCGCGCTCAAACAGCGCATAACCCAGTTCCTCCTCTGCACTTTTGACGATGGCGCTTAAGGTCGTCTGTCGTATGTGCAGTTCCCTGGCCGCCGAGGAGATGGAGCGCAGCCGGTCGATGGTCAAAAGATATCGAAAGTGTTCCAACTTCATTTTTCGCTCCCTTTGTTCATGCACAAGAAGAAAGAGGCCATCGAAGATCGTATGACGGTTCTCGATGGCCTGCTCTATCTGGTATGATACGTATCTGCTCAGGTACTGAGCAGTTCCTATTTTATACCTGTTTCAGTATTTCTTCCATAGTCAATTCCGGACCAAATCCCAGATTTTCCAGCGTGCGTCCGCCGTGGATGTAATCCCGGTCGTTCATCGCGCCGGCAACACCCATGAACGCTTCCAGAACCGGCATCGTCATCCCTAAGCGCTTCGCGCAGGAGAGAACGAAGGCACCGCCGCAGCCGCAGTCTTCATGAAGATAACGATGGTTGACAGAATAAGGGCCATCCATGTATTCGTAGAAGACGGCTACCTCCGGGTGATCTTCCAGGTGCAGGACCTTGTGGATCATGCCCATGGGCTCTCCGTGTACCTTCATGCCCATTGCCTCGATGACGGCGCCGCGCTCCGCCGTGATCTTTTCGATGCAGTGCACGACGGTGGGGGTGAAGGCGTATTTGAAGAGGGAATACTTGTTGCCTTTGTGGTCGATTTCCGCGGCGGACAAGACCGTGCTGGCGATGTGGTTGATGACGTTGCCAGCGTTTACCACGCCCTCAAACACATTCGCGTTGGCGGTGTACTCCACCACGCCTTCCAGAGCTTTTAAGACCCGCGCGGTGTCCGAAGAAGGAAGGGAGGCCACGTTCCCTTTCAGCTTCAGCGGCATGCCGACGGTTACCTCGGCCGGGGCGGAAAGGCGGCAGGGGCAGAAGTTCCCTTCCTTTTCCGTCAGGGTGATGTCACCCTTCACGCCGAGTTCGTCGAAGACTTTCCGGAAGATGAAGGAGCCCAGGTTTCCGGGGATGATGAGAATGTGCTGTCCATCGTGTACGTAAGGGGCTATCTTACGCGCGATTTCTTCGTGGCGGTCCGCCGGAACGTGGACGAAGATCGCTTCCGCGCCGGGGATCGCTTCCGCCGGATCCGTTGTGACACAGGCGGGTGTCCCGATTCCGCGGATCTTGCCGCGCAGCTCGATGAAGCCCAGCTCTTTGACGGCATCTAACTCTTTGGAAAAACGTGCATCGTCAAACAGGGTGACCTCAAAGCCGCGCATGGACATGATGCCGGCGACGGCATGGCCGGTGGAACCGGCGCCAACAACCGTTATTTTCTTAATCATGTTTCATTCCCTCCTTGTCATCAGCCCATAACCATGTAGGCGAGCGAGAAGATGATAATGCTTACAACCAGCATGAGGATGGCGGCAAAGCCAACCACCTGGGTACGCTTTGCGGCGCTCGGCAGCTCACTGCGGCCGTGGAAGATGGAAGCGGGAGCGGAGGAGCCGGGAAGCAGCATACCCATGTTGGCGATCCAGATCAGGGCAGCGCCTGCAAGCACAGGGTTCATGCCGGAGGCGATGACGAACGGGCTGATAACCGGGATCATAGCGCTTCCGAATGCGATGTTGGAACCAACGTTGGTCAGGAGCATCATGACAATGATCGTGAAAATCAGGATAAAGATCGGGCTCTTGCCGTCAAACAGAGGCGTGAAGATACCGGTCAGCCAGGGCAGAACGCCGGTCGCCTGGTTGGTCACGGCGCTGGCCAGAGGAATGGTCACGGCGCACATGAAGATAACGGGCCAGGATACGGCGGCATCCGAGTGCTTGATATCGTTGAAAACGATGGCAGGCTGGCCATCGCCTTCGCCGCTGGGGATCACCATCAAAAGGGCGGAGCAGATGCAGAACAGGCCGCCGGTGGTCAGCGTGTCATTTAAGAACTTGGAAAGCGGGTTGTCCAAGAACGTGCCGGCAAAGATGGCTAAAAGCATCGTGATCAAAAAGACGATGATGATGCGCTTTGCGCGGGGACGAAGAACTTTGCTTTCCTCGCCCAGCTTATCCACGTCAAAGGATTCCATGATGGAGAAGTCTACCTTGAAGAGCTTGGCTCCGAGGAAGACGTACAGGGTGATGATGATGGTGCCGGCGATCGCGGTGATCAGGAACATGAGACCTAAGTTGATCGGGGTTCCGGTCACGTTCGCCCAGCTGTTGGCAAGACCAAGCATCCAGCTCTTGTAAGGGATCATGGCGCCGCCCATCATCAGAGAGAACATGATGCCGGCAAAGCCGTAGTAGCGGAAGCTGCTGTCCTTCTCATAACCGCAGGAGTCGGCGATGTCGCCCCAGATTGCGTAGAGCAGCAGGGACATCGGGATCTGGCTGATGGCGATGGCGGACCACATGAAGATGAACATAAAGCACCAGGTGTAGAAGATGGGCTTTCCCTTGAAGATGGGAAGCGATAAGGACCAGCGGACGAACCACTTGCCGAAACCGTAGACGACGATGGCGCCGGCCGCGAAGTACTGGGTGATGATCTGGAACACGGTGGAGCTTCCGATCATGGAAGAGATGCCCGCGTTCATACTGGCCGGATAGCCGGAAAGGCCGAAGGCAACGATGGCAAACAGGGAAGGCCAGATGACTTCACAGGTGGAGTATCCGTAGATGACACCCAGGAAGATGCCTAAAAGCTTCATACCCACCGGGGTGACGGTGGAGAAGGTGGGAAGATAGCCAAAACCGAACATGAGAAGTAAGGTGATGGCGATGTGGACATACTGCATAGGCTTGTAGCCGGTTTTTTGGACGACAGGTGCAGACATGGATTGTCTCCTTTCATCAAATGAATCTGGTGCCAGGCTGAAACTATAAAAAGGAACGCTCTTACTACCAATCAGTTTCGGCGGGCAGGGGTCATCGGGTTACAAAGAAGAATGGTATGTGCCGCCTCCCCAAAGGAGAACGGCTTTGTTTTGTACAATATAGCTAAACGACAAAGAAAATGGAAGGCATTTTTGTCAAAATGGCACACGGTTTTCTGCTAACCGATAGCAAAAAATGAAAATGGTCAGCACGGCCTGTTTGTGCTACATGTAAAGGGAAGAAGAATGGTATCCAAAGAAACACGCAGATAGCCTGCCTTGCCGCATGCGGCAGCAGGCCCTATAAAAAGCATGAAAGGACAAAGCCATGTATGGTTGGAGAGCGAAGATCGGCCTGATCACTCCGATGAGTGAGAACGCCGAGCACGCGTTTCATATTTACGCTCCGGAAGGAGTGACCTTCGCGTCGATGAAGATACCGTTCCCGGGGCCCACACCGGAGGGCTTAAAGATCCTGAACGATCAGCTGGAGGAGACGGCCGCCAAGTACAAAGGGTATGACGCGGATCTGCTGATTTTTGGATGCACCTCCGGAAGCTGCATCAATGGGATCGGCTGGGATAAGGAATGCATCCGCATCATGGAGAAAGTGAGCGGGATTCCGTCCCTGACCACTTCAACGGCGGTTCTGGAGGCATTAGAGAAGCTCGGCGCGAAGAAGGTAGCCGTGCTGACACCGTACCCCGAGGCCACCAATCAGGCGGAGAAAAAGTTCCTGGAGGACAACGGCTATGAGGTGACCAACATCGTCGGCATGGATGTTTCCTTCTTCCGCAAGGACGGCCACAAGCTGGAGGTGATCGAAGAGGATTACCTTTACAAGTGCTGCCTGAACATGGACTTAAAGGGAGCCGATACCTTCTTTTTAAGCTGCATGGGATTAACCACGATGGAGATCACGCAGAACGTGGAGGATGCCCTTGGCATTCCGGTGGTTACAAGCCATCAGGCGACTTTGTGGAGTGCCCTACGGCACTGCCGGGTTGGAGCGAAGATCCCGAATCAGGGACGCCTGTTCACCCTTTAAACACAGAGGAGGTTAACCATGTACAGCAAACGAGCAAGAATTGGCGTGATTGCCCCGATCGACGATCAGGTGGAATACGCGTTTAACAAATATGCGCCGGATGGCGTGTCTTTTGACAGCTCCCGGCTGTGGTTTCCGGGGCCTACCCCGGAGGGGCTTGTATACCTGTCCGATCAGCTGGAGGAAGCGGCAAAAATGTACCGCAAGAAACCGCACGATGTGGTCCTGTTCGGATGCACGTCCGGCAGCTGCATCAAGGGATACGGCTTTGACAAGGAATGCATCGCCCGGATTGAGCGGGCCTGCGGCTGGCCGGGCTTAACCACCTCGACCGCGGTTCTGGAGGCATTTCAGGCACTTGGCTTAAACAAGGCAGCCGTGATGACGCCTTACCCGGAGGATACGAACGAGGCGGAGAAAAAGTTCCTGATTGACAACGGAATCGATGTGACCACCATCAAAGGCGTGGGCTTTAACCGCGATAAGGACGGCAACAGCTGGACGACGAAAGGCTTCTTATACCGCTGCGCCAAGCAGGTGGATTTAACCGGAGCAAATGTCTTTTTCCTGAGTTGCATGGGACTGGCCACGATGGAGCTGGTGGAGATTCTGGAAGAGGATCTGGGAATTCCGGTGATCACGAGCCACCAGGCGAGCCTGTGGGCGTGTCTGCGCCACTGCCGCGTAAACGATAAGCTCCCGGGCCTTGGAAAACTCTTTACGATCTGACGAGGAGGAGAACATGGCTTTTAATACCAATGAAATCAAGACGGACATGACGAAGCAGTTGTGTCATTTTATCAAGAATACAAAGTATGAGGATATCCCGCCGGCCGTGATTGAGCGGGCGAAGATGATGGTGATGCAGACCTGCGGCGTGTCGCTTTGCAGCATGGGCTTAAAGCAGGTGCAGGATGCCATGGACATCTCCCGCGAGATGTCACCCGGTCCGAACGGAAACGCCACCCTGTGGGGCGATGGCCGGAAGGTTTCCTGGGAAGCGGCCGCCTTTACGGCCGGCACCATGGGCGACACGCTGGACTGGGAGGACTGCTCGGTTACGGGACACCCCTCCTGTGGTGTCATTCCGACGGCCGTCATTGCCTCGGAGGTTCTGCATAAGAGCGGCAAGGACCTTCTGACCGCCGTGGTGATCGGCTATGAGGTCTACCAGCGCATCGCCAACGCGGGCCGCAGCGCCATCACCAGCTACAACATTTTCGGCATCCTTCCGGTTCTGATGAAGCTGTTGGACCTCTCCGAAGAGCAGATGAACCAGGCGTTTGGCGTCGGCACGGCCTGCGCGATCATTGCCTCGAATGTCCATGAGTTCACGATGTCGGATTCGTTAAACTACCTGTATGGCAACCGCGCCGAGAACTGCGTTTCCATGATCAAGACGGTGCTGTACGGCATTGAAAACATGGAAGACGCGTTTGACGTTCCTTCCGCGTATCTGGCGCACTGCGGTTACCAGGAGCCGGAATGGATCACGAAGGAATTAGGCGAGCACTGGTACATGATGGATCAGCTGCTGGTCAAGCACTGGCCCGCCAACGTCTTTGTCCAGACCTACGCGGAGCTGGCGGAGCGCCTGCTCGCGAAGTATCCGATCAATCCGGATGAGATCGAAGAGATCATCCTGCGGCCTTCCGTCGCCTTCCGCACCTGGTACAGCGAGACCGGTTTCGAATCGGTGACGCAGGCCCAGTTCTCCATCCCGTACTGCGTGGCCTGCGCCATGTATCATCCGGAACCCGGCGCTATCTGGTATCGTCCGGAGACCATGAAGGATCCGAAGATCGTGTCGCTTATGAACCGCGTGAAGGCGGACGGCTTTGTGAAGCAGCAGGGCCAGAAGTTTATCCGGGATATGATCGATGGAAAGCATCCGGAAAAGCACATGATCGTGCGGATGAAGGACGGCACCGTGTATGAGGACGCGATTTTCACGCACCCGGGCGATCCGCATTACATGCTGACCCGGGAAGAGTTCTCCGACCGTTTCCGTCTGGAAACGAAGTATGTGCTGGCACCTGAAAAGGCGGAGAAGGCAATCGACTGTATCTGCCACCTGGATCAGTATGAGGATGCGTCCGTGCTGCCTTCGTATCTGTACTAGAGGAGACGCAGTATGCGTCTCCGGAAGGCGCGGAGACGAAGTACGTCGTACATTATTTCGTAAACCGCGAAATAAGAGGAGGAACCTATGCGATATAATCGATTATATAAAGATAATAATTTCCTGACCCCTACGACCTATACGCAGGAGCTCTCTGAATATGCCGAAAAGCTGAAATACGAGGATATCCCGGCGGAGGTGATCGAGCGGGCGAAAATGATCCTGATGCAGACGATCGGCGTCTCGTTAGGCGCGAAGGACACGCCCATCGCCGCGAAGGCAATCCGCATGGCGGACGAAGCCAACGGCGGGGAAGGCGGCCCGGTGACGCTGTGGGGCAAAGGAGAAAAGCTGGCAGCCGTGAACGCCGCGTTAGCCATGGGTACGATGGCGGACGCCCTGGACTGGGAGGACTGCTCCTGGACCGGCCATCCTTCCGCCGGTGTCATTCCCTGCGCCTGGATTGCGGCGGAAGAGCGGCACAAGAGCGGCAAGGATCTTCTGACGGCTATCGTAGCCGGGTATGAGGTCTATCAGCGGATTGCCTGCGCGGTACAGCCCTCGGATGAGAGATGGAAAAAGAAGGGCTGGGGCCTCACCAGCTGGCAGATTTTCGGCTGCATCCTGCCGGTTGCCAAGCTGTACGATTTTGACGCGCGCAAGATCAATCAGGCCATCGGCATGGGCTGCGAGAGCAGCACACTTCCGACGGCGTATCATGCGGCGACCATGTCCGACTTCTATCACTATGAACATGGCTACCGTGCCAGGGATGGATTCCTGATCGCGAAGGAAGTGGAGAAGGGAATTCGGAATCAGCGCGATGCCTTGGATGAGCCGCGCTGCTATACGGGCGTCATCTGCGGTGAGGACGGTTCTAACGCGTCCGGCGCGACGCTGGTGCGCACAGGGGAAGCGGATGTCACCTGGTTTACCCGTGATCTTGGGAAGCGTTACCTCATCATGGAAACGCTCTTAAAGCATTGGCCGGCCAATATGTGGGTGCAGACGCCCGTGGAGCTGGTGCGGAAGATGGCGGATGAGAACGGGTTCGGACCGGATGACATCGAAGAGATCATCCTGGATGCGCCGATCAGAAACCGCATGTGGGCGCCGGATGAGGGCTTTACCTCCGTCACCCACGCGCAGTTCTCCGCGCCTTACGTCATCGCCTGCATGCTGTATCACCCGGTGCCGGGCGCATACTGGTATACGGAAGAGATGATGAAGGATCCGAAGATCATTGCCCTGGCCAAGAAGGTTAAACCGGGCCCTTCGCCCATGGAATCGCCCATGACCGGGTTTGCCCAGTTCAGAAACGGGTCTTATCCGATGAAGACCATCACCATCACCTTAAAGGATGGGCGGCGCTTTACAGATCAGATGGATTGCCATCCGGGACATCCGGCCAACATGATGACCCGGGAACAGTTTGTGGAGCGCTTCCGCGTGCAGGCCGCCCCGGCTTTGTCCGGTGAAAAGCTGGAGAAGGCGATTGAGACGATCCTGCACATCGATGAGGTGGAGGACATTGCTTCTTTAAGCGGGCTGTTAGAGTAAGATTGAACGAAGAAAGAGGGCTGTCCTAAAAGGGCAGCCCTTAGAATACAGTAAAGTGAGAGATAAATATGAATAAGTATGCCATTGTCGGGTTTGGCTGCGCCGGGTATCATGCGGCGGAAAAAATCCGGAGCAAGGATCGGGAGGCGGTGATCGATGTCTACTCGGATACGAACATCGGCCCCTACAATCCCATGCTGACGACGTACTATGTGAAGGGGAGCCTGCCCTATGAGGGCATGTTTCCGTTTGGCTCCCTGGAAGAGTGCGAAAAGAAGCTGAACCTGCATATAAAAAAAGGATGTCCGGTTACCGCGGTCGATGGCGAAAACCGGATGATCTGCTGCGCGGACGGGACAAAAGAGCAGTATGACAGGATCCTTTTAAGTACTGGGGCGTCGGCCTTAAAGCCGCCCATCCCGGGGCTTTCGCTGCCCGGCGTCTTTACGATGCGCACGGCGGAGGATGCCGTCCGATTAAAGGAACGGATCGCGTCCGGCAAACTGAAGACAGCGCTTGTGATCGGGGCTTCCTGGGTGGGAATCAAGGTGGTGGAAGACTTTGTGGAAGCAAAGGTGGCAACCACTTTGGTGGATGGAGCCCCCTGGATGTTCTACGTGGCAGCCTTTGAGGAGACTGCGCGCCGGGCCAAAGAGGACCTGGAAAAGAAGGGAGTCCGCGTTTCGCTGAATCAGATGCTGGATCACATCGAGGCGAACACGGACGGGACGCTGACCGCGTTTATGAAGAGCGGCGATACGTTTACGGCGGACACGATCGGTGTCTGCATCGGGGTCCGGACGAACACCGGCTTTCTGAAAGACAGCGGAATTGCCATGAACCGTGGAATCCTGGTGAATGCGAGAATGCAGACGAATCTGCCGGGGATCTATGCGGCGGGCGACTGCGTGGAAGCGAAGGATATTCAGAGCGGCCAGCCGAAGAACATTGGCGTATGGTACAACGCGGGCAGGCAGGGCGAAGTGGCCGGGGAAAACATGGCCGGCGGCTTTATGGAATTTGACGCCAATATCCTGGTGAACCTGGCGCATTATCTGGACTATGATTTCATCTGCGTCGGGGATGTAAGCGCCTGCGGTCCGGAAGATGAGTACTATGAATATGAGGACGAAAAGCTGTATATCAAGGCCTGCAAAAACGGACAGAAGATCAAGTGCATCAACATGATTGGTTCTGCCGATGCCAACGGAGTCGTCAAGAATATTTTTATCAAAACCATTGAAACACCGGAAGCCGAGATCGATGTAAAGAGCGTGTGCTACCTTCTAACGAACGGTTTCCCGGAGGCGTTTATCAGTTTTCTGCGGCGGAAATAATGGAGTATTACGGAGGAAAAATCATTGACTGATTTAGAGAAAAAAATAGTCGCGAAGATCCCCGGGGAAGATACGGGAATTGAAGTGAAACGGTCGCTGTGCGCCATCTGCAGCCCGGGCCATCACTGCGGCGTGGACTGTTATGTGAAGGACGGGGAGATCATCCGCGTGGAGGGAACCGAGGAGCACCCGTACAATCACGGAAAACTTTGTACCAAGGGTTCCGCACTCAGAAACTATGTTTACCGGAAAGACCGTCTCAAAACCCCGATGCTGCGCGTCGGCGAGCGGGGAGAAGGCAAATTTAAGGAGATCAGCTGGGACGAAGCGTATCAGATCATCGCCGAAAAGCTGGGGAAGGTGAAGGAAACCTACGGGGCGAACTCCGTGGCGTTCTTAAGCGGGTACTGCAAGTGGTACCGCCCGATCCTGCACCGGTTCTGCCATGTGTTCGGAAGCGTCAACTTCGGCACGGACGACTGCACCTGCAGTGCCTCCAAGGTGATCGCCGATAAGGTGACAGCCGGATGCGGAGCCGGCCCGGACATGGCGCATGCGAATACGTTCCTCGGCTGGAATTACGAAGGGTATTATTCCTCGCACCTGTCGGTGGCGGGCGTGCAGAAGCT
>JAEEGL014529230.1_pt1 | contig 10670 bp, 11 predicted proteins | sample 9134231 | NCBI WGS metagenome assembly JAEEGL01 (sample SAMN16246548, study PRJNA631951) | gut metagenome | biome: gut microbiome; feature: rumen; material: fiber-attached | host: Bos | place: Iran: Karaj | collected 2018-10 | reverse complement strand
TTCAGACGGCGCGGGTCTTTTTCGTTATCTGCTGGAAGGGACGGGAGGGCATCTTGCCATGATCACCGTCCTGGACGCGAACGAGGGCCTGCTCAAGCTGTCTTTTTCCCCGCATCAGCGGGACGAGCTTTGGGAGTTTTTGGGATCGGCGCGGCAGACTGTTGCCTTTGAAGTGCTGGGCTGGCCTTTCGGCGGGGCTTTCGTCCGGCATACGTCCAACGCCGGCCCGGCGGCGGGCATGGAGGATGGATCATGATATTGCTTGGCGTTTTCCTGGCGGTCGTCCTTGTCCTGGGTCTGTTCGTGATCGCCCTTTACAACGGCATGGTGCGCGGCCGCAACCTTGCCGAAGAGGCATGGAGCGGCATCAGCGTGCAGCTCAAGCGCCGTCACGACCTCATCCCCAACCTGGTGAACGTAGTCAAGGGCTACGCGGCCCACGAGAAAGAAGTGCTGGAAGCCGTCACGAGGGCGCGCGCCGCCGGCATGGAACTTTCCAAAAGCGGCGACGTGCGAGCCGTAGGCGAGGCCGAAAAGGGGCTCACCGCAGCCCTTGGCCGCCTGTTCGCGGTGGCTGAGAACTATCCTGAGCTCAAGGCGAATGAGAACTTCCTGCATCTTCAGCAGTCCCTGAGCGACTTGGAAAACGAGATCCAGCTGGCCCGCCGCTACTACAACGGCGCCTCGCGCGACCAGAACAACCGCATCCAGACCTTCCCCGCCAACCTTATCGCCGGCAGCTTCAGCTTCCGCAAGTTCGAGTATTTCGAGCTGGACAACGAAGGGGAGCGGGAAGTCCCGCAGGTCTCCTTTTAGCGACAGTGCGGGCGCCGCTCGAGACGGCGCCCTTTTCTTTTGCGGAGGCGTCATGAAGCGTCTGCTGGCAGCGTTCTTTCTCTGCGCCGCGGCCCTTGTCCTTGCCGCGGCGGAAGCCTTGGCCGTGCCCGTGTTCGTCCAGAGCTTTTCGGCCACTGTCGATGTGCGGGGCGACGGCAGCATCCTCGTGGAAGAAAAGCTGCTCGTGCGCACCGTGGCAGGCGGGCACGGCATCTACCGTGACATCCCCGTGATCACCCGCTGGCGAGAACAGGGACGGGCGTCGATGGAAGTGCTCTCCGTGTCCATCGACGGCGAGGCACGGTCTGCCGACGACATCGAGCGCGACGGCAATATCGTGCGCGTGTACCAGCGTGACAGGCGCAGGGAGCTCGCGCCGGGCGTCCACGAGTTCGTGCTGCGCTACACCATGACGGGACAGGTGGGCATGTTCGAAAAGAACGACGAGCTGACCTGGAACGTCACCGGGCACGGATGGGAAAACCCCATAGGATCAGCAGCCTGCGTGGTGCTGTGCCCGGGGGGGGCCGGCTTTTACGGACAGAAGGCCTGGCATGACGAGCACGGCGGAACCGCGGCCGGCGGCGTGCGCATGGAGCGGGATCGGCAGAACGGGCGCGAGGTGATGCGCTTCACAACGTCCGGGCCTGTCCTGCCCGGGCAGGAACTGACCGTGGCTGCCGGCTGGGAAAAGGGCTTTGTCACGCTTCCCGCCGGGACGCGCGACCTGAACAGGCTTGCTGAGACAGGGCTGGCCGTTCTGGACGGGCTGCTCCTGCTGTATTTCTCCCTGGCCTGGTTCTTACGCGGTCGGGATCCCCACAAAGGCGTCATCATCCCGCTGTTCCATCCTCCCGTGACCGGCATAGGACAGGCGGGGCGCGATGCGGGGCCCATATCGCCCTGCGGCGTGAGCTACCTGCACAATAAGTCCGCATATACGCCCAAATGCCTGGGCGTGGCGCTGCTTTCCCTGGCGGTGCGCGGCGTCTGCGCGGTCTCCGGCGGAAAAAGGCAGGGCTTTGTCCTGAACAGGAAGGTCGGCTCTTCGCCCTTCAAAGAAGAGAACGCCCTGCTCGATGCCATGCCGCACGGCGACATGCCTGTGGACGAAAAGCACGGTGAGGAACTGTGCGAGATGCGCGCCGCGCTGCTTGGGCAGCTGGATGCCGACTTCGGCAGCCTCTGGCGCGGCAGCCACGGCAGGGGGCTCATCAACGGGCTGTTCGGCTCGGGCTGGACCGTGATTGGCCTCGCGGCCGCAGCTGCAGGGCTCTCCTCCATCGTGGCGATGATCGATCCGGACCTGCTGGCGCAGATCCTGGGGATATTCGCCGTCTTTCTGGGCGCCTGCTTTTTCTTCAGGAAGATCATGGGGCTCGTCAGGCGCAGCTGGCGGGCGCGCAATGTTTTCAGCTGCGTGGTGCTCCTGCTCTTTGCCCTTCCCCTGTCTCTCTCCGTGTTCGGAGCCTTTGCCTGGGGCCTGGGCGGGACGCTTTTCGGGATGTTCACTGTGCCGCAGCTTGCGCTCATGCTGCTGGCAGCGCTCATCCCTCTTGGCTTTTCCTTCATCATGGACGCCCCCACGCCGGAGGCGCGCAAGCTTCTTGACGGCATAGAGGGGCTGGCCATGTATATCGGCATGGCTGAGCGTGACCGGCTCAACCTGATCGATCCGCCTGAGCTGACTGCGGCGCATTTCCGGGAGATCATGCCTTATGCCGTGGCGCTGGACCTGGAGGAATCCTGGGGCAGGCGCTTTGCCGATGTCGTGGATGCGCAGGCGGTCGGTCCCGCCCGGGATCTCATGCTCGTCTGCGGCGATCTTTCCGGGCAGGCATCTTCCGGCGCCTCTTCGTATGCCGATGCGCAGGCGGCCGGCTCATCCAGCTCCTTCGGCGGCGGAGGAGGCGGCGCCGGCGGAGGAGGCGGCGGCGGAGGAGGCGGCGGATGCTGACCTGTTCGTTTTAGTTTCGGCGCGGCAATTGCGCTTTGCCCTGTTTTGGCATAGTGTTCCTTTTGGAAGGCTGATCGCCGTCAGTATCCAATACATAATCCCGGTCGTTCGGAGGTGCCATGAAATTTCGCTTTATCCTTGCCGGACTCGCTGCCATGCTTCTTGTCCCCGGCTGCTCCAACGTGCAGATGCCCAGCGTGCCCAATCCGTTCCAGCAGCCCAGCGTCACCGAAAGCTATGTCTCGCAGTTCCCGGACGTCCCCATCCCCGCTCCCATGAGCACGCGCAACGATGACACGCTGGTGACCATGGGCGCCGACGGGACCAGGTTCGGCGTCGAAGCCTTCAGCGGACGCGTAGACAGAGTCTCGCTGGCCAACGTGATGATGCAGAACATGACTCGCCAGGGCTGGCAGCTACGCGGCTCCTCCATCGGCGTGCGCTCCATGCAGCTTTACGAAAAGGCCCCGCATTTCGCCGCGATATTCTTCCAGGAAAGCGTTGTGACCACCCGCATGGACGTCTGGGTCGTCAACGGGGTGAACGCCGATGTGCTCACCAACGTCCCGCGCGTGCATGACGAAGTCAACAGCGCCCTGCACTCTTCCGGAGCACAGGCGTCCGACCAGGTAAAGCCTCTTTCTGAATGACATGGAAAAGCATTTGCTTTTCAAGCGCTTCGCCGGAAAAAGGCTTCATCTCGGGGTGACGGGATCCATCGCTGCTTTCCGTGTGCCGGAGCTCGTCCGCCGCTGGCAGGATGCGGGCATAGGCGTCGGGGCCACGCTGACCGCCGCGGCGCGGCAGTTCGTCGCTCCGCTGACTTTTGAGGCTCTTGGCGCATTGCCCGTGTACGGCGAGATGTTCGGCGGGGAAGACGTGTTCGGGCATCTGGAACCCGGCCAGAACGCCGACGCGCTCGTGATCGCCCCGGCCACGGCCGACATCCTTGCCAAGATGGCGCACGGATGCGCCGATGACATGCTTTCGGCCCAGGCTCTGGCCTTTGACGGGCCCGTCGTCGCCGCGCCGGCCATGAATCCCCGCATGTGGCAGAACCAGGCGACGCAGCACAACGTGGCCCTGCTCAAGGAAAGGGGAGTCGTCTTCGTCGGGCCGGACAGCGGGCGCATGGCGTGCGACGACGAAGGGCACGGGCGTCTCGCAGACCTGCGTACGATCTACCTGGCAGGGCTCAAGGCACTGACTCCCCAGGACATGGAGGGCAGGAACGTCCTCGTCACTCTGGGACCGACGCGCGAATCCTGGGACGACGTGCGGTTCTGGACCAACGGCTCCACGGGCGCGATGGGAGCAGCCATCGCCATCGCGGCATGGCTGCGCGGCGCCGAGGTGCATGCCGTATGCGGAGCTGTCGAGATCTGGCTGCCTGACGACGCCGGTTTCCACCGGCATGATGCGTTGAGCGCTTCTGCGATGATGGATGCAGCGGCGGCGCTGTGGCCTGGCATGGACGTCGGCGTATTCACCGCCGCCGTGGCGGATTTTCGACCTGCGCCGCACGGTCCGGGCAAATTCAAAAAGTCCGGCGCCGAGAACGGCTTCAGCCTGGAGTTCCTGCCCAATGCCGATATCCTGCGTACGCTTGCCGAAGACCGCGGGGACGGGCAGATCGCCGTCGGTTTCGCCGCGGAAAGCGTCCCGGACATGGACAGCCTTGCCTCAGCCGTCCGCAGCAAGCTGGCTTCCAAAGGCGCGGACATGATAGTAGGCAACAGGATATCCGACGGCTTTGGCAGGGCGAGCAACCGCGTGTACGCAGCCGATGCCCAGGGGCGCGAAGAAGAGTGGCCGGAAATGCCTAAGACGCAGGTCGCCTGGAAGATCCTCGACTGGGTGCGGACGCTGGGCGCATGAAGAGCGCATCCGTCCTTTTGCGACCGTGGCTGAACGCGGGCTTCGAATACCTTTTGGCGGAAGACGCTGATCGCGTCGCTCTGCTGAGCGGACAAACGGCACCCCAGCGCGCGCAGACCTCCCCCGGACCTTTTACGCCGGGCCATCGCATTGCGAAGGCAAGTCCGCAGCAGGGAAAGCAGGCTCCCGCCTCTCCCGCGGCAAGGGCTCCGCGCCAGGGAAGGAACTCGGCACCCGGGCCCGCGGAGGCTCCGGCCGGAGCGCCGGCGGTCATTCCGCCGGAGAAGTGGAGCGCGACCTGGCAGGGATTGTGGCGCAGGCATAAGATACCGCCGCGCCCCCTTGTGGTGTGGACGTATTCCGGACTTGGCGAAGACTTGGCCGGGACCCCGGACGCAGGGCGCCGAAAAGTGTTGAGATGCATCCTGGAAGGGCTGGCGCATCCGCCCGGGACGCACGTGTTCTGGCCGCATCGCTTGCCGGGCGAAGGGGATGCGGCTTCGGTGTTCTGGTCCGCCGTAGGCACCCTGGCTCCCCGTGCGGTCATGGTCCTTGGCTCGGATTCGCGAGATGCGCTGGGACTGCCCAAAAGCATGCGCCCTTACGCGCAGATGATGCTCTGGGGAAGGCTGGTCGTCCAGCTCCACCGCCCCGAAAGCCTTGCATCTGACGATGCGCTTCTCAAAAGCACGCAGGCATTCCTGGCTTCCGTCCTGAGGTTTTGCGCGGCAAGGCGGATGCTCTATCCCCAATGACGGAGCGCTGGAGCCCTGCGCTCATTTCTTATCCGGATCTTTTTTGAATCTGGCTGAGAGCCTTGCGCCGGTATAGCCCGCAAGCACGCCCATGGCAGAACCGAAGACGATCCCTTCCGAGGTCGTCATGAAGCCCAGGAGCACGGCAAAGATGCCGATGGAACTGCCGATGAGGAAGCCGCGTATGATAAAGGGGGTCGCTTTCATGTCCTGCCATGTCCTCTGCGGGGCTCGCCGCTGTCATCGTCCTGACCGCGGGCAGGCGCGGTCTGCTTCGGCCTGGTCTTCCAGCGGTCGTGCATCCAGAACCACTGCTCCGGCTCGCTGCGCACGAAATTTTCCACGGCCTTGGTGTAGAATTCCGCTGCCCGGAGCACGCGATCTTCGAAGCTGCCATCGAGAAGGGCAGTGTCCAGCGGTTCCTGCGTTCTGAAAACATAGTTGCCGCCATCCCTGGCAAGCGCGACGGGCCATATCAGCGCCTTGGCGCGCACGGCCAGTATGGCAGGCCCCAGATTGACCGCCGCCTCTTTTCCCAGGAAGGGGATGAACGCCGCTTCTTCGCGCTTCGTGTTGTGATCCACGAGAAAGGCGACGATGCCATTATTTCGCAGCGCCCTCAGCACGGACATGGCGGCCTGGCGGTGGCCGACCATCTGCGCGCCCTGCGCCTGGCGCTGCCCCTCGATGAAGGCATGGACCGCCGGATCGGAATATTTGCGCACGACGACGAGACGCGGGCGGGGATCCGCATAAAGCTGCCCCAGCATGGATGCCAGAAGCTCCCACGCCCCGAAATGCGCCGTTGCCGCCACGATGGGCCGCCCGCAGGCGCGCAGGCGGTCGAGGGAATCCTCCGGATCATTGCGGAGAAGAGGGGAGTCGAGGCCAAAGCGCCGGGTAAGGAGGATCTCCAGGAAGGAACGCCCGGTGGAACGGAAGCTTTCCCTGGCCACGTCCGCCGCCGGGCCCGGCCCGATCCCGAGCCTTTCGCTCACGTTCCTTGTGGCGAGGGCGCGGCGTCCGGGGACGGCGAGCCATATCAGGCTGCCTACGGCGTTGCCGAGGAAACGGATGCCGCTGAAGCCGCACATGCCCAAGGCCGCCCCCAGGCAGCGCAGCAAATGGCAGCGCAGCTGTTCCATGGCTGTCATGGGCGCTCCTTCCAGTCTGATCCGAGGGCTTCCATGTCGTGTTCAAGGCGGGCGCGCGCGCCCGCCATGACATCTTCATCCAGCCCGGGAACGGCTTGCGAGCCCGCCTCCCAGGGCATGCCGTAGCGCACGACGGCGCTGCTGAAGGGCAGAGGCACCTGGAACCTGTCCCATGTGGGCGCATGCCAGGCACGGCTGTGGCGTATGCGCACCGGCAGGATGTGCGCGTTGGTCTGGTGCGCAAGGAACAGTGCGCCGTCCTTGGCTTTGTGCCACGGGCCGGCAGGACCATCCACGGTGATGACGGCGTCTGTCTCTTCGTTCTGCATGAGATGCGCCATGGCGAGCAGGGCGTTGGCCCCTCCCCTCCTGCTGGAGCCGCGCACGGCGCCGACATTTTTGGAAGCCAGGATGCGCGCCAGCATGTCTCCGTCGTGGCTCGCGCTGATGATGGCCGCCAGCTTCAGCTGCTTGGCCTGGGGGATGAGCGCGAACATTTCATCGTGCCACAGGCAGACGATGAGCCTGCCGCCCTGCGCGTGGAGATCCATGGCTGGCTGCCTGTTCTCCTCCCGTATCCTCAGCGAGGCGCAGAGAGCGGTATAAATGAAGGAACAGATGGAAGAGGTGAGCGCTGGGGGGAGGTGCATAGGCTGTCCGTTACCCTGGCTTCGGTTGAAGAATATGCTTGACGTGATTAATCTTAGCTCACATTATCGGGAAGTGCCAAGCCCTCAGGTGCGATTTTTTTGAGGCGGGCGCAAAGCGAGGGAAGGGTGGCTGAAGGCATTCGGCTGAACAAGGCACTGGCAGACGCGGGCGTTTGCTCCCGCAGGGCTGCCGACAGCCTGGTGTTTTCCGGGCAGGTGAGCGTCAACGGCATCGTCGCGGACAGCCCCGGCATCAAGGTCTTTCCCGGCGACAAGCTTGAAGTGGGCGGGCGCGTGCTGCGTGCCGGAGCGGCGGAGCCGCTGTGCTGGCTCATGCTCAACAAGCCCGTGCACGTCGTCAGCACCGCCAGTGACCCGCAGGGACGCCCCACGGTGCTCGATCTCGTCCCGGAGCAATGGCGCTGCCTGCGTCTTTATCCCGTTGGACGCCTTGATTATTTTTCTCAGGGGCTGCTGCTCCTCTCCAACGACGGCGAATTGGCCAACCGCCTGACGCATCCGCGCTGGCACCTTCCCAAGACGTATCGCGTGCTCGTGCGTCCGGAAAAGGGTGAGGACTCCGTAGAGGAAGCGCTCGGCGCCATGAGCCGCGGCATGACCCTGGCCGAAGGGGAGCGCCTTTTGCCCGTGGAATGTTCCCGCCTTCCCTGGAAAGGGCGCGGCGTGCTTCTGGAACTCGTGCTGCGGCAGGGTGTGAACCGCCAGATCAGGCGCATGTGCCGTGACCTTTCACTGACGGTGCTGCGCCTCCGCCGCATCGCTGAAGGGCCTCTTTCGCTGGGAAGCCTGCCTGAGGGGAGCGTCCGTCCCCTCGCTCCTGGCGAAGTGCGCGCCCTGCGCAGGGCGGCAGGACTGGATGCGCGCTGAACATTATTGAAGCCGTGAACGAAAAGATGCGAGGTCGTCATGGATACGGGTTTTCAGACGGGCGGCCCGTCCGCATGGAAGGCGGATGTGGCTTTGACCTTTGTTTTTGAAGGAGAAGGGCCGGCGCAGGCCTGCCCTGAACTGCTGGAAAGAGCCATTTGGCTGGATATCGCGCCGGCATGGCGTGATTTCAGGGGGAAGAGGGAGCAGTCCGTCATGTTCTACGGTCCCCAGGGCATGGAGATACCCCGCGTCCTGGGCATAGGGCTTGGACGGCATGGCAGCCTTGAGGCCGAAGATCTCCGCTTTGCCGTGGGACTGGCCATGCGCCGGTGCAGGGAACTGGGGCTGGTGTTCGTGGGCATCGACGCTTGCTCTCTCAAGCGCGTGGCTGCAGAGCTCGGGCTTGACCTGAACGCCGCCGCCCGCGAAGCGGTCGTTGCTGCGAACATGGCACTGTACAGCTTTGACCGGTGGAAGAGCAGTAAGCAGGAACGGGATGCCCCCCGCAGGCTGACCTTCCTGCTTGGCGGAGCGTTCGTCGAAGACGGTATGCGCGCCTCCGTGCGCATGGGAGAAGCCGAATCTGCCGGCATAGCGCTGGCGCGCGACCTGGCGAACTCTCCGGCGAACGCGCTCACGCCGCGTACCTTCGCTTCCGGGGCAGAAGATATCGCCCGCCGGCACGGCATGGCCTTCCGCTGCCTCGGTCCAGGGGATCTGAGGAATGAGGGCATGGAGGCGTATCTTGCGGTTTGCAAAGGTTCCTCGGAAGAGCCGCGCATGGCCGTTGTGGAATACTTCCCGGGAGGCACGGAAGGAAAGAAGCCCCTGATCCTCCTGGGCAAGGGTCTGTGCTTCGATTCCGGCGGCATAAGCCTCAAACCCGCAAAGGGCATGGAAGCCATGAAGGCTGACATGTCCGGCGCAGCAGCCGTGCTGGGAGCCATGGGGGCTTTGGGCATCCTTGCCCCATCACATGTCCCTCCGCGCCCGGTGATAGGGATCATGGCATGCGCCGAAAATATGCCCGGCGGGCACGCCACGCGCCCGGGCGACATCGTGCGGGCGAAGAACGGCAAGACCATCGAGATCGTCAATACCGACGCGGAAGGCCGGCTCGTCCTTGCGGATGCTCTTTCCTGGGCGCTGGCGCAGTACGATCCCGAATGCATCATAGATATCGCCACGCTCACGGGAGCCTGCGAGGTCGCCCTGGGCAAGCGGGCCGCCGGGCTGTTCTCCACGGACGACGTCCTTGCGGAGCGCCTGCATGCGGACGGAGAACGCCTCGGGGAGCGAAACTGGAGGCTCCCCATCTGGGAAAGATCCAGCCTCAGAGTGCTGGAAAGCGCCTGCGCCGACTTGCAGAATTCCGGCGTGCGCGAAGGCGGAGCGCTCCATGCCGCCGCCTTCCTCAAGCAGTTCGCCGGCAGCGCCCGCTGGGCCCATATCGACATGGCCGGAGCGGACAACGATGATTCCCCGGTCAATGCCAAGGGCTGCACGGGATTTGGCGTGCGCACGCTGCTCAGCGCGGCGTGGCATGATGAGTTTTTGCCTGCTCCGGCAGAAGCGCGGCAGCAGTAACGGGGAGGGACGCAGTGTCCAGGCTGAATGCGCTGACCTACGCCCAGCAGACATGCGTGAGGACTGCCGGCAAGGCCATGCAGGCCACAGGCATGCTTTGCGAGGGAGCGCGCGTCGGCGTCGCCGTTTCCGGCGGCGTGGACAGCTTCGTCCTTCTCAAGGTCATGCAGCTGCGTCAGCGCATCGTACCTTTCCGCTTCGAGTTCATGGCCCTGCATCTCAATCCCGGTTTCGAACCGGAAAGTCATGCTCCTCTGGCTGAGTGGCTGGCCGCCGAAGGGATCCCGGGGCATCTTGAAGTCACCGATTTCGGTCCGCGCGGGCATTCGCCGGAAAACCTCCGCAATTCCCCGTGCTTCTATTGCGCCAGGCTGCGCCGCAAGCGACTTTTTGCATTGTGCGAGCAGTACGGGCTCACGCATCTGGCCTTCGGGCATAACAATGACGACCTGGTCACGAACTTCCTGATGAATCTGGTGCAGACCGGAAAGGTCTCCGGGATGGGGATGAGCGAACCGTTTTTCGGAGGGCGCCTGCGTGTCATCCGTCCGCTCATGCTCCTGCCCAAGGCGGTGATCTCCAGGGCCGCAAGGCAATGGGATCTGCCCGTGTTCGCCAACGCCTGCCCTTCCGCGGGCAAGACGTCCCGCGCCGGCATGATGGAAGTCCTCGATGCCATGTGCGGCGGCGATAAAACACGCCGCAAAAACATCTACAACGGGCTGGCCCGCTGGCAGTTCGCCATGGATTCCCGGACCGGCGTGAAGATTGACGCCGGCGGCGGAAAAGAAGTAGGCTGATATATCGTCCATTTTTCCTATGCCGCGGAGCCTGTCCGGCTGCGGCTTTCGGGGCCTGTATGTTTCAATCATTGGATACGAAGCTCTTCGAGCTGATCAATATAAGCGGGCACAACGGGGTGTTCGACTTCATCATGCCCCTTTTCTCCCAGGTCTGGATC
>JAEEGL014211371.1_pt1 | contig 10670 bp, 9 predicted proteins | sample 9134231 | NCBI WGS metagenome assembly JAEEGL01 (sample SAMN16246548, study PRJNA631951) | gut metagenome | biome: gut microbiome; feature: rumen; material: fiber-attached | host: Bos | place: Iran: Karaj | collected 2018-10 | reverse complement strand
CGTGAAGGACAATATCGCCTACGTCAAATCCGTCATCGAGATTGAAATCAACTCCGCCACGGACAATCCCAACGTATTCCCGGAGGAGGACATGGTCATATCGGCCGGCAACTTCCACGGCGAGCCCATCGCCATCCCGATGGACGCCCTGGCCATCGCGATGTCCGAGCTGGCCAGCATCTCCGAGCGGCGCACCTACCAGCTCATCCACGGCCTGCGCGGCCTGCCCAAGTACCTGGTCGCCAATCCCGGCCTGAACAGCGGCTTCATGATCCCGCAGTACACGGCCGCCAACATCGTGAGCCAGAACAAGGGGCTCTGCTGGCCCGCCTCCTGCGACTCGATCCCCTCGTCGCAGGGCCAGGAGGACCACGTGAGCATGGGTTCCAACTCGGCCACCAAGCTGGTGCGCGTGGTGGACAACACCGAGACCGTGCTCGGCATCGAGCTCTTCAACGCCGCCCAGGCGCTTGAGTTCCGCCGTCCAGCCAGGACGTCCCCCATCCTGGAACGCATCTTCGCCGACTACCGGAAGGTGGTCCCGTTCATCGACAACGACACCTATATGCATCCGCTTATCGAGAAGTCGGTCGAGTTTATCCGGAAGGAAGAATTTCTATGATCATCAGGAATATAGGCGAGCTGGTCGGCATCGTTCCGGCGGGTGTGGCGCGCAAGTGCGGCGTGGAGATGTCGCGGACGGGCGTCCTGCGCGACGCCTGGCTGCGCATCGAGGACGGCCGCATCGCGGGCTTCGGCCCGATGGCGGACGGCCCGCAGGGGCCTCCCGGCCCGGAGGACATCGACGCGCAGGGAGGCCTGCTGATGCCGGCATTCTGCGACAGCCACACCCACGTCGTGTACGCCGGCTGCCGCGACGGCGAGTTCCTGGACAAGATCGAGGGCCGCAGCTACGAAGAGATCGCGGCGCGGGGCGGAGGCATCCTGAACTCCGCCGACCTGCTGCAGAGGACCCCGGAAGACGAACTTTTCGCGCAGTCGATGGAGCGCGTGCGGGAAATGATGCAGAAGGGGAGCGGCGCCATCGAGATCAAGAGCGGCTACGGACTCGGTCCCGCCGGCGAACTGAAGATGCTTCGCGTCATCCGCCGGATCCGGGATGCGGTTCCCGCCACGGTGCGCGCCACCTTCCTGGGCGCCCATGCCGTAGGCCGCGGCTATACGAAGGAGGCGTACGTGCAGGCCGTCGTGGATATGTTGCCGCAGGCGGCGGAACTCGCTGATTTCGTGGACGTTTTCTGCGACGAGGGCTTCTTCTCGCCGGAGGATACGGACCGCATCCTCGCAGCGGCCGCCCCGCTGGGCCTCCGTCCGAAGATCCACGCCAACGAGCTGGCGGTCAGCGGCGGCGTGCAGGTGGGCGTGAAGCACCGGGCGCTGTCCGTGGATCACCTGGAAAGGACGACGGATGCGGAAATCGAGGCGCTGCGCGGCACGGACACGATGCCGGTGATGCTTCCGGGCTCGTCCTTCTTCCTGGGGATTCCGTTCGGGCGCGGCCGGGCCTTCATCGAGGCCGGATTGCCTCTCGCCCTCGCCTCGGACTACAATCCCGGATCCTCGCCTTCCGGCGACATGCGCTTTGTGATGGCCCTGGGCTGCATCCGGATGCGCCTGACCCCGGTGCAGGCCTTCAACGCCGTGACGCTCAACGGAGCGTATGCCCTGGGCGTTTCGGACATCACGGGTTCCGTCACCCCCGGCAAGCGGGCGGACCTGATCCTGACGCATCCCGGCTGGACTTTGACAAAAATCGCTTATCTTTACCAGACCCCGTTCATCCGCCGGGTGTTCCTCGGCGGGAAAGCGTCGGAGCAATAAGGGAAATCGTGGAGAAACCTGTCAGGATTACGGTCGCCATCCCCGTGTACAACACGGAGAAGTATCTGGAGCGCTGCCTGGATTCCGTCCAGGGGCAGACGTTCCGCGACCTGGAGATCCTGTGCATCGACGACGGCTCCACGGACCGGAGCCCGGAGATCCTCCGGCGGCGGGCCGCCTCCGACGCCCGGATCCGGGTCATCGCCCTGCCCGGAAACCGCGGGATTCCCCACGCCCGGAACCTGGCCATCGACGAGGCGCGCGGGGAGTACCTCTATTACATGGACTCGGACGACTGGCTCGACCCGGATTACCTGGAAGCGATGTACGGCCAGGCACAGCGCACCGGGCAGGACGTCGTCATCAACGGCAACTGGATCTGGGAATACGACGATCCGGCGAAGCGGCACCGCTGCGGGCGCTACGGATTCGACCGGGACGGGGCGGGCTGGTTCCCCCCTTACCAGGTACAGTCCTGCTTCTTTCCCGTGGTCTGGGCGCGCCTGTACAGGCTGCAGTATCTCAAGGACCATGGGATACGCTCTCCGCAACTACCCGGCGGGGTGGACGACAACTGCTTCACCGCCCTGGCGGAGGTCCTGCAGCCGCGGAGCTATATCTTCGACGGGCCGGATTATCACTATTATCAGCGTGCGGATTCCATTTCGCACGGACATGGTTCCGCTTATTACTATCTGCCCGTCTTCCGGATCATGACGGATTCCTTCCGGGAGCGGAATATCCCTCCGGATGCCGCCAAGCGCTTCTATTGCCTGGACGGATTGAAGATAGACGGCCGGGAACTGTTCGACCAGGCGCACGCCTTCTTCTCCGACGTGGAGGCGGAAGCCCTGGCCGCGGCGCCGTTGTATCATCCCTACGAACTGTATGTGATGAAGGTGCTGGCGTCCTGTCCGGACTACCGCACTTTCCGGCGGCGTTACCTCCCGTCCATGAAGATGAACTGGCGGATCCGCGTCATCCTGAACCGGCGCTGGCCTTCAGTGGAAGACATTGTATCCGGGAAATGGAAATGCAGATGACCGGGATTACCGTTGCCATTCCCGTGTACAACACGGAGAAGTATCTGGAGCGCTGCCTGGATTCCGTCCAGGGGCAGACGTTCCGGGACCTGGAGATCCTGTGCATCGACGACGGCTCCACGGACCGGAGCCCGGAGATCCTCCGGCAGCGGGCCGCTTCTGATGCCCGGATCCGGGTCATCACCCTGCCCGGAAACCGGGGGATTTCCCATGCCCGGAACCTCGCCCTGGACGAGGCGCGCGGGGAGTATCTCTACCAGATGGATTCGGACGACTGGCTCGACCCGGATTACCTGGAAGCGATGTACGGCCAGGCGCGGCGCACCGGGCAGGATGTCGTGATCAACGGCAGCTGGTTCTGGGAATATGACGATCCGGCGAAACGTCTTCACAGTGAACGTTACGGATTCGTCCGGGAAGAGGCGGGATACTATCCGCCCGCCCGGGTCCAGGGCTTTTTCTATCCCGTCATCTGGGCCCGCCTGTACAGGTTGCAGTACATCAGGGACAACGGAATCCGTTTCCCGAAGGACATCAACCGCAGCGAAGACGTTTATTTTACCGCCCTGGCGGAGGTCCTGCAGCCGCAGAGCTACATTTTCCACGGCCCGTACTATCATTATTACCAGCGCCCGGGATCCAACTCGCGCAATCGCGACGTGGATGCCTGCCGGCTGCTCGTTTTCCGGGAACTGGGCAAAGAATACCGGGCACGGGGCCTGGCTCCGTCTGCAGCCAAGCGTTTCTATGCCCTGGACGGCCTGCGGGTCGGGGATGCGGAGGCGTTCGCCTGGTTGCACGGCTTCTTTGCCGACGTGGAGGCGGATGCGCTTGCCTGCCCGTCGTTTTACCATCCTTACGAACTGTATGTGATGAAGGTGCTGGCGTCCTGTCCGGACTACCGTTCTTTCCGGCGGCGTTACTTCCCGTCCATGAAGATGAACTGGCGGATCCGCGTCATCTTGAACCGGCGCTGGCCGTCGGTGGAGGACATCGTGTCGGGAAGGTGGAAGCTGTGAAGCAACGGGGCTAGAACCTGACGTCGAAGCGCAGGCTGGCCGACCAGTCGAAGAAACGGTTGGTCAGTTCGACATCCTCGAACAGGAAGTATTCTTGCTCGACTCCGTCTTCATCGAACTCGGAATCCACCGAGGCGAGGCGCTGCGATCCGACCATCCGGAACCGGTTATAGGTGAAATTGGCCCCCACGGAATAGCGGCCGAAGGAATAGCACAGGGCGCAGCGCGCAATCATGTCGAAACCCATTCCGCCCCAGAGGCGGGTCGTCTTGACCGCCACGGGAACCGATTCTTCCTCCCCGACGGAATCGTAGGAGGTGTAGAACATCCGGTTGGATACGACCACCATCGGAACCAGGGTGATGTTGGCGGTGAAGTTGCGCAGCGTGCTGTCGTCCCCGCCTGTCGCGCTGCGGTGCAGGGGCACCCAGTTGAAACCGTATCCGAATCCGAAGGAGAACTGATGGGTCCGGTACTTGCCGACCATGTGGTTCAAGGCAATCAAGGAGTAATCGTCCAGCGGCAGGTCCAGGCCGCCGAACTGGTATTTCCCGGTCAGCAGGAAGGATCCGGCCGAACGCTTCTGCAGGTTGTAGGCGGTGTAGGTCGCGTTGTAGATGTAACGCTTGTTGTTGAACGCGTAGTAGGTGTCCGCCGAGACGGTCTGCAGTACGGCGGGCAAGGTCGAGATAAGCTGGCCTGATGCGGCCTGGTCCTCTTCATAGACGGTGACCTCGCCCGTGGGCAGCCCGGAAATCTTGTAGTACTGGACGTTGAAACCGAAGGTGGGCTTGAGCAGGCTCAGGGAATTGCTCTTGACGGAATTCTTGCCGCTGATGACGAACCCGTATCCCAGCCGGAGGGAACCGTAGGATGCGAAAATGCTGACCTTGTCCGCCAGCGGGATGCTCAGGGCCGTCCGCGTCCCGTACTTGAGCGGCTCCCAGTCGTTCGAGTATTCGACGTCGTCACGCATGTCGATGGAGGTGCCGGTGCGGAACAGGTCGTTCCGCACGGAGACCATCCAGTGACGGGTCGGGAAAGCGATGTAGTTGGTGTCCAGCCTGGCGTTGGGCCGCGTCAGCAAGTCACTGATCCGGTTCAGGAAACCGGAAGGCCCGCCCGCGCGCACCGAAAGGAAAGCGCCAAGCAGCAACAGGCAGGAAAGGAACCTTTTCACTTGGTCAGCTGGGCCATTTTCTCTTTGGGGGTCTCGGTTTCAGGTTCAGCGCTCCCGTTGCTGTCTTCTCCGCTGGGCTGGGACTTGGGCGTAGGTGCATCGGGCTGGGGGGGATGGTGGACGATGATGACTTTGCCCGGTTCTGCTGTGTTCTTTTTCATGGCTGGATGAAATTGGTATTCAAAGATAGGGAATTATCAGTTTTTCTCCAAACGGCGGCCCTTCCGCAGATAGTTGTCGATGGCGGAGAGGGCTTCTTCGACGTCGCCCAGGTCCACGTAATTCTCCGGCAGGGCGAGGGCGGCGGTCTGCCGGATGGCGTACAGGCCGTAGTCGGTGCGGAGGAGTTCCTTGACGGAAATGCGGCCGTCGGGGGCGATGCGGCCGGCGTTCTGCGTGTTGACGAACTGGGCGAAGTAGCCGTTGCGGGCGGTCACGTGTCCGTTGAGGCTGGCTGCGGTGGAGTTGCAGGAGTCGTACGCGCGGACGATCTTCATCGACAGGCGGCTGTCGCCGATCTTCTGGAACAGCGAGGAGGACTTCAGCATCTCCAGCGCATCGTCGCTCACCGAGATCGAGGCGTCGGCGAAGAGCACGCCGCCGTGGTAGTTGACGGAGTCGGCCGGGCACCGGGACAGGTCGTCCTTGTGGGCGAGCAGGTATTCCGCGGAGCGGCGCTCCTCCCGGATGAAGCCGGACATCGTTTCGATGTCCTCCACGTTGGCGGCCAGTTCGTTCCTGACCAGTTCCAGCGCCGCACGGATGTCTTTCTTGTCCAGGGAACGGTCGATGCGCGCCTGGACGGCGAACGTGATGATGATTCCCAGGAAGATAGCCAGGAAATTGATGACGAGATCGCGGATGAAACCCGCAGTGGACTGTTTCATAAAAACCGGAATTCTTGCATCCAAATATAGCAATCTTTCCGGAATACTAGCTTATCCCGCGCTGTTTCTTGATGCTTTCGTAAGCCTCCTGGATCTTGCGGAACTTCTCTTCGGCCGCTTTCTGCACTTCGGGACCCAGCGTGGCCACCTTGTCGGGATGGTTCTTCATCGCCATCCGGCGGTAGGCCGCCTTCACTTCGTCGTCCGTCGCGGAAGGGGAGATGCCCAGCACGGAGTAGGCGGAATCGGTGTCGCGCCAGTACATCGCGATTACGGAGGCGGCGTCCGATGCGTTCAGCCGGATGGCGGCGGCGATGGCCTCCAGGACGTCTTTCTCCGGCTTGCTGAACGAGCCGTCGGCGTTTGCGATGCGGGCGAGGTAGTGGAAGAGCTGCAGGCGCTGGGAGTAGTTCATGTTGTCCGCCACCTGCGAGCCCACCGAATAGATGTTCAGCTGCTGGCCGCCCAGCCGCTCCAGGATGCCCATCGCTTCGGAAACGGCGTTCTCGCCGAAGTTCTGCCGGATGAACGACCGGACGCAATCGAGTTCGGACTGCTGGGTGCGCCCGTCGGCCCGGATGACGGCGGAGGAGAGGACGAGCAGGCTGACGAAGAAGCTGTTGCGCTGCTCCTGGGCGGTGTAGCCGCGGCTTCCGGAACCGGTCTGCTGCCGGGTGGCGCCGCCCGCCTGCTGCCGCCACGGGTTGCCGGGACCGTCGTCGAAACCGGGCAGCTGCCGGGCCGCTTCGATGTATCTGTCCACGGCGGTGCCTGCCAGAAATCCCAGCAGGGCCCCGATGGGACCCCAGGTCACCCAGCCGAGCAGGCCCACTATCCATTTCGCCGAACCCATACCTTACTCTTTTTTCTATGCAAAGATAGTGTTTATTCCTTTTATTCGTACATTTGGGAAACGAACGGTTTCGACTGGTATGCAGGTCCATGCGGTTACCCTGGATATGTTCCAAAGCGCGGGAGTGGGCGTCGCCGCCCTGCTCCTGGGACTGCTGCTGACCCGGAAAGTCCCTTTCCTGAAGCGCCGCTGCATTCCGGCCCCGGTGTCCGGCGGTCTGATCTTCTCCCTGCTGACGCTCTGCTTGTACGGGTTCTTCGGCGTGGAGTGCACTTTCGACAGTACGCTCCGGGACATCTTCATGCTCGTTTTCTTTACCTCGGTGGGCTTCCAGTCCGACCTGCGCGTGCTGCGTACGGGCGGACGGCCGCTCCTGGTGATGATCCTGCTGGTGGCCGTGCTGATCGCGGCGCAGAATTTCCTGTCGGTCGGCATCGCCCGGGGGCTGGGGATGGATCCGCTGTTCGGCATGGCCGCCGGATCCGTCCCGATGTGCGGCGGACACGGGACGGCGGGCGGTTTCTCGCCCCTGCTGGAAGAACTGGGGCTGAAGGGCGCCTCGTCCGTCACGATGGCGGCGGCCACCTTCGGCCTGGTGGCGGGCTCCCTGCTGGGCGGGCCCCTCGCGGAGGCGCTGATCCGCCGCCGACAGCTCGCGGAGCCTTCCTCCGGCCCGGACGGTCTGCCGGGCGTGGACGCCGGCGAGGCCTCTCCCGCGGCGAAGAAGGAATATATGCAATCGGACGCGGGCTCCTTCCGGGGTTACCTGTACGCGGTCTGCCTGATCCTGCTCGCGATGGCGCTGGGTTCCTGCCTGAGCCGGCTGCTGGCGCGCACCGGAATCACCTTCCCGACCTATTTCGGCTCGCTGCTGGCGGCGGCCCTGCTGCGCAACACCCTGGGCCTGCTGCCCGGCTGGGACGCCTGGGCGCATCCGGAGAAGATCGTCGCTACCGGCGACCTCTGCCTGTCGCTTTTCCTGGGGATGGCGATGTCCACGCTGCGGCTCTGGGAACTTGCTTCGATGGCCCTGCCCCTTTGTCTGATCCTCTTCGCCCAGGTGGTCCTGATGGCCCTGTACGCGGTGTTCGTGGCCTTCCCCCTGCTGGGCCGGAACTACGACGGCGCCGTGCTGGTGAGCGGTCTCTGCGGCTTCGGCCTGGGAGCGACGCCTAACGCGATGGCGAACATGTCCGCAGTCTGTTTCAAATACCGTTATGCCGTGAATCCCTTCGTCATCGTCCCCATCATCGGGGCGATGTTCGTGGACCTTATCAATACCGGGGTGGTGACCCTTTTCCTGAATCTAATCCGTTGACGCCTATGCGACGCTTCTGCCTTTACGCCCTGTCCCTGCTGCTCGCGGCCGCCTGTAGCACCCCCAAAACGCCCCTCATCGGCATCAGCTGCTCGCGCGGAGCGGGCGGCGCCACCCAGCTCGCCACCACCTATACCGAGGCGGTGCAGCGCGCCGGCGGCATCGCCGTGGTGCTGCCCACCCTGCAGGACGCCGCGCAGGCGGAAGCCGTCCTGGGCAAGCTGGACGGCCTCATCCTTTCCGGCGGCGAAGACGTCCAGCCGGGCTGGTACGGGGAAGAGCTATGGAACGAAACGGTCTATGTGGATTCCCTGCGCGACCGCAGCGACAGCCTGCTCGCCCGCGCGGCGCTCGCCGCCGGGAAGCCCATCCTGGCCATCTGCCGGGGCGCACAGCTGATGAACGTGCTGCTGGGCGGTTCGCTGTACCAGGACCTGCCGTCGCAGTTCGGCACGGCCGTCGCGCACGGCGGGGGAGTCGAACACCGGATCGGCCTGGAGCCGGGGAGCGTGCTCGCCAGCCTGTACGGCACGGATTCCCTGACGGTCAATTCCTTCCATCACCAGGCCGTCAAGGATCCGGCACCGGGCATCAACATCACCGCCCGGTCTGCGGACGGCTTGCCGGAAGCCTTCGAGACCGGGCGGGTATGGGCCGTCCAGTTCCATCCGGAGAAGATGCTGCAGCAGGGCGACAGCTCCTGGATTTCCCTGTTCGGCGCTTTTGTCAGGCGCTGCGGATCCTAGATCTGCACGTCGATGGCCTTGAGGTCCTTGTCCAGCGAGGACCCGCCGTAGAGCAGCTGGTAGCGGCCGGGCTTGACGGACAGTTCGTCAATGGATGCATCGTAGAACTCGAAGGCGCCGCTGCCCAGTTCCACCGTCACGTTGGCGGTCTGTCCGGCCGCGATCTTCACGCGCTTGAAGCCTTTGAGGGACTTGATGGGAGCCCCCGGGTCATCCAGCGACTTCACGTACACCTGGACCACTTCCTCGCCGTCGCGTGAGCCGGTGTTGGTCACGGGGACGGTCAGCGTCATGGCCGTGGGCTTGCCCTGGACCTTCGCCTCGCCGTAGCCGAACGTGGTGTAGCTGAGGCCGTAGCCGAAGGCGTAAAGCGGCTCGCCGCGGAAGTAGCGGTAGGTCCTGTTCTCCATGGAATAATCCTGGAAATCAGGCAGTTGCTCGGTGGAAGCGTAGAAGGTGACGGGCAGGCGCCCGGCGGGATTGTAGTCTCCGAAGAGCACGTCCGCGACGGCCAGGCCGCAGGCCTGTCCGCCATACCAGGCCTGCACGAGGGCGTCGTACTTGTTCTCGACGCCGCCGAAGGCGATGGCGCTGCCGGACACGTTCACGAGCACGACCGGCTTGCCGGTGGCGTCCATCTCGGCGAGCAGCTGCCGCTGGATCTCGGGAAGCTCGATATAGGAACGGTCGTGGCCCTCGCCCTCCTCGTTGGAGGAGATGCCGCTCACCATCACGATCACGTCGGCGTCCTTCACGCGCGCCGCGACGGCCTTCAGGTCGGCGGGACGGCGGCTGTAGAGGTCGAAGGAGAAGGAGGCGGAACGGGCCTCGGGCTGCTCGAGCTCGATATTGATGTCATAGGTCTTGCCGGCGACCACCGGGAAGGTGGTGGGGGCGAAACCGCGGAAGCCGCCGAAGCCGCCGAAACGTCCGGCGGGCACCTCGGCCTGCTCGGCGACGGTCTTGCCGTTCACCGTGAACCTGTACTTGCCGTTGCCGCGCACGGAATAGACCATGTCGCCGGTGTAGTCGGCGGTAAAGCTGCCGGTGTAGCGGGCGGAGAAGCCGGTCAGGTTGACGCCTTCGGCCCAGGGGCAGTCCTCGTGGGCGAGGGCGGGGGAGGTGGTGTTCAGCGTAAGCGGTCCGTCGTAATCCACCGTGGCGGCTGCGGGACCCTCGAGGCTGAGGTTGTTGAAGTACTCGGCGTGCAGGCCCTTGCCGTCGCCCATGCGGGTGAAGTAGCGGGTGGTGATGGACGGCTCCACGAGGTCGCAGGCGCGCTCGTAGATGATCTTGGCGCCGGGGGCGGCGTCGCGGATGGCGTCCAGGATGGTGTGGGTGTTCGCGGCGGTGGGATAGCCGTTGTAGTTGCCCAGCATCACGCGGGCGTCGTCGGCGTTCGGGCCCACGACGGCGATGGTGATGCCGTCCTTGCGCAGCGGCAGCACGTTCCCCTCGTTCTTGAGCAGGACGATGGCCTCGCGGGCGGCCTTGAGGGCCAGCTCGGTGTGGGCCGGGCTGCTGAGGGTCTCCTCTCCGAGATTCGCCCAGGGGAGCTTCTCGGCGGGATCGAACATACCCAGTTCGAAGCGGGCCTTGAGGATCCTGCGGACGTTCACGTCGATGTCGGCCTCGGAGATCAGGCCCTTGGCGATGGCGTCGGTGAGGGCCCTGTAGCTGGTGCCGCACTCCACGTCGGTACCGGAGAGGACCGCGTCGGCGGAAGCGGTGGCCGCGTCGGGATGCGTGCCGTGCTGGCGCTTGTTGTAGAAGTCGCCGATG
>JAEEGL014184913.1_pt1 | contig 10670 bp, 10 predicted proteins | sample 9134231 | NCBI WGS metagenome assembly JAEEGL01 (sample SAMN16246548, study PRJNA631951) | gut metagenome | biome: gut microbiome; feature: rumen; material: fiber-attached | host: Bos | place: Iran: Karaj | collected 2018-10 | reverse complement strand
TCGAGTTCCCGGTCACCGTGCCCGAGGGCAGCGTGTTTGTCATGGGCGACAACCGCAACCACTCCGCCGACAGCCGCTATCCGCCCATCGGCATCTTCGATAAGCGCTATGTGCTGGGCAAGGTGCTGATGGTGGTCTGGCCCGGCCAGCGCGACGAGACCGACAAACGGGACTTCCACCGTCTGGGAGCGGTGCACTGATGAGCGAAATGACGATCCAGTGGTATCCCGGCCACATGACCAAGACCCGGCGCATGATGGAGCAGGATCTCAAGCTGGTGGACGCGGTGTGCGAGCTGCTCGACGCCCGCATCCCCCTGGCCAGCCGCAATCCCGACATCGACGCCATCTGCGGCAATAAGCCCCGGCTCGTCATCCTCAACCGCATGGACATGGCCGACGCCGAGATGACCAGACGCTGGGCCGCGTATTTCCGCGGCCTGGGCATGGAGGTCATCTGCACCGACTGCAAGAGCCGCCGGGGCGTCAACCAGTTTGGGCCCGCGGTTCGCCGCCTTCTGAGCGAGAAGCTGAAGCGGTACGCCGAAAAAGGGCAGGGGGGACGGCCCCTCAAGCTCATGATCGTCGGCATCCCCAATGTGGGGAAGTCCACCTTTATCAACCAGATCGCCGGACGCAAGGGCGCCAAGGCCGAGAACCGGCCGGGCGTCACCCGCGGCAAGCAGTGGGTCACGGTGGATCAGGGCCTCTTGCTGCTGGATACGCCGGGCATCCTCTGGCCGAAGTTTGAAGACCCGCAGGTGGGCCTGAAGCTGGCTTACACCGGCGCGGTGAAGGACGACGTGTTCGACGTAGAGGAGCTCGCGTGCAGCCTCATGGAGCTTTTGTGGCGGGAATATCCCGCCGCCCTGACCGAGCGCTACCGCATCGAGGCTCCGGCGGATGAAACCGGCTGGGAGCTTCTGCAGCAGGCGGCCCGCCGCCGCGGCTTTCTGATGGCGGGGGGCGAGGTGAACACCGAGCGCATGGCGCGGGTGCTGCTGGAGGAATACCGAAGCTGCAAGCTGGGCGTGTTCTCCCTGGAGCAGCCCCCGGCGGAAGGAGAGGGCAATGACGGACAGTAAAATCGACCTCTGGGCCATCGAAACCGCCCGATATTCCGACGAGATCCGCATGATTTGCGGCGTGGACGAGGCAGGCCGCGGCCCCCTGGCGGGGCCTGTGTACGCTGCGGCGGTGATCCTGCCCCGCGGTCTGCACATCGACGGTCTGAACGATTCCAAAAAGCTCACGGAGAAAAAGCGCGAGGCGCTTTTCGACGTCATCACCTCCGAAGCCCTGGCCTACGGCATCGGCAGCGCGGATGAAAAGGAGATCGACGAGATCAACATCCTCCAGGCGACGTTTTTAGCCATGCGCCGGGCCATCGAAGCCATGCCGGTCCGGCCGGATCTGGCGCTGATCGACGGCAACCGGGACAGCGATTTCGGCGTGAAAAGCGAGACGGTCATTCGCGGCGACAGCCTCAGCGCGAATATTGCCGCGGCTTCCATCCTGGCAAAGGTGACCCGGGACCGGGTCATGATGCAATACGCCGGGCAATACCCGCAGTACGGCTTTGAGGTACATAAGGGCTACGGCACCAAGCGCCACTATGAGGCCCTGCGGCAGTTCGGGCCATGTCCCATCCACCGGCAGAGCTTTCTGAAGAAATTCTATGAAAACGGCTAAAATTTCCGGCCACTGGGGCGAGGCCATGGCGGCGGAATATCTGCGCAAAAAGCGCTATGAGATCATCGCCTGCAACTATCACACCCGCTTCGGTGAGATCGATCTCATTGCCCGCGACCGAAAGACCGTCGTATTCGTCGAGGTGAAGACCCGGCGGGACGACAGCTATGCCCAGGCGCGGGAGTTCGTCACGGGCAGAAAACAGGCCCGGATCAAAGCGTCTGCTGAAATCTGGCTGGAGAAAAACGAGACGGCCCTTCAGTCCCGGTTCGACGTGATCGAGGTCTATGCCCCGGAGGGCATGGACACGAAGCGGCCGGAAATCATCCATTTGGAGGACGCATTTTAGCAAGGGAGGGACCCTATGGCCCTGTATGCAATCGGTGATCTGCACCTGGCCTTCGGCGTGGACAAGCCCATGGACGTCTTCGGCGGCGCCTGGACGGGCTATGTGGACAAGCTGCGGGCGGGTCTTTCCCGGATCGGCCCGGAGGATACCACCGTGATCCTCGGCGACGTCTGCTGGGCCCTGGACCTGAGCCAGGCAAAGGAGGATTTTGCCTTTGTGGCGGCCATCCCCGGCAGAAAGCTGATCCTGAAGGGAAATCACGATTACTGGTGGACCACCGCGGCAAAATTCTACCGTTTCTGCGCCGAAAACGGCTGGGACGACATCTTTTTGCTGCATAACAACTGCTATGAGTACGGCGGCTTCGCCCTGTGCGGCACCCGGGGCTGGTTCTACGAGGAGGACAAGGAGGGCACCCACGACGAGAAGGTGTTCCGACGGGAGCTGATCCGGCTGGAGACCTCGCTGAAGGCGGCGGGAGAACTGCCCAGGCTCTGCTTCCTGCACTATCCGCCCCGGTATCGCGGCTACACCTGCCCTGAGATCCTGGCGCTTTTGAAGCAGTACCGCGTCGCCGCCTGCTATTACGGCCATCTGCACTCCGACAGCCACAAGCTGGCGGTGGAGGGAGATTTTGACGGCACCCATTTCCAGCTTCTGTCCGCGGATTATATCAATTTCACACCTGTAAAGCTTTTGGATTGATCGCTGAATAATTTTTTTGTTTTTTAAAGAAAATACTGGAATTATCGTCCATTATTTGATAAAATAGTAAAGATATGTCATTACGGTAGATCAAAGTGCTGATCGCACCGGCAGTAGGAGGAAACAAACATGAAAATCACCAATACGACCAGAGAAGGCTCCAAGGCCAGCGTTGAGATGAACATTGCCCGCGATACCCTCGAGCAGGCGAAGATCAAAGTCTATGCCAAGGCCAAGAAGAACATCATGCTTCCCGGCTTCCGCAAGGGTCACGCGCCCCGGAAAATGGTGGAGGCCATGTACGGCGAGGACGTCTTCCTGGAGGATGCGGTCGAAGAGATCTTCCCCGAAGTGTTTGAGTGCCTGACCGAGAGCGGCCTGAAGGTCGTCGGTACGCCCGGCGTTACCGCCATGGACAAGCAGGAAAACGGCGACCTGGCCATCAAGCTGGACGTCCCCCTGTACCCCGAGGTCACCCTGGGCCAGTATAAGGGCCTGGAGGTCCCCAAGGCCGAGGCTGAGGTCAAGGAAGAGGAGATCGACGCTGAGATCGACCGCATGGCCGAGAGCGTTTCCCGCATTGAGACCGTCGAGCGTCCCGCCCAGCTGGGCGACACCGCCAACATCGACTTTGAAGGCTTCATCGACGGCGTGGCCTTCGACGGCGGCAAGGGCGAAGGCTTCGATCTCAAGCTCGGCAGCGGCCAGTTCATCCCCGGCTTCGAGGAGCAGGTGGTCGGCATGAGCGCCGGCGAGGAGCGCGACATCGACGTGACCTTCCCCGAGGACTACCACGCCGACATGGCCGGCAAGCCCGCTGTGTTCCACGTCAAGGTCAACGGCGTCAAGGAAACCGTCCGGCCCGCGCTGGACGACGAGTTCGTCAAGGACGTCTCCGAGTTCGACACCATGGATGCGCTGCGCGCCGATATCCGCGAGCGCTTCCTGAAGGAAAAGACCGACTCCATCGAGTCCACCTTCAAGTCCGCCGCCATTGAGGCCGCGGCTTCCAACGTCGAGGCCGACATCCCCGCCTGCATGGTGGATGAGGAGCTGGAGTATCAGATGCGCCAGACTGCCTATCAGCTGCAGATGAGCGGCATGAGCATGGACCAGTACGCCCAGATCTTCGGCGGCGAGGCCCAGATGCGTCAGACCATGCGGCCCAACGCCGAGCGCCAGGTCAAGACCCAGGTCATGCTGGCGAAGATCGCCGAGGTCGAGGGCATCGAGATCCCCGACGAGGAGATCGAGGCCGAGTACAACCGTATGGCCGCCTCTTACTCCATGGATGTTGCGGACGTCAAGGCCCGCATGGGCGCCGAGGACGTCAAGACCGATCTGCTCGCCCGCAAGGCTGCCGCCCTGGTCGCCGACAATGCCGTTGCCGTCGCGCCCAAGACGGAGGAAGCGCCCGCTGAGGCTTGATCTGAGAATATTTTCCTTTGATCCCGGTTAGAATCCATTGAAAGGAGATTTCGTTATGAGTTTAGTTCCTTATGTCGTCGAACAGACCAGCCGCGGTGAGCGCAGCTACGATATTTTCTCCCGCCTGCTCAATGACCGCATCATCTTCCTGTCGGAAGAGGTCAACGATGTGACGGCCTCTCTGGTTGTGGCGCAGATGCTCTATCTGGAGGCCCAGGATCCTGACAAGGACATCCAGTTTTATATCAACAGCCCCGGCGGCAGCGTGACCGCCGGCCTGGCCATCTACGACACCATGCAGTATATCAAGTGCGACGTATCCACCATCTGCATCGGCCTGGCGGCCTCCATGGGCGCGTTCCTGCTCTCCAGCGGCGCAAAGGGCAAGCGCATCGCCCTGCCCAACGCGGAGATCATGATCCATCAGCCCTCCGGCGGAGCCCAGGGGCAGGCCACGGACATCGAGATCCATGCCGAGCAGATCATCGCCATCAAGCGCCGTCTGAATGAGATCTTCGCCCAGAACACCGGCAAGGACTATGAGACCATCTGCCGTGACTGCGAGCGCGACCACTTCCTGACCGCCGAGGAGGCGAAGGAGTACGGCCTGGTGGATCAGGTCATCTATCACCGATAACACGGAAGGAGAGGACCGATTTGGCTAAGAACGACGAGCGCGGCGTGCGCTGTTCCTTCTGCGGAAAGCGGCAGGAGCAGGTGCGGCGGATCATGTCCGGCCCCAACGGCGTCTATATCTGCAACGAATGTGTGGAGCTGTGCACCACCCTCCTGCGGGAGGATATGTATGAGACGGAGCCCTCGTCCATCGAGCGCCCCGAGCACCTGCCCACCCCCAAGGAGATCCGCCAGTACCTTGACGGCTATATCATCGGCCAGACCGAGGCGAAGATTTCCCTGTCCGTTGCGGTCTACAACCACTATAAGCGCATTTTCTACGGCGAGGATTCCGACGTCGAACTGCAGAAGAGCAACATTCTGCTCATCGGTCCCACGGGCTCGGGCAAGACCCTCTTTGCCCAGACCCTGGCCAAGATCCTCGACGTCCCCTTCGCCATCGCCGACGCCACCACCCTGACCGAAGCCGGCTATGTGGGCGAGGATGTGGAAAACATCCTGCTGCGCCTGCTGCAGGCGGCGGATTATGACGTGGAGCTGGCCGAGCGCGGCATCATCTACATCGACGAGATGGATAAGATCGCCCGCAAGAGCGAGAACACCTCCATCACCCGCGATGTGTCCGGCGAAGGCGTACAGCAGGCCCTGCTCAAGATCGTGGAGGGCACCGTTGCCAACGTCCCGCCCCAGGGAGGCAGAAAGCATCCCCAGCAGGAGTTCATCCAGATCGACACATCCAAGATCCTGTTCATCTGCGGCGGCGCATTTGACGGTCTCGACAAGATCATCGAGGCCCGCACCGACCGCAGCGCCATCGGCTTCGGCTCCGAAGTGGAGAGCAAAAAGGATCGGGACGTGGGCAAGCTGTTCCGCCTGGTGCAGCCCCATGACCTGCTGAAATTCGGCATCATCCCCGAGCTGGTGGGCCGTCTGCCCATCATCACCAGCCTGGAGAGCCTGAGCAAGGAGGATCTGGTCAAGATCCTCACCGAGCCCAAGAACGCCCTGTGCCGCCAGTATCGCCGCCTGCTCCAGTACGACAATGTGGAGCTGGAGTTCGAGCCGGAGGCCCTGGAGGCCGTCGCCCAGAAGGCGGTGGACCGCCAGATCGGCGCCAGAGGCCTGCGCGCGGTGATGGAAATGCTGATGATCCCGGTGATGTATGAGATCCCGTCGGACGATCTGATCACCAAGGTCATCATGACCGAGAAGTGCGTTCTCGGCGAGGAGCCGCCGACGATCATCCGCGGCGAGACGCCCAGAAGCACCGAGCCGGCCAGCGCATAATCAAGTTTTTCATAAAAAAGAGGGGCTGTTTGCCCCTCTTTTGCTTCCATATCCCGCCACTTGCGGGAACGAAAAAAGTATGCTATTCTAATTGCAGCTCTTTTGAAAGGAGTTACATATGAGCGAAATTCTGCTTTCTGAACGGCTGCCGGTTCTGCCGCTGCGCGGCATGACCGTGTTTCCCCATATGCTGATCCATTTCGACGTGGGCCGTGAAAAATCCGTCACCGCCGTCGAAAAGGCCATGAAACTGAATCAGCAGCTGTTTTTGGTCACCCAGCGTGACATTTTGGTCGATGACCCGGGGAAGGACGATCTGTACGAGATGGGCACCATCGCCCGGGTCAAGCAGATCCTGAAGATCCCCGGCGACAGCATGCGCGTCCTCGTGGAGGGCATGGCCCGGGCGGAGCTCCAGGAGCTCGACACCTCCGGGGCCTGCCTGTTCGGCCGCGTACAGACCGTCACGGAGCCCGAGGTCTCCGGCATGCACAACCGCATCGAGGCCCTGCGCCGCCAGAGCTTCCAGCTCTATGACGAGCTCATCACCCTGACCCAGAAGCCGCCCCAGGAGAACCTGATCCCGCTGTTCACCGACGGCGAGCCCGGCCCCCTGGCGGATTTCATCGGCCAGAACGCCACCTTCGGCTATGCCGAAAAAATGCGGATCCTCCAGACCCTGCACCCGGTGCGCCGTCTGGAGATCGCCAACCGTCTGCTCGCCCATGAGCTGCAGATCCTGCGCATCGAGGACGACCTCAATGAGAAGGTGCAGGACTCCCTCAACAAGGGCCAGCGGGACTACTATCTGCGCGAGCAGATGAAGGTCATCCGCAGCGAGCTCGGCGACGACGCGGACGAGGAGATCGGCGGATACGAGAAAAAGATCCGCGATCTGCATCTGAGCGAAGAGATCGAGGAAAAGCTCCTGCAGGAGGTCGCCCGGCTGGAAAAGCAGCCCGTGGGCTCCTCCGAAGCGGCAGTCATCCGCAATTATCTCGACGTCTGCCTCAGCCTTCCCTGGAACAAGCGCAGCCGCGAGACCGTGGATATCGCCAAGGCGCGCCGGATCCTGGACGCCGATCACTACGGCCTGGAGAAGGTCAAGGAGCGGATCCTGGAATTCCTGGCGGTGAAGAAGCTGATGCCGGGCTATGCCGGGCAGATCCTCTGCCTGGTGGGGCCCCCGGGCGTGGGCAAGACCTCCGTGGCCTTCTCCATTGCCCGCTGCCTGAACCGCAAGCTGGCCCGCATCGCCCTGGGCGGCGTCCATGACGAGGCGGAGATCCGCGGCCACCGCAAAACCTATATCGGCGCCATGCCCGGCCGGATCATTGCCGGCATCAAGCAGGCCGGCACGAGCAATCCGCTGATGCTGCTCGACGAGATCGACAAGATGGGCACCGATTACCGGGGCGACCCGTCCTCGGCTCTGCTGGAGGTGCTGGACGCGGAGCAGAACGCCACCTTCCGCGACCACTATCTGGAGATCCCCTTCGATCTGAGCGAGTGCATGTTCATCACCACCGCCAACACCACCGACACCATTCCCCGGGCGCTGCTCGACCGGATGGAGGTCATCGAGCTGGGCTCCTACACCGATGAGGAAAAGCGGATGATCGCAAAGAACCATCTGCTGCCCAAGCAGCTGGCCCGCCACGGCCTGAAGAAGTCCCAGGTCCGCATCAGCGACGACGCCTACCCCGAGATCATCGCCTGCTATACCCGCGAGTCCGGCGTCCGGAACCTGGAGCGGGAGCTGGGAAAAATCCTGCGCAAGGCGGCCATGCAGTTTGCCTCCGACGAGCCCCCGAAGCGGGTGAGCATCACGGGCAAGAATCTGGAGGAATACCTCGGCCCCCGCAAATTCCTGCCGGAAAAGCTGCCGACGGGCGACAGCGTGGGCCTGGCCACGGGTCTGGCCTGGACCTCCGTGGGCGGCGAGACCCTGGAGGTGGAGGTCAACGTGGTGGACGGCACCGGAAAACTGGAGCTGACCGGAAATCTCGGCAACGTGATGAAGGAATCGGCCCAGGCTGCCATGAGCTATATCCGCTCCCGGGCGGAGCAGCTGCAGATCGCCCCGGATTTCTACAAGACCAAGGATATCCACGTCCATTTCCCCGAGGGCGCCGTGCCCAAGGACGGGCCCTCCGCGGGCATCACCGTCTGCACGGCCATGGTGTCCGCCCTGACCGGCCGGCCCGTGCGCCGGGATCTGGCCATGACGGGGGAGATCTCCATCCGCGGCCGGGTGCTGCCCATCGGCGGCCTGAAGGAGAAGACCATGGCGGCCCTGCGCAACGGCATCCATACGGTCATCATCCCCAAGGACAACGAAAAGGATCTGGCCGAGATCGACCAGACCGTGCGCCGTGCGCTGAACTTCATCCCGGTGGAGCATGTGGATTCGGTGCTGCACTGCGCCCTGGAGCACTGCCTGAACGAGAAGCGCGAGGGCCCCAGCGCCCCTGCCGACTGCCTGGCCATCTCCATCAAGGATTCGAAGAAGCCGGGCCGCGGCATCCGTCAGTGAGGCGCCTATGAATCTGCATAACGTGGAATTCGTGCTTTCGGCGGCCAGAGCCGCCGACTTCCGCCGCGACGGCCTGCCGCAGATCGTCTTCGCCGGCAAGTCCAATGTGGGCAAGAGCTCGGTTATCAACCGGGTGCTCCAGCGCAAAAATTTTGCGCGGGTGGGCGAGTCCCCGGGGAAGACCGTGCACATCAACTATTTCCTGCTGGACAAGCAGGCCTACCTGGTGGATTTGCCGGGCTACGGCTATGCCAAGGTGTCCATGGCGGAGAAGCAGCGATGGGCGAAGCTCATGGAGCAGTATTTTGCCGAGGACGGGCTCATCACCCTGGGCGTGCTGATCGTGGACGCCCGGCACAAGCCCACCGACAATGACGTGACCATGGCGAACTGGTTCAAGGCCTCCGGCTGCCGCTTCGTCGTGGCGGCGAACAAGCTGGACAAGCTGAAAAAAAGCGAGATCGCGCCGAACATGGAGCGCATCCGCCAGACTCTGGATTTGCCGGAGGATGTGACGCTGATCCCGTTCTCCGCGGAGAAGGGGAACGGACGCGATGAGCTCGTGGCGCAGATCCTCAGCGTCTGTCCGTGATAAAAGGCCGCCATATGCGCGCATATGGCGGCCCTTTTGCACCCTTTACAGAATATGATCTGTTTTTTTCTTGTAAAACACGCCCATATTTGGTATAATAACTTGATAAAAGAAAGGGGAGCGGAACATGAACATTTCCCAGTGGGTCCGGCAGCTGGATTTTTCATACGTCATTTCCCTGGGCATCTCCGCCCTGGCGGCGATCCTGTGCATCTGCGTGCATGAGAGCGCCCACGGCCTGGCGGCGCTGGCCCTGGGCGATCCGACGGCCAAGCAGCAGGGCCGCATCTCCCTGAACCCTCTGCGTCATGTGGATCTGGTGGGCCTCGTGATGCTGGCCGTGGCCCACGTGGGCTGGGCCAAGCCCGTGCGCATCGATCCTCGCTACTTCAAAAACCCCAAGGCCGGCATGGCTCTCACCGCCCTGGCGGGGCCCGTGTCCAACTTCCTGCTGGCCTTCCTTACGGGCTTCGTGGCCGCCCTGTGCTATTTCGGCTCTGAACTGCATTCGGGCAGCAAGCTCCTGTATTATCTGTTCGAATTCTTCTATACAACCACAATCATCAGCTGCGGCCTGGGCGTATTCAATCTGATCCCCATTTCGCCGCTGGACGGGTCGAAGGTGCTCTATGCCTTCCTGCCCGAGCGGGCCTATTTTACCCTGATGCGCTATGAGCGCTACGGCATGTTCCTGCTCATCGCCCTGGTGATGTTCGGGGCTCTCAACGGGATTCTCGGCCCCGCCGTGGAGGCGGTGTCCGGCTTCGTGATGCGTCTGGTCGTCCCCCTGGCGGCGGCGATCCTTCGCGTCTGATTCGGGAGGCAGCTATGGATCAACCCCTGTACCGCCTCACCGGCGTGATCCGCACGAAGGAGGAGCTTCTGGAGGACTTTGAGGGCCCTCTGGACGTGATCCTGCTTCTGCTGAGCAAGAATAAAATCGAAATATCCGACATCTCCATCACCTCGATCCTGGAGCAGTATCTGGCCTATCTCGACGAGATGCAGCGCATGGACATGGAGATCGCCTCGGAGTTCATCATCATGGCCAGCCATCTCATGCAGATCAAGACCAAGATGCTTCTGAGCTACTCCGAGCGCAGCGAGGCCGAATCCGAGATGGAGGCCCTGATGGAATCCCTGCGCATGCGCCAAAATGCCGGCATCCGTGAGCGGCTGCAGAGCGCCGTGACGGAGCTGGAAAAGCGGAACGAACTGGGACTCGGCCTGTTCGTCAAGCTGCCGGAGCCCTTTGTGCCGGACGGTACCTACCGCTATCAGCACAGCCCGGAGGATCTGGTCAAGGCATTCGCATCCATCGGCGAGCGCGCCGAGCGCCGGCTGCCGCCGCCCGTATCCGCCTTCGCCGGCGTCGTGGGCAGGCAGCGCTATCCCGTCCCGAAAAAAGCAGCCCAGCTGCTCCGGAATCTGATGATCCGCGGCACC
>JAEEGL013679391.1_pt1 | contig 10670 bp, 7 predicted proteins | sample 9134231 | NCBI WGS metagenome assembly JAEEGL01 (sample SAMN16246548, study PRJNA631951) | gut metagenome | biome: gut microbiome; feature: rumen; material: fiber-attached | host: Bos | place: Iran: Karaj | collected 2018-10 | reverse complement strand
GGAGTTCGGCATACCCATCGTTAACAAGAGGATATCCGTAACGCCGATATCCCTCGTGGCCGCGGCCTCGAAGACCTCCTCTTATGCGGATTTCGCACGCGCCCTCGACAGGGCCGGAAAGACCTGCGGAGTCGACTTCGTCGGCGGATTTTCCGCGCTCGTGCAGAAGGGAATGACCGAATCGGACGAAAAGCTCATAAGCTCGATCCCCGAGGCTCTTTCGGAAACGCAGCTCGTATGCTCCTCCGTCAACGTCGCCTCGACGAAGGCGGGCATAAACATGGACGCGGCCTTAAGGCTCGGAAAGGTCATCAAGGAAACCGCGGCTCTCACCGCCGAAAGCGGCGGCCTCGGCTGCGCCAAGCTCGTCATATTCTGCAACGCCGTAGAGGACAACCCGTTCATGGCGGGAGCCTTCCACGGAACGGGCGAATCCGAGAGCGTGATAAACGTCGGCGTTTCAGGACCTGGCGTGGTCCACAGCTCCATAAAGTCCATGAAGGGCGCTCCTCTGAACGAGGTCGCCGAGACCATAAAAAAGACGGCCTTCCGCATCACGAGGGTCGGTCAGCTCGTGGCCCAGGAGGCCGCGGCGAGACTGAATACCCCCTTCGGCATAGTCGATCTTTCGCTCGCTCCCACTCCCGCCAAGGGAGATTCGGTCGCGAGGATACTCGAGGAGATGGGCCTTGAGGTCTGCGGGACCCACGGAACGACCGCGGCTCTCGCCCTGCTCAACGACGCGGTCAAGAAGGGCGGCATAATGGCAAGCTCCTCTGTCGGAGGCCTCTCCGGAGCCTTCATCCCCGTATCTGAGGACGAGGGCATGATCGCCGCCGCAAAGCGCGGAACCCTGTGCATAGACAAGCTCGAGGCGATGACCTGCGTATGCTCGGTCGGCCTCGACATGATAGCCGTTCCCGGAGACACCTCGGCCGAGACCATATCCGCGATAATAGCGGACGAGGCCGCCATAGGCATGGTGAACAGCAAGACGACCGCCGTAAGGATAATACCCGCTCCCGGCCGCAGTGTCGGAGACATGATAGAGCTCGGAGGGCTTCTCGGAAGCGCGCCGGTGATGCCTGTCCATCCCGAGAGCAGCGCGGACTTCGTATCAAGGGGCGGCCGCATTCCCGCTCCGATGCAGAGCCTTAAGAACTGACAAGCCTTCAGCAAAGGATCTCAGCACGGCCCGGCGCCGTGCTGAAGTTTAAGAATAGTGAAACTAAGAGATTTTGTAGGGACGCGTAAGTTCTACAAAGAGGTCTTCTTTGTAGCCGTACCGATCCTCGTGCAAAACTTAATAACCAACTTCGTCAGCCTGCTCGACAACATAATGGTCGGCCAGATAGGAACGGAGCAGATGTCGGGCGTGGCCATAGTCAACCAGCTCAACTTCGTGTTCCTTCTCGGCCTCTTCGGCCTTATGGCGGGCCCGGGGATCTTCGGGTCCCAGTTCTTCGGAAAGAAGGACAGCGAAGGCCTCACGAACACCTTCAGGATCAAGCTGTGGATGACGCTGGTCTTCCTGGCCGCCGCCTACGCGGTGATATTCCTGCTCGGAGACACCCTGATCTGGAGCTTCCTGCACGAGGGCGGAAACGAACAGCTGGACCTCGGGAGCACCTTCGCCTACGCGAGGCAGTATCTGAACGTGATACTCTGGGGCTGGGTGCCCTGCGCTCTGGGCACGATATACAGCTCGTCCATGAGGGAGACCCGACAGACCAACGTGCCGATGATCTCGGGCATCACCGCGGTCTTCGTCAACCTCGTGCTCAACTACGTGCTCATATACGGGCATTTCGGCGCGCCGGCCCTCGGCGTCGTGGGCGCGGGCATCGCGACCAACGCGTCGAGGATATGCGAGTGCGCCATCAACATGATATGGGCCCACAGGAACAGCGACAAGGCGGTGTACTTAAAGGACGCCTACAGGAGCCTTGCGGTGCCCCGCGCTCTTGCGGGCAGGATACTGATAGTATCGGCGCCCATGTTCGTGAACGAATTCCTCTGGTCGTCCGGCCAGGCCATGCTCAACCAGCTGATGTCCCAGAGGGGAGCCGAGGTCATACCGGCAATAAACATCTCCTCGACCGTGGGCAATCTGTCGTCGACCTTCTACTTCGCGATGGGCATTTCCATCTCGATAATAGTTGGCAACGTTCTGGGGACCGGCGACATGAAGAAGGCCGTGGACACCGACAGAAAGCTGATGACGGCGTCCTTTATGATGACTATAGTCATAGCGCTGCTCACCTTTACTCTCGGCGGGATATATCCCGCGGTCTACAACACCACGCCCGGCATAAGGGCTCTGGCTTCGACCTTCATAAGGATAACGGCGGTATACATGCCCATGGAGGCCATACTGAACGCGAGCTATTTCACCATAAGAAGCGGAGGGAAGACCTTCATAACCTTCCTCTTCGACAGCTGCTTCGTCTGGGTCTGCAACATCCCGGCGGCGTTCATCATGGTAAAGTTCACGCAGATGGCGATAATCCCGATTTACGCCGTGGTGTTCGGGCTGAACATAATAAAGACGATCATCGGTCTGGTGCTCGTGATAAGCGGCATGTGGCTGAACGACCTCGTAAGCAGGGAGGGCGGAGGCTCTTCCTCGGAGGCCTTCTGAAGCCCGGGAGCCGCTCCGCGCGGCCCGCGCTTTCTTGAAGATAAGGGTCAGATATTATAAACTGAAAGATAACAGATTTCTGCCGGCAGGCGCCGGCCCGGAGGGATAACATGAAGAACAGGATGGCTTTTGCGATACTGATCGCCGCGGCGGTGATACTCGCCATGAGCGTCATAGGAGTAGCCTTCGCGGCTTCCTCGGGAGCCGGAAGCTCCGAGGATCCTCTCGTGACCAAGAGCTACGTGGACGGACTTTATAAGGAGCTCGAGGCCAAAATAGCGTCGTCCTCAGCCATAGGCGGCGCGCCGGCGGCAGGCTCCTCCTTCGTCGTGGTCGAGGTGCCCGCGGGAAAGAGCGTCATAGGAGAGGGCGGCACTGAGCTCGTGCTGCGCTCCGGGCAGGCGACCGCGATCGACAACGGAGTCGACGGAGTTTCCGACCTTACGGCCGCGAAGGACCTCAAGGGCGGAACGCAGATCTCCGCAAACCATCTGCTGCTCGTTCCCAGAAGCGACGGCAGGGGCATCAAGTGCGGCACGCTCTGCTACGTAATGGTCAAGGGAGCATATACGCTGGAATAATCATGAGGATAATGATCCTTGCCGCCGGAGGGGATAACGGCGGAGGAAAAACTCATATACTTTCGCTGGCGAGGGAGATGTCGCGGGGCAACGACCTGAGGCTGATAAGCTTCAGAGAGGGTCCCTTCGCGGACGAAGCGCTGGAGCAGGGGATAGACACTGTGGTGATCGACTATTCCCTCGGTTTTTCGCGCAGCATAAAGCTCCTTAGGGAGCAGATCGATTCCTTCAAGCCGCAGGTGATACACTGCCACGGCTCGAGGGCCAATCTCATCGGGACGATAATCAGAAGAAGCGTCCCGGTGCCCGTACTCACCACGGTCCATTCGGACCCCAAGCTCGACTACCTCGGAAAGCCCCTGCGCGGGGCGATATACGGCACCCTCAACTCCTATGCCCAGAGGCACATGGATTATTACGTCGCGGTCGCGGGCCGCATGAGGGACCTTCTCATCGAGAGGAAATTCGACCCATATTCGGTATTCACCATCTACAACGGCATTGATTTTACCGGCGCGAGGACGGAGCTTCCGCTCAAGGGCGAAAGCGAGCCCATAGTGATAGGCATAGCCGCGAGGCTCAACCCCGTAAAGGACATACAGACGCTGATAAAGGCCTTCGCCCTCGCTTATAAAAAGGACAGAAGGCTCCGCCTTTCCATAGCCGGCACCGGCGAGGACGAGGAGCATCTCAAGAGGCTCGCCGAAAGCCTCGGAGTCAGCGGCGTCACGACCTTCGAGGGCTGGATAGACGACGCCAGGGCGTATTTCAGCCGCATAGACATAAACGTGCTCTCGTCTCTTTCCGAGACCTTCCCGTATTCGCTGCTCGAGGGCGCCTACGAGCACTGCCCGGCCATAGCCAGCAACGTGGGCGGCATACCCTACCTCATAAAGCACGAGGAGACGGGCCTGCTCTTCGAGGCCGGCGACGCCGAGACCTTCAGCAGACATATACTGAGACTGGCGTCCGACAGGGCGCTGCGCGTAAGGCTCGCTGACGCGCTGTTCGAAAAGGCCAGAAACGAATTCAGCCTCGAGCGCATGAAGAGGGACCAGCTCGCCATATACGATACCGTCATAAGGCGCTACCGCAGAAGGCGCCGCCGCGACGGAGCCGTGCTCTGCGGAGCCTACGGCCGCGGCAACGCGGGCGACGAGGCGATACTAAAGGCCATACTCGCCGAGCTTCGCGGAATAGACGAGGACATGCCCTTCTGGGTCATGTCCAGAGACCCCGCCGGAACAAGAAGAAAGGACGGCGTCAGGAGCTATCACATCTTCAACGTCTGGAAGTTCCTCGGCAGCCTTCGCAGGGCGAAGCTCTTCGTGAACGGCGGCGGAAGCCTGATACAGGACGTCACGTCGTCCAGGTCTCTGTACTTTTACCTCTTCACCCTCTGGGCCGCGAAGTTCTTCAGGTGCAAGGTGATAATGTACGGCTGCGGCATAGGCCCGCTGATCAGAGATAAAGACAGAAGAATAGCCGGAAGGGTCCTGAACGACACTCCGGACATCATAACTCTGAGGGACAGCGTCTCTATGGAGCTCCTGAACGACATAGGAGTTTCAAAGCCCGAGATGCTGCTCGCGGCCGACCCCGCGATAACCCTTCCCGCGGCTTCCCCCGCGGACGTAAGGGCGGCCTTCGCGTCCGAGGGAATACCCTCCGGACAGAGGTTCATAGGCTTCTGCCTCAGGGAATGGAAGGATTTCTCCAATCCCTCGGCGGTCGCCAGGGCCGCGGAATACGCGTATAACAGATACGGGCTCATCCCCGTGTTCGTACCCATAGAAATGCCCGGAGACATAAGGAAGGGCAGGGATACGGCCGCGCTGATGAAGAGCGGAGTTCCCAGATACATCTGCACGAAGAACCACAGCAGCTCCGAGATCATAGGCATGCTCGGAAGCATGGAGGTCGTAGTCGGAATGAGGCTGCACTCGCTGATCTTCGCGACCGCGGGAGGTTCGCCCGTCATAGGCGTCTCCTACGACGTCAAGGTCGACAGCTTCATAAAGGACATGGGCTCGGACGCCTGCATACCCCTCGGGTCTCTCACCGCGGAGAAGCTCTGCGCGATGATAGACGAGGCCGTCAAGATGGGCAGGGTCCGCGGAGAGGCGACGCGCGAGCGCCTAAAGATAGCCGAAAAGAAGAACACCCAGGCGGCGAGAAGGCTTCTCGGAAAGGAGTACGTATGAACATACTCTTCCTGATCAATTTCGCGGGCAGGGGCGGCTCGGAAAAGTACGTCGACAACCTTCAGCGCATCTTCACCGCAAACGGCCAGAACTGCTTCTTCGCCTACGGAGTGCCGGGCCAACTCTCCGAGACCATGGAGCAGAGGGGAGTGCCGGCGCTTCAGCTCGGCATGGAGCGCGCCGAAGCTTCCGCGGCCGCGAAAAAGCTCGCGGATTACTGCAGGGAGAACCGCATCGACGTCATCCACGCCCAATATCCGAGGGAGAATATAATTGCCCTTAAGGCCAAAAAAATATATGATGTTAAGGTCGTCTACACGAGCCATCTGACCATAAAGCCTTCGCTCAAGTGGAAGCTGCTGAACAGGCGCTATACTCCGAAAAACCACAGGATAATAGCGGTCTGCAGGCAGGGAGCCGAGCTGCTCCGCGAAAACGGGGCCGATCCCTCGAAGATACAGGTCATATACAACGGCATAGAGCCCGCGCAGTCGCGTCCCGAAAAGGACGAGGCGGTCCTGAGGGAGCTCGGCGTGCCGGAGGGAGCCTTCGTGATGAGCATACTGGCAAGGTACGCGCCCGAAAAGGGGCTGGCCTTCCTGCTCGATTCGCTGGCGCTCCTCAAGGGCATGACGGACAGACCCTTCGCCTGCATCATATGCGGCGAGGGAGAGCTCTACGAGGAGATAGGCGAGAGGATAAAGAGTCTCGGTCTTTCCGGCTGCGTGATACAGGCCGGCTTCAGAAGGGATTCGGACAGGATACTCTCCGCGAGCGATCTGTACCTGAACTCAAGCCCCTACAACGAGGCCATGAGCTTCGCGATAATAGAGGCCATGAACAAGGCCCTGCCTGTGGTCGCCACGGACGTCGGCGGAAACCGCGACCTCGCCGAGACCGGAAGGGTCTGCGGAAGGATAGTGGACTACGGCGACGCCGAGGGCTTCGCGAAGGCGGTAAAGGCCTTCATGGACGACGAGGAATACAGATACAGGATGGGCGGAGAGGCCCTTCTCAAGATAAAGGAACAATTCAATCTGAACAAGCTCGCTATGGACGTGCTTGATTCTTACAGATAGGAGGAAGAAATGCTGGACGAAAAAGGCAGACTTTTCGGAAAGGTTAATATCATCGATCTTCTCATAGTGGTCGTGCTGATAGCCGCGGTCGCGGTCGTCGGACTCAAGTTCTTCGGCGGCGGAGGCTCAAACAAGACGGCAGCTGAGACGACCATAGTCATCTACTGCGAGGAGACCGCGTACTTCGTTCCCGAACAGCTCACCGCGGGCGATACCGTCTACGACTTCACCGACGATATCGACATAGGAGAGCTCATAGACTGGGAGACCGCCCCCTGCTTAAGAAAGGGCGTAGCCACCGACGGAACGATATACCAGTACGTCTCCGACACTCTCGTCAACTGCACCGTCAGGGTAAAGATCAACGGCTCCTTCGGAGAGCACGGCGTCACGATAAACGACAAGCTCCTCGCGACCGGTCATTCCATGGTCTTCTACGCCGGAGACTGCAAGCTCTACGGCCGCATCATGAGCCTGGACGCCTACGATCAGCTCAAGCAGAACCAGAAATATCAGTAAAAGCCAAGCCTTAAGATGCTCGAAAACAGTATCCTCGGAAAAGTATATGAGATCTGGCAGCTGAGCTTTTTCTACTCGGTCGCCGCAAGGATCTGCGGCTTCTTCTCGTCCGCCTGGAAGGGAAGCGCGCTCGTTGGGGCCTTCACCCGTGAGGGAAGGCTCTGCAGGGCGTTTTTGACCTGTCCCGTCGGCAGGCTTTTCCACGCGATATACGAGTTCGTCTTCAGGATCATAAGAGCCGTGACGGGCTTCATAAAGCCCGCCTGGGACGGCAGCGCGATCATCTCGCTGGCAAGGGGCTCCGTATTTCTTAAATTCGAATTCCTTCTCGGCGCCTTCGTCTGCCTCATGTTCATGGTGCCTCATGACTACTGGTCGAACGGACTGGCCTTCCTCGGCGCAGCCGGGCTCTTCGCTATATACACCGTGCTCGCGGCGAACGGCAAAAGAAAGGCTGTATATCCCGAACAGCTGGGCCTTCCGCTCATACTTTTCATTCTTTCGTGCTTCACGAGCCTGTTCTTCTCGGCGGACAGGGGAGACAGCGTCAGAGTCCTGGTCTTCTACGCCACGGCCGTGCTGCTGCTCTGGATCATAAGCGCGGATCTCGATACCCCGGAGCGCCTCCGCGGCTTCCTGGGCTGGATCTACGCGGCTGTAATGTTCACGGCTCTTGTCGCAGCTGCGCAGAGGGTCGCGGGAGTCGAGGTAAGCGCGTCCTTCACCGACATAAGGCTCAACGCCGGAGTCCCGGGCAGGGTCTTCTCGACCCTCGACAATCCCAACAACTACGCCGAGTTCCTGGTGCTCTTCACTCCGCTTTGCGCGGCCTACGCCATGACGGAGAAGAACATGCTGAGGCGTCTGATGGAAAGCTGCCTCGTAGCGCTTCCGATGCTTGCCCTCGTGATGACCTATTCCAGGTCGTGCTGGCTCTCGATAGTGGTCACGGCCGTCATCTTCGTATATTACGCGGATCGCAAGCTGGTGCCCCTGGGGTTCCTCGCGGCGGTCTTTCTCGTGCCCTTCCTTCCGAGGAGCATGCTCGTCAGGATAGGGACCATATTCAATTCCGCGGACACCTCGGCCAGCCACAGGCTCGATATGTGGCCCTGCATAGTCAACATGCTGAGGGACAGCCACAGGTGGCTCACGGGCATAGGCATGGGTCCGAACACCTTCGCCCAGATATTCCCGGCCTACGCCGAGGGCTCGGCCAAGGCGGGAGTCTATCACTCGCAGATGCTCTATCTCGAGCTCTTCGTTGAGTGGGGAGTTCTGGGCTTCGTCTCCTTTATGTGGCTGATGATGAAGTCGCTCAAGGACGCCGCGAAAAAGCTTTACTCCGGCGCCGGAAGGGTCTCGGGACCCGCTCTTATCGCCTGCGTCTCGGCCTTCGCCGGCATAGCGGTCGCCTGCGTATTCGAGTACATCTGGTTCTATCCCAGGGTGCTCTTCGCGTTCTTCATCGTGCTCGGAGTGATGCGGGCCGCGATGGATCTGAAGGAGGCCTGAAATGGATCAGATAAGCATTCTCGGACTTCCCGTGGACAATATAAGCAAAAAAGAGGCGCTTGATAAATTTAAGGGCTTCCTTAACGGCGACGATTGTCGTATAATAATCACGCCCAATCCGGAGATGCTGTCCGAGGCGCTCAAAAACGACGCCCTGGCGGAGGCTATAAGGAAGGCCGACATGAGGCTTCCCGACGGCATCAGCCTGATCCACGTCTCGAAGGCTCTCGGAACGCCGCTTCGGGAGAGGGTCTCCGGCATAGACTTCAGCCGCAGCGCTATGGATATACTCGCCGAAAGAGGCGAGAGCGTATTCTTCTTCGGGGGAAAGCCCGGCATAGCCGAGAAGGCCTCCGAAAAGCTGACGGAGCAGATCCCGGGTCTTAAGACCGCGGGCTGCAGAAGCGGATACTACGATCCGTCCGAGGAGGAAGGGATAGTCAGGCAGATCCGCGAGTCCGGCGCATCGCTGCTTCTGGTGGCGATGGGCTCGCCCAAGCAGGAGCTCTTCATCTGCGATCACAGAGATGAGCTCGGCGTCAAGGCGGCGGCCGGCGTCGGCGGAAGCTTCGACGTATGGTCCGGAACTCTCAAAAGGGCGCCCGAAGCCTACAGAAAGCTCGGGCTCGAATGGCTTTACAGGCTCAGACAGGAGCCTTCAAGGCTCGGCCGCATGGCAAGGATACCCGTATTCATGCTGAAGGCCGTTATAAACAGAACGGGGCGTTAGCTCAGCTGGGAGAGCGCAAGGTTCGCAATCTTGAGGTCAGGGGTTCGATCCCCCTACGCTCCACCAAACGCAAAAACACAGGCACCTGCCTGTGTTTTTGTGTTTGGCGGAGCGCGGGAAAGGGGACACGAACCCCGATAAGAGGGGTTCGTCGAAGCGGCCGGCGGCAAAGCCGCCGGACCGCGAAGTCTCGAGCACGGCGAAGCGTCCGAATCCGTTCCGGATCCGAGGCGGTGAGCCGGGCGCAGAGTTCCCCCTGCGCTCTTACGTATATGCCTGAATTATCAAATCATTGACACCATCAGCATGCATCCCGGATGCGCAGGTCTTTCGTTCTATGATATATTTATGCAGTCGCAGTAAATAGCGACAGATCGGGATTTGTGGAGGGAAAATATGACAGGATATATGGCAGAAATGCGTAAGCTGGTTGGACACAAAACGATTATTCAGTGTGCCGCCAGCATTATTTGTGTTGATGAAAACGGACGTGTTTTACTGGGGAAACGTTCGGACAATCACATGTGGGGATATTCAGGCGGTGCAATAGAAATTGACGAATATGTCGAAGAGTGTGCAAAAAGAGAATTGTTCGAAGAGATGGGGCTGGTTGCAGAAGAACTTGAATTCTTTTGCGTGAACAGCGGACCCGAGGCGCATTACATCTATCCAAATGGAGACGAAGTTTCAAATTTTGAAATCGTCTATATTTGCAGAAAATGGCATGGCGAACCGAAATCTCAAGATGGTGAAATGGAAGATTTGCGTTTTCTGTCAGTCAGTGAAATCGTTCTTTCCGAAATCTCTCCACCAATCCGTTCCGTCGTCGAGAAGTATATATCACAAGCACACGTGTAAATTCCAGTTTGTCGAGGTGACCGCGCAGCTTTTTGGCGTACTTCCCTTGATTATTTCTATTTTACGCGCTCTTTCACATGAAAGAAATCGGATTATTCTGCCAGATAAATCCGGTTTCTTTCTTTTATTATTTCGCATACCCGGCGGGCTCGGACATAGACTGAATCGAAGGGAGATGCATCCAATGAAAAGCTTCAATCATATGAAAGGCTTCCGGGCGGGGAAGGGGAGCGGTCGCCGTGGGACGCGGGGGGTCGTCTTCGGTCTGGCTGCTGCACTGGGTTTGACGGCTCTTCTCGTCTGCGCCCTGTCTCTGGCGGTGGACCGGGAAAAGCTTACGTTGACCGCCGGACGGTCCTTCGCTCCGCTTCTGCCTCTGCCCGGGATTGTACTTGGGTGCTGGCTGGCCGGGAGACTGTCCGGCGGAGGACACGGAACGGCTTCGGGAATCACGGCAGTCTCGGTCGCCGCGCTATGGCTGCTTGGATCGTTCATTCTGCGCGGCAGAGCCGGAGAGCGCTGGATCCCGTTCGCGGTCTGCGC
>JAEEGL013347833.1_pt1 | contig 10670 bp, 13 predicted proteins | sample 9134231 | NCBI WGS metagenome assembly JAEEGL01 (sample SAMN16246548, study PRJNA631951) | gut metagenome | biome: gut microbiome; feature: rumen; material: fiber-attached | host: Bos | place: Iran: Karaj | collected 2018-10 | reverse complement strand
TACAAGGAATACTCGGAGGAGTCGGTTTCTTTCAAAAAATCGATGGGATAGCTACTGTATTTCTTGATTCGTTAGGGTCACCTCTCGAAAGGACTTTAAATAATGGGGAGACTATTGAGGTTGATGAAAATCATATCATTGCCCTTCAAGGAATTCACACCTCTCAAATTCAAGCAGGATGGTCTGTTGGAAATGTCCTCAGAGGAGAAGGATTAAGTCTTATGAATATCACTGGTCCTGGAAAGGTCTATTTGAGTCCATTACCAATTATTATTCGTACACAATGACAAAAAATAAAGTATTCATATTAGTTGACTGCTCCGGTTCAATGAGTGGAGAACCAATTCAACAAGCAACGTTACTTGTAAACGAATTGGTAAAATCACTATGTAACAATTCTAACTCACGTAAAGCAAAAGCATCAATTATAACATATAATATGGAAGTTAAGGAAGGCGTTGCCATGAGTCCCGTTACTTCCGTAAAAGCCGCTTCTATCAATGAAGAATGTAGCGGCCCCAAGAATTTGGGGAAGGCAATTAAATACGTTAATGATTTCTCCCCCGAAAGCAAACTTATATTTATTATTACAAAGGGTAAGCCTTCTGATGTTCAACTCTACAATGAGCAGATCAAGCTATGTAAAAACAATAATGATGACATCATCGTTTTACACGGCAATATTGACAAATATGGTGACACATTTAATGAAACAGCCAAAATTGTTTCACCTTGGGATAGTGTAAATTTTCCAGAAATCATCAAGGTTTTATTCGGAGGGAAGGAAAAGACATCATCAGATGGTCGTGATCTTCTTCAAGAACCGCCCAAAGTAATAGAGATCCAAATTGAATAACAAAATGTATTAAGCAAATGATTAGACCAATAATCATATTATTAGACAACACTATTGAAATGGCAAGGTATTCATCGTGCCTTAGAGATTCAATTGTTGAAATTGTGAATTATTGTCGCACTAATCCATATATGCTTGATGACGAAATTTCATTCATGTCTTTTGATGGCAAGACCTTATATAATACCTCAATCGAAAAATTTGAGGAAGGTCATATTTCTCTAAGGACTTCTTCAAGTGTTACCTTAGATGGTGGTTTTTGTTCAATACTAAATCAATCTACGAATGAACAGAGAAAAGAGTTTTTGATAATTATAACCTGTGGTAATAGTACCCAAATCCAACCTTCAACAATAAGTAAGTTTAAAGATTCTTATATTCCTTTTGTTGTCGTGTGCTTAGAACAAAAAAGTGGTTGTAACTGGGTTGAAATGCTCACGAACAACCCTAGAATTTTTTACACTCCTCTTTCAAAGGATAATCTCAACAACATGTTTGTTGTTCCCACCTTTTATATTAATGACGAAAGAGATCCCAATTATATAGCAACTGTTTAAAAACCATCATATGAGAAAGCAATTAGTTTATTTAATAGCAGATACTTCAGGTTCGATGAGAGGTGAGCCTATTAAAGAAGTTTGGAATCTATATGGTGGTATTATAGATGTTTTAAAGCATGATCCATACGCATTGGAAACAGCATATGTCAGCATCATAAATTATGCTTGCGATGTTGAAATTACTCCTTTTCGTGAAATTTCATCTTTTGAAATGCCTGAACTTCCACATATTACATCAGGACCGAAAAATTGTGGACAAGCATTGGAAAAACTTTTGGAAAGCTACAAAAACGATTATGTGGAAGAAACCCCATACCAAAAGGGAGATTGGACTCCTATAGTCTTTCTGGCAACTTATGGGACTCCCTCAGACATTGCTGTTTTTAATCATGCCGTTCAAAAAATAAAAGAAATAAATAAAAATGGGCCAAAACTGAGAATTTATTTGTTGCATGGAGATGAAAGGAAGACAGAACCTTATAATTCCCTCACAGAAAATATCCATTTAATAAAAGAATTTGATGCTTCTATCGTAAAACAAATAATTAGTTTTGTAGGCATAGAAATAGAATGCGAATACATTCATGATGATTCTATAGAATTTTCACCAGAAAGGGTTAATAATGATTCTACAGAAATTCCCCCTCCACCACCAGAAGTTAATATCGTTTTATAAATATAACAGTTAAAATTAAAAGTTTAAATATTATGCGTAGACTTCCCATTTATTTCCTCATTGATGTATCAGAATCAATGGCCGGAGAACCCATCCAACAAGTACAGGATGGTATGAGATCCATAGTACAAGAACTGCGTACCGACCCTTATGCACTTGAAACTGCATTCATTTCGGTCATCGTCTTTGCCGGTAAAGCAAAGTCCCTCTCCCCTCTAACGGAACTATACAAGTTCTATCCACCAACATTTCCAATAGGTGGAGGAACATCGCTTGGCGCTGCCCTGAATTATCTAATGGATGACATGGATAAAACGTTGGTAAAAACAACTCTTGACAAAAAAGGAGACTGGAAACCCATTATCTTCCTATTTACGGATGGAACACCTACAGATGACCCAACTTCAGCGTTTGCTAGATGGAATCAGAATTATAAACGTTCTGCCAACATCGTTGCTATATCCATAGGTGATAATGTTAATACTCAACTGTTAGGGCAGGTCTCTGATAATGTTCTCAGGTTGAACACTACCGATGAAGCTTCTTTTAAAGCTTTCTTCAAATGGGTAACTGCATCCATCAAAGCAACAAGCGTATCTGTTACAGACATGGGAGATGACAGTGTACAACTCGCACCGACAACAGGTATAAACCTAGAAAAAGTTGATACAAGTAAGCCTTGTTTAGTTGATGAAAACTTCGCTGTCTTACTTGGAAAATGTTCCAATACGAAGAAAACATACCTTGTTAAGTATGCAAAAAGGATTGCGGGCATTGAAGGGTTGGAAGAATTAGGGATTAAAGGCATTGATTACAAACTTGTAGGTGCATACCCTGTTGATGAAGAAACATACAACAGTTTAAGTGAAGGAAAATCAAATCGCAATATAAACACGATGTCCTTACGCGGCGTTCCAACATGCCCATGTTGTGGAAACCAACTTGGAGTCGTTGTTTGTGAATGTGGAAACATCATGTGCTCTGACGGCAACACATCGGCTTGCCCTTGGTGTGGTATGGAAGGCTCACTTGGTGAGATAGCAGAAGGTGGCATGAACATCACTAGAGGTCGAGGATAAGTTATGGACATAGAAAAAATAATCAATCTCCTCATTAACGAAAAGGACGAGAACAAGTCTGAAGGCTTTATAAAGTTCCTGTCTGAGAAGTTATGGGGGTATTATAAGGAATATCTCATGAACAAAGAGACCATCGGAAAAGAAGAAGTTAGTCGTTGGCATTTTGACTTGCCTAATGCGAAAGAGAATTCGTATTATGAGACAACAGGAAAAGTCCAACCATTACAAGATTCACATCTTGAAGGAGTTGAAGTGCAGATTTTGCAAGTTAACGGTCTTAGCAAAGAAATACATGGACTTGATGTTGAAATTGCAGAAGATGGTAAGAGTTTCCGAATATCAGGAACACCAACACTTGATTCTTTCAGAAAAGATGGGGCTACTGCGGAATCAACATTCGAGCTTACTATTATATACAAATTTATTGGCATTGACCTTCCTGATGCTGATAGACCAAAACTTGAACTTAAAGTTCCGTTTGTGATAAACCAGGATCCACGAAAACTGTGGAAGAATCTGGATGTTGATTGGGAAAACATGCCCGACCCCAAATATATTAACGAAGATACTCAGGCTGAATATATTAAAGTCAAATCTCTTGAAGACGGAACTCCGCAGAAAGATATTGTAGCTGCAAGCAAACGTGGCCGCTCTCATGCGCAAGAGGCAAAGCCTCGTGATGATCATTTCAAGATGTACCACGATGACAATACAAACTGGTATGTCATGGCAGTTGCTGATGGAGCTGGCTCTGCAAAGTTCTCTCGACAAGGTTCGAAAATTGCCTGTGATACAGTTATAGAACATTGTAAGAACGAACTATCTAATAGTGAGAGATTTGAAGAAGATATCAATCTGTGGCATCTTGACCAGCGTTCTGAAGAAGCTGGAAAAATGATTAGCGCAGACATCTATCGTATTGTAGGTAATGCGGCCTATAAAGCTCATAAGGCAATTGTAGAAGAAGCGAAGGCTACAGGAAACCCAACAAAAACCTATGCGACTACACTTCTACTTGCCATTTGCAAAAAATTCGAGTTCGGATGGTTTGTTGCATCATTCTGGGTAGGTGATGGAGCTATGTGTTTATATGATAAAGACAATCACACATCTACATTATTAGGAGTTCCTGACGAAGGTGAATATGCTGGACAAACTAGATTCCTGACTATGCCAGAAATATTCAACGACACTAACGAATTCTACAAAAGGCTGAAATGCAAAATCGTTCCAGATTTTACAGCATTATTCTTGATGTCTGATGGAGTCAGCGATCCTAAATTTGAAACAGATGCAAATCTTAATAATCCTGACAAATGGGATGAACTCTGGGATGATTTGCAAAATAACCCCGAACATCCAGTCCATCTGTCAGATGATAATGAAGAATCTAAAAACGAGCTTTTAGACTGGCTTGATTTCTGGTCACCAGGTAATCATGATGACAGGACAATAGCAATACTATATTAAAGATAAAGGTACTATGGCAAATAAAGTAACCCTCACGGTGAAAGCAATATCACCTAATGCGCCTTTTCCTGGTAATACAGTTGAGTTTTATGACGAAATTAAAGCTCAAGGAGGTGTAAAAGATGTATATTTTAGTTGCGATAAAAAATATGTAGTTGCATTTTATCGTAAGAAGTTAGATGCTAACGATAAGGAACGTCTCAATAGAATAGTTAGCCAGTATTATGCCCATATTTTTGACGGGACAAGTGTTGGCGATTATTGGAAAGAGAAACTTTACCTACCTTATGGAATTGTGGAATGGAATGGCCGAATAGGCGTACTAATACCATTCTATAGTAGTGACTTCTTTTTTCATAAAAATGGATTTAATCTTGACGGGAAAGAAAAGAACGGGAAATGGTTTGCATCAGCAAAGTTAAGGAAAATGGCACTGCCAGATGACCAAAAAGGCGATTGGCTGAAGCATCTTAATATGTGTATTAAAATTGCTAGGGCAACACGCCGTCTGCATGCTGCGGGTTTGGCACATTCTGACTTATCGTTTAATAATGTATTAGTTGACCCTATAACGGGAAATTCATGTTTAATTGACTTAGACGAAATTGTAGTCAGAGGGCTTTTCCCACCAAGTGTGATAGGAACACCAGGATTTATTGCTCCTGAAGTAATGGCAACAAAAAGATTGCCAGTCGGTGATCCAAATAAAAAGTTTCCCTGTATAGAAACCGACCGTCATGCTTTGGCTGTTTTAATCTACATGTATCTTCTATATAGACATCCTCTTACCGGACGTAAAGTTTGGGATTTAGATCCTGAAAAAGATGAAGAACTATCAATGGGAGAAAAAGCAGTCTTCATAGAGCATCCCACAAATAACATAAACAGGGTAAGAGCCTCTGATTTGCGTCCTAGTGAATTGCCATTTGGAGATCCAAGCAAGATGCCTTATACTATTTGTGGCCCTTATTTAAAGGAATTATTTGACAAGGCATTTATTGATGGACTCCATAACCCATCAGCTCGACCAACAGCGCAAATGTGGGAAGATGCATTAGTAAAGACAACAGATTTGGTACAACCCTGTCAGAATCCGTCATGTCATGCCCATTGGTATGTGTTTGACAATACAACCAAGCCTAAATGTCCTTTTTGTGGGACAGAATACAAAGGGCAGTTGCCAATTTTGAATTTTTATTTTTCACCTAGACCTGGAAAGTTTATGGATGAAAAATATCGTTTAATGGTGTATGACAATCAAACACTATACATGTGGCATGTGAATCGATTCGTCTCTGCAAATGAAAAGATAACGCCAGAAAACAGGAAACCTGCAGGTGACTTTCATTTTCACAACAACCAGTGGATTCTTATCAACCGCCGTCTGAACAGCATGTATGAGATACTTCCTGATGGTAATAAGCAACAGATTCCCGTTGGTGGTTTTGTTGCCTTAACAAACGGAAAGAACATACTCCTTTCGACAGAAGATGGTGGCAGACTTGTAAATGTACAACTTGTGAACAATTAAATATGATAAAAGATCAATGCAACAAATGTGCCAATAGTAGTCATTGCTCAGAAATAAGGGTTTATGACAGCAATAGTTGTCCCCTTTATCGACGTGGCATAGATTTGGAAAAGCATCCATCTGCTCCTGCCAATGACAGCTCTGTTCAGCCGACAAATATACAAGCACCAGATAATAGCATTTCTAATCCTACCAGTAGTGATTCGTTCATACATTATACGTCCATGTTTTCAAGGCCGTTTTCATTCAAAGGTCGAATACGCAGAACTGAATTTGGAATTAGTTTGCTTATTTTCTGGACATGGGCTCTTTTCGTAAATATTTGGGCTAATAGTCCTAATGTGGACGGAGGCAGTGCAATTATTGTACTACTAAGTTACATCCCTGCATTTTGGTTTTATTGGGCACAATTCTGTAAAAGATTCCATGACAGGGGTAAATCTGGCTGGGAGTTCTTCTTCCTATTGATTCCCTTTTATAATCTATATGTTCTAATCATGTTAATATTCGCTGACGGGGATATAGGTGACAATGAATATGGAACAGATCCCAAGGGAAGAACTTGCTAAAATAAATTATGAATATATATATAATAAGGAATAATCAACGGTATGGGCCATATGATGAGCAAACCTTGCTTTCATATGTCAATGATGGGCAAATATTAAAACAAGACCGTGCAATAGACACCAATAGCAATCAAGAATATACTGTAGGTTTCTATTTGAAGAAATTAGGTCTAAAGCCACATGTTAAAAATAAGGGGAATATTTTTACTCAGTTATCTGCCATTGGCTCGGAATTAATATTTCCTAAGACTGCATTGTTTTCAAAGCAATTCATGTCTGACCAAAGATTTCTCATATTAGCCTTAGTTGGATTGCTTCCAATGGTCATTATGAATATTCCTTTAGGCGGATTATTTCTATTCTATGAGGTTTCATTATATTTCTCCATCATCTGGGGACTATTCTTTTATGCAAGTTTTAAGACTCCACAAGTTAAATTGAAAACGACCTTAGCTGTGTTTTTCATAACTCAGATATGCGTCTTTATCGTATGGGATATATTCGGGTTGCCTGCACTCAATCCCTTTTATGCTTTATGCAATGCCTCCTTCCCTATTAGTTTGGGGGGATTCACTTTGGGAGTTGGTATAACCGAAGAACTTGCCAAGATGGTACCGTTACTAATTATACTGAAAAAAGCTGATGAACCTCTGATACCGCAGACAATGGTTTTTTACGGTCTGATGTCTGGCATTGCATTTGGTGTTTATGAAGGTGTCCAATATCAAGTAACTGTCAATGCAGAACAACAATACGACATTTCTTTCTTCCTAAATATTGCGAGACTTACAAGTTTACCATTCTTACACGCATGTTGGTGTGGTATAGCAGGATACTTTCTTTCCTTCTCTGAACTATACCCAAAATATAGATGGGGATTACGTGTTCTAGCTCTTTTCATTCCGGCGTTGATACATGGACTATATGATTCTATAGCAAACTACCCAATTATTCCACTGATTCTTGTGTTCTTTGGGCTGATGCTTTTAACTATATATTTAAAGCAAGGAATTAACTATCAATCAAAATTGAGAAAATAATGATAATACAGTCGTTTGTATTTAATAGAAATCAAGTAAATACATACATAGTTTCCGATGAAATAACAAAGGAAACTATGATAATAGACTGTGGTTGCACTTCTCAGGAAGAATTTAATAAAATCGTAAGTTATGTAAATGAGAATAAATTGAGTTTAAAATACAGTTTTTGTACTCACTTGCATTTTGACCATATGTTCGGTATCAATTACATATACGACAAATATCATATCATGACTAAGGCTTGTATTCTTGACTATGATCTTTTAGAATGGAATAAGCTTTGTTGTGTATTAATGGGATTAAGCAACGAGGAAAAAGAACTGCTATCAACAGAACACATTCAATGGATAGAGGAACCATATGAGAAATTGATGATTGGAGATAATGTATTCTCTGTCATTCCAACCCCTGGACACTCGCCTGGAAGTATTTCATTTCACTGTGAGTCAAAGAAAGTCATCTTTTGTGGTGATGTACTCTTTAAAAACGGACAAGGTAGAACTGATTTTGACGGAGGAGATTCTTCTACCTTAAAATATAGCATAGAATACATATTAAACCTAGACAAGGATACATTGGTATTACCTGGTCATTATCAACCATTTAGGGTTAAGAACAGATTACCATGTAACCTTGCAACAAAAAAATAGATATGGGATATGAAAGTATTGCAATATTAGAGAAAATATACAAAGACGATAAAGAATGCGTATCTTTGCACCATCAAAAGTAATAATTTAAAATTCAAAAGATGAAAAAGGTTTTATTTATTTTCGCACTTGTGATTGGTTTCGTTCTGAACATGAATGGACAAAGTTGGTATTCTAACTCTGGCAATAGTTCCAGAAGCACCTACCAAACCTCGGCTACTGCTTCTCTTACTATTATGAATCGCTCTAGTTACACTCTAACTGTCAAAATCATGAAGACAGGTGGACGTGGGTTGTATCAGACAGTTTCAATTTCTCCCAAATCTTCAAGTACAGTATCATTCTACAGTTCTGATACATTCTTTACAAAGACCAAGGCATCCAAGGGATTGGAAACTTTATACAAAAAGTCTGGTATGTTTTCGATACAATGTGATGAAGAAGGTTATTCTCAGGCTACGCTAGAGTTTTTTGTTAGTTCTGGTGGCGGTGGAACAGGCCAAGGTATCTCTAAGGCCGAATTTGAAAGTAATAAATAATTATTGGCATGAACAAGAGCCTTCCAATAATATTTGTAATTCTGTTTTGGGGCCTTTTTTATATTGGTCTTACATATGATGGAACTGGAGAAATCATAGCAATTGTTATAACCCTATTAGTTGTAGTATACTTATTATTCAGCCTTAAAGGATGGATTAAGAAAGAAGTTAATAGAATCAATTAAGATATAATGAAGACAACAGATAAATTTTTGTTTGCCACAGCTTTTATCTTGCTAGTTGGGCTATTATTATACATAAATGCGATTGCAATATTAAAGATTGCTATTTCTCTAATTACGATAGGAATTATTCTATATTGGAAAATATTCCCTTACAAGAACCAATTATATCCTAAGTATGCCAAAATCATGGATTCAGTAAGTATCTTTCTTACCCCAATATTGCAATTCTTTAATAAGATACCCAATGTTAGACTGGGTGATAAGTTATTTGTTGATACTAAGTATTTGGTTCTTTGCTCGATATTGCTTTTTATATTGGTTTTACTCTAAAATATAAATAATATGAAGAAAATTAGGATTACACTTATAGTTTTTATTGTTATAGTTCTTTCGATAGCGTTCTTCCATTGGTTTATGGCTGTAGAACGAATTGATGCCGGATGTGTTGGAATCAAGGTTAATCTGGTTGGTAACGAAAGAGGTGTTGCCGACATTACAGAGTGTTCCGGATGGGTTGTATATATGCCCTTATTTACTGAAATACACGAGTTCCCTGTTTACACTCAGGTCAAAGATTATGATCCATTTGCAATTAATGCAAAAGATGGTTCTGAGTTTACCGTTGATCCAACCTTTTCATATAAGGTAAATGCAATAAAAGTACCAGACATATTTCGGAATTTCAGGAGAGGTCTACCTGAACTTGAAAACACTTATTTGCGTAATGTTATTATGGATTGTTATAGAAATGTGGCGAACTTATATCTATCTGATTCGCTGATTAGTCACCGCCCACAATTTGAAGCTGCCGTTCAAACGATGATAGTAGAGCAATTAAAAAAAGAAGGGTTTGAGTTTCAGCAACTCACTTCTAATTTAAATGCCCCCCAATCACTTAAAGATGCTATTGATGCCAAGAATAAAACTACACAGGAGGCGATACAATCAGAGAACAAGTTACGTAAAGCAGAGGCAGAAGCTAAAGCAAAGATAATAGCAGCCGAAGCTGAGAAAAAAGCAAATGATCTTAAGGCATCCGCTTTAACACCTTTAATTATACAGCAAATGTATATTGAAAAATGGGATGGAAAGCTTCCCACTTATGGCCAGGTTCCTCAATTGTTTCAGAATATAACAAAATAGGGACACATACAATTATTGATAGACACGTTTATATATATATGTCTAAATGCATAATCGTATTCCAAATTCTTTTGAAGTAACATTAATTTTTTAAATATGAAACAGAATCATTACACAGGCTTGACCGATGCACAGGTGCTCGAAAGCCGCAAAAAGTATGGTGAAAACCGATTGACACCGCCAGAGAAAGAATCTCTTTGGAAATTGTATTTTGAGAAATTTGAAGATCCATTGATCGTAATATTGATGGTTATCGGTTTCTTCGCTATTGGTGTATCTTGTTACGAATATTGGGGATTAGGAGAAAAATTTGCTGTTTTCTTTGAGCCGATTGGAATCTTTGTTGCGATTCTATTGGCAACCGGTCTC
>JAEEGL013264275.1_pt1 | contig 10670 bp, 6 predicted proteins | sample 9134231 | NCBI WGS metagenome assembly JAEEGL01 (sample SAMN16246548, study PRJNA631951) | gut metagenome | biome: gut microbiome; feature: rumen; material: fiber-attached | host: Bos | place: Iran: Karaj | collected 2018-10 | reverse complement strand
GGAACCGACGCGGCCACCAAGCTCGGCATCGCACACGTCGACCCCAGGCGCGTATGCCTCAAGCCGGCCCTGATGGGCGTACGCCAGCCCATGCTCTGGGAAACGGTGACTATCGCGAAGAAGTAGCCATCTCACTGGCCTGCGCCGCCGGGACGGCCCTTCCACAGGCGGCGCGCCGCTGACATATGCGGGCATGACTGCCGACGGGGGCAGGAGCCGAAAGCCTCCCCGACGGCGGTCTGGCCACGCCTTTGCCTTCGCCTGTCGAGAATCATGCCCCAGTAGCCCGAAGATGGCCCGGTTGCTTCCGCCTCCCCGCTTGCCAAGCTCTTACCGCAAAGTAAACGCCTCCTCAGGGCGAACTAAACGCACACCACGCGAATGCGTGAGGCGTTTAGTTCAGCAAGGAGGCGTTTACTTTGTCTATCCACCCACATTTTCACTTTTAAACGAGTTAAGGATTCTGAAGCGACTGCAGCATTTGTCTTATCTGATTCCATCCGAATACCGCAATGCCTTTCAGAAAGATTTATCGCGCCTAGGTGGTTGCGCAGTCCGATTTCGTTCCAAAGCTTGAATGGCAGGTTCTGGTTCGCGAAGAATCCAGTCCCATGTCAAAACGGCTGGAAGATATGCCATCCCAAATTCGGATTGGAGAGTTTTAGTGGAATATACAACTCCATTGACGCTTAGTTCCAGATTCGTTTTCTCGCCGGTTTCCAGCCATTTCCAAATGGCCTCCACCGATTGAGCGGTTTTATGCTTCAGCTCTTGCCACAGAAAAACTTGCGTTACTTCTGGATAGGGCTCAAGGTCTTCCTGTGCCGCTCTCTTGTCAAGCAACTGTTTCCAGATTTCAAATGTTCGCATGGCCGTTTCTCCTTAAACTCAAATTTGATGGGGAAATGTCTTGATCGCCAACCGCCCGATAGGTGAAGTTGCCAGTTGGGACATCCAATTGACCAATCGCTGTCCCAATCCAATATCAGGCGCAGGCGCTGCCGCCAAACCGTCATGCATCATCTGTTCAAACGATTCAAACGGAGCTTTGAGGTGATGGCTTATGGATTTCCCCATCTGACTGGCATCAATTTCAAGCGGTTGTTTTTCATAGTATTCAAATCCGAAGGTATTTTCCGCCATTTCCGGAGTGATATAATGCGGCATATTCGCAGCCCAATACTCGACCTCGCGGCTGTTGGGATGGAACCCCGGATGTTTAACTGCGTAGTACTGGTAGGCGTGTCGCATTTCATGGGCAACAGTCTCAATACATACGCTTCGGAAACGAGGATTATCCCTTTGTTTTAAATGTTGGCTGTTTATCGCCAATGTGTTTGTTTCTTCGTAGAAGGCACCGCAGGAACGTATGTTTCTCATGTCCTCGAATACAACATTGGCACGAGGAATTCCCGTCTGGTCTGCAATTTTGTTCGCCAATTCCTTCAGAGCGGAGCATCGCTGTTCAAAGCTCGCTTTTTTCCATGACTCCAAATCAAGACCTTGAATCATCTTTAGTGATTCAATGTCGATTCTTCCATGTTCAAACTTGGAATCGTCCAGATCTTTTGCAATTCCTTTGAAAGACCCCAACCATTTTTCTCCGTTTGCACTCCCGGTTCCTCGCGGCCATGCAGCAGAAGTTGTCGGGACAATCATGGAACCTTTTGTGGATGGGAAAACGGAAGATAGTTTTGAACCGAATGCCCTAACCATCCATTCCGGTGCGCAGGCTACGAAACTGTGGAGGGTATCCGCCGGGACTTTGTAAGTCCTCGGAAAGTTAGAGTCAAGAATAGTATATTCTTTCTTTTCGGGGTCCCAGTCCACTACGACAACGGCATGGCCTTCACTCCGGCCGATGTACTCCGGCTGCACAACCGAAAGCCGCTTCGCATCCCCGGAGATAAGAACAGGCTTGTGGTTGTCCAGAGCTTTTTGAAGGGCTGAATGCGAAAATACAGCCTGTTCGGCATTGACGCCAAGCGTCTTCAACATCGTGCAATACTTTTCTTTTGGGAATGTCAAAAACTTGCCGTCTGATGTTGTCCTTGCACGCCATTCCTTCGGGGCGGCTCGAAGGGTGTTCTGAATTTTATTGGCGATTACGCCGTTGTTCCTCCCGGCGACATCGCCATCCATGATTTGACAAATATTCTCCATCGCCTCACTTGCGCAAGTCCCGCCCTCCTGGAGGTTTGCAATGGGCTCAACTTCGGAGAACCCTTTGAAAGGAATCCTTGCGTCGGGGTCGATTTCCGCACTCCTGTCAAAACCATAAAATGGCTCGTTAGCCGTCACGTCAATGCGCTTGTCTGGATCGACTAATGCGTCGGTCTGCGACGCCTCATTGACAGGTGCGACCTCTTTAACTAGTGAAATGAAATCCATGTTTTCCTCCATTCAATCAATTTGCCATCGTGAAAGCCCATCGCGCACTTGCGCAGGGTTGTTCCCGTGGCATATTATTTCAGGTATCCTCCGCCATACCATGCGTTGAAGTCCGCTTTGCGGTTCATTTCCATCAAAAGGGTTTCTGTGGCTATGGACTGCATTACATCGCGCTTCAAATCCTGCCCCATTTCAGGCAAAGACCAATACATTTCCGTAGTCCAAAGACTCTTGTCGCCAGTCCTTTCAACTATGGCCTGAAGGGATTGCTTACACTGCGGGAAGAGTTCCGAGACAACGGAACTCGTTTGGGTGAACTTCGGCGGGACTATCTCGCCTTTCTGGACTTTAGAAACAATCACTCGGCTGCGCGCTGAAAGCGGAATACGTCCTTCTTCAAAGTCCTTTGCGACATCAGGTGGCAATGGGGTTCCGTTTATGACAAGGCTAGCAATGGCAATGCCTGTGGAAACGGGCATTTCCTTCTGGGCTGCTCTGGCGCCGACACTCTCCTTTGCCCTTGATGTCGAAGGTGGCGTGGACGCTATTTCATGCTTCTGAACCTTGCATAAGACGCTTTCGATCCACTCGTTCTGGCAAACGGCGGCAACACCGCGGGGCAGACGGGCGAGTTCGGCGATTTGCGCTTCATCAAGGTGCATGGCCCGTCCGACGAGTTCTCGGTCGCTCTGGTCCGGCAGCCGCATGACGATTTTCGTGTTGGTGTTGCGTATCACGGACATGTCCAGCAGTCCCGGCGACTGGTCTGCGATGATGAAGCCCTCGCCGTATGTCCGCATCTCAGCTATGGCGTCCGAAAGCATCTCCACCGACTTCGCCTGAAGCGCCGCGCCGCCGGATTCGCCGGAAGGGACTGCGCCACCGCCCTTCCGCAGAAGATTGTGCGCCTCCTCCAGCACGGTGACATGGCGCAGACTTGCGTTCACCAGTCCGCTTGTCATCCGATGCTCATGCAGTTTCAGAACCAATACGCCCATGATGAGCGCTTTCGTCTCGCTTGAACCAATGCGGCTCAAATCCACTATCGCGTTGCAGTCGAACAACTCTTTCGGAGGCAACTCGTCAGGTGAAAACACGAGCGCGTTCAATCCGTTTGTGAGCGACGCAAGGCGCGTCAGGAGGCTGCCCTTGTATGCCCCCTTGTTCTCTGCATCGTATTCCGACGAGTCAATGACGTTCTTGACGCATCGGGCCACGTCCGCAAAAGTCGGAAAGAGATTTTTCCCGTAGGGGTTGGCGGATTCCACCAAATTCCAGCCACATTCAACATACGCTTTCTCGATGGCGTCCTTCAACACGGCCGGCATCGCGGCATACATGGGCCAGCAGACATTGAAGATTTCAACGAGACTGTCCAGGTGTTCAAGAATGTGAACGCCTTCAGGGAAACTGAAAGGATTGATGCGGAGGAGTTTCTCCAATTTGGGGTTTGTTCCATAGACCTTGACGCTAGGATCGCGTCCGAGGACATCCTTGTATTCACCCTTCGCCGGTTCAATTACAAGGAACGAGGCCGCCTTGGAACTGACTTCCGAGAGAATTCGGTAGATGGTGTTCGATTTGCCGCTACCAGTCGAACCCGTGACAAACGTGTGGGACGCGAGACTGTCAGGGTTGAGTCTGACAGGCAAATCTTCCTCATGGTTCATGTTCCAGATCTTTCCGAGGCTAACGGAATATGTATTGCCAACAGAATCTTCCGTCGCATCGTATGAAGCAACGGTTCGCCCGAACTTCGCGCATTCCAGAACCGGCAATCCTGGCAGCGAGGAGTTTGGCAGGCCGGCGGAAATGGCCAACTCGGCGCTTGACACAAGCGTTCCCGGGGTCACGGACATGCCCGCAACATTTATGATGGGATGGTTGAACTGCTTCAGGTGTTCCAGCGCAGCATTTCTGGCATCACCGGTCCAGGTCGCAAGCCTTCCTGTTTCAAGGGAGGAGTTCTTGCCGCGCACGGTGGCATGGTAGGCGCTCGCCGCCATCTCGGCGTCCTCCTGTTTGTCGGCGATGACATACACGGCGCTGTTCCACATCCCCACGTCGGCACAGGTGTCGTATCTTTCCAAGGTCTTGTCAATTTTCTTGAGTAAGCCTTTTATGGCATGGTTCTCAAACTTGACCTGCATGGAACGGCTGGTGCCAGACGTTATCGTATTGCCATCCGTTCCGGTTTCCCCGATGGTATGCGCATCAACTTGACCGATTGTTTTTCCGTTAGTGTCGGAAATACTGGTAGATTCTCCTCTGCTCCAATTCCGACTATAGCTTGCGAATATGACGCTTCCGGTCAGGTTGTTGCTTCTTGTTTTTGATGTAGATTTTCCCGTTGTCCGAGAAACCGTGTCCGAAACGCTTTTCGACACGGAATCAGAAACTGTTTTTGCGATAGATTTGCTGATGGCTGCGGATTCGTTGGCCCCTACGGTCAGCTGCGTCTCCGAGAATGGCACAAGCCCTGTGTAGATGTCTTCCAACGCCCTCCGGCTAGCGGCCAAATCCGCATTATCGACCGGATCGGCTATCAGCAGAATCGAATATTCGCGTCCGCGCATGGCGTCCACGACCTTCTCAATCCCCTGGATGAAGCGACGCTCCCGGTTCTCTTGTTCGCTTCGAATCCCCGCGACATCCGTGACGGAGACTATTGAGCAATTCTTGTTCCCGAAAGTCTCCCTCCCTGCATTGCGCAATGCCTCTGAACGCACCGGCAGAATCTTCGAGCCAGGGAAATTGCCGCCAAGGCAGTTCTGGAGAATGGCGGCGGATTTCATGGTGTCATCCGAATTGAATGACTTGATTCCAAGCTTTATGGAAATCCGGTCTTTCATTCCCTGAACGAGGAGCAGAAGCCCCGCGCCAGAACTGCCTACGGCGTTGAACACTGACACGAGTTTGTCGCGCGGGTTCTCTGAAGAGTCGAGAACTATCTGGGCGATTTCAAAAAAGCGGATCGTTTCATTCAGCGATTCCACTTTTTCAACCGTAAACGGCGATTCGTTCGCCGGAACGACCGAAGCCGCTCCGACCGCCGTCAGATAGGACTTGGAAAGAACCATGTCGGCCCTGCCAAGAACCAGCTCAAAATCATTGGCCGAACGGGGGTCAAGTGTCACAGTTCTGCTACTGTGCAAAGTCTTTTGTGGCATTGTGCAATCCTCCTATTGGTAGTTGCGATGGTCAAGTTCGACCGCACCGTGATGTTATCCGCCAAAAAGCTTCTTCAAAACCTTCTTCCCAGTCTCCCAAACCTGGTCTATTACCATCCCGGAAGCATTTCCAATTCCTCTTGCAAAATCACCACCTATGGTCCTTTCGGGAATATGCTCCTTCCTTTTACCTCTTTCATCTCTAACATTGTCGTAGTCAATGGGTCCGGGTCGCGGTCGGGGTGGTTCGGGCATCGGCTTCCGGTCCTGCGTTGGCTTTGGCGGCCATAGTGTACGCGCCATCTGCTGCAAGGCTTCGAGTTTTCTTTCCGAAAAATTGATGCGCAAAAGACCTCCTAGTCGATAGAAATTCTTTTCTGTAGCTATGGTTTCAAAAACTTCTCCATCGTCATCCTGAAAGAGTTCCTTTCTTGATATGCCGTTTGAAAAAACGAAGTCAAGACTTTCCTTGAAACTTCCAGTCATGGTCTTATCAAAAGGAATGGATGACCAAAGGCAGTCGCGAATGTCAGGCATGTTCCTGCCTGCCACAGCTGCTTTTAGATTTTGAGTGACACTCATTTTGCACCTCCTAGATGGCAAGAATACTGTCGAGTTCTGAAATGAAGCCTTTAAGCCATTTAAGGTTCCGCTTGTTCTCTTCAAGCTTCTTTTTTCTTTTTATCTCGTCAGTTAATGCTGCTTGGAGCTCATCTGCCTTTTGTTTAATTTCTTTTTCTAAATTCTTAAGATGTGCGAGGAACCGTTCTTTGAATTCCTCAACTTCTTTTTGGACATGGGAGAATGCCATTTGTCGCGTCGATTGGGCAAATGCCTCAATTTTTGGGCGAAGATACTCCTCAAGATATTTTCCAAAGGAAAAGTACTTCCGCCACTCGTATTCATCAACAGTTACGTATGCTGGTGTGCCAAACCAAGATTTGATTCCCAGCCATCGTGCGAATGCCGCATTGCGGCTGGGCTTTCCATCCCCTCGCCCTGAAGGCCGCTCGTTTGGCTCTTGATGACTTCCGACCCACTCTCGTTTGCTTTCCGAGTAGTTGTCGAGATTCTCGACGATATCCATTGGATCGGATGGAAGAACTATGTCCGCTGGGAAAGGAAAACTGACTTCTCCCATTATGTCTTTGACATATTGTTCATACTGTTGAATACAGCGATTCGCAAAATCGCGAAGCAATCGTCCGATTGTATGTTCTGTTGTGGATACGAAACTCGCTTGAATCATGTTGATTTCGCCTTCGAGATTTTTGAGTTTGGCTTTTGCAGAGTCCAAGCGCATAGATTCGGTGAAACCTTTTGTTGCCTTGGCGAGATACTCCATCATCTGGCTACTGGAATCAGCAAGCACTTTGCTTGTTGCCCCATCAACTGACAAGGAGGCAATCTTGCCTTTGACTTTCCGGGCCATGTCACCTTTAGCCAAGATAGCCTGCAGACGTTCAATGGCAAGTTTCAACATGCGGAGTTTTTCCTCATCCACGGCAATGGCATTTATCGTATCTGCCTCAATTCTAAGACTGTCGATTTTCTTTTTGAATGTAGCCACTCCCCGAGCAATCTTGTCGGGAACGGCGTATTTCATCAGATACTCCGAAATCGCCATTTCGACGGATGGAATCCCGGAATAAAGAAGCGCCAATTCCGATTCGTTGTTGTCGGCTTTTGCTTGTTCTACTCTTGCCTTCAATGCGGCTTCAGTCGCAGTTGAAAGAAATTGGGCATAGTCGGTAAAATGTTTTCTTGTGTCTTCCATGAAATCACTGGAATCCATAATGAGTATTTTCTTCTCTTTGGATGTCAAGGCATCCCCATTTCGGTCTTGCCGGATCAGTTTTGCAAGACGGGCCGATGTAGGCATTATGCGCGGATTGAGTATCCCATGATTCTCCAAATATGCTTTTGCGTCATCAAGTTTTCTGGCAACCGTCTCTCCTTTTTCCGATTCAAGTTCATCGGCTTGATTAAAAATGAAAAGAAAACGATCATGGCTTTGTCGTCCGCCGGCATTGACGGCCTTTACTACTTCATTTAGTAGTGTGGAATCATCGGTGACACCTAACGCCTTTGCATTCAGCACATACAATATCATTGGCTTCCATTCGGCCATAAGTAAATCTGTTGTTTGCTTGCTGTGTTCTGGTGCTTGCGAATTATTAGGGCCTGGCGTGTCAGTAAGTATTAGGGAAATGTCTTTCGATTCAATCCACGGAATTTCACCCTTAATATCCACTTGAAGTGCTTCGACCATGTCATTGAGCCGATTCATGGCTTGCAGGTCAAGCGGTTCTATTCGCTCCAGAAGTTTGTGGTCAACATCGTATGCTTCCGCCGAAAAAACAAGTTTGCCAGCGATATCATGGATTCTTGCGACGCGCGCCGTTGTGGCTTCACATCGCGCAGGGAGGATTTCCCGGCCAAGCATGGAGTTGATGATTGTGGATTTCCCGGCGCTCATGGTGGCAACTACAGCCATCTCATAAGTCGAATCGGTGGCCTCTGTAAAAAGTCCCTTTTGTTCAGTGGATTTCAAAACTTCAAACGGGGTTTCCTTCTGCATCTTCGCGAAAAGAGCGCGCAGTTTCTGGAGCCGATCTTCTGGTTTTGAGATCGTGCCGGGTTTGAGTTGCGACCCTTTTTCGGGAAATGCCTTCAACGCATCTTCCAGAAACTCGTAGTCCCTTTCGATACCATTGAATGTCACTTCGACGGCATCGTTGAACGAATCCACGGCCCGGGGGAAGAAATCGGCTGCCCAGAGGGTAAGGTCCGTGCCGTCCTGTCCGCAAATCGCCTCCTTCCGCTTCTTGTCAGGCTTTCCGCCGACGACGAGTCGGGATTCCTTGGTGTAGGGATTGAACGTGAGTTCGAACTTTTTCATGGGGTTGGTCTCCAATGGTTGTCAAATCAAGGTGAGTGTGGAAAGCTGTTTTTCAATTCGCTGCTCGATATTCGGCAAGCCTGTCTTTTCAAGCAGCGAGTCGAAGTTGCGATGTTCTTCAAAAGGTTCGAGGAGCATGGCAAGGTCGATGCGCCGTTCACGGACAGTCAGTCGAGATTTCTGCCCCCGTTCGACCAACTTCAGGAGCCTCGCGGACTTGGATGCCGCCGGAAGTATTTCGGGGTTCTTGAATCCAAGACCGAAAAGAAAATCACGATAGTCCGCAACCGCCTTTTGCAAAGACTCCTTTTCGGGATCTAAGGAGTCGGCCTTGTTCAAGACGAACAATATTCTGGTTCCATGCGGCTTCACAACCTTTTTCATAATCTCGTCGAGAAGTGCGAACTCGTCAGTCGTTCGCGGTTGTTCCGCGTTCAGAATGAAAACCAGAAGATCCATTCTGTTTTTGGCGAGAAAACCGATTGTTGTCTTGTGATGGGATGGGGCCAGGCTGTTGTTCGCCCCCGGAGTGTCGTGGATGGCTACAACCATTCCATTGTTCCGGATACCGTCGAAATCCCCCTGAAGGAATACCCGCGACACTCCCTTGTCGTCATTCCAGGCGTTCAACTGCTCTAGCGAAATATCCGCGCAGTCTCCAACTAAATCTCCACGTTTTGTCTGGACGAATCCCCTGATTCGCTTTTCCCCGTCCCGGTCATAAACGCTAGTTATCTTTGCTGTTGTCGCCTCGCATCTTGCTGGAAGAACGTCGCTGCCGAGCAGTGCGTTGATGAAAGTCGATTTCCCAGCACCCATCGTGGCGCAGACGGCGCAATTCCTTACTGGCAGGGAATAATAGGCAACCTCTCTGTCCCTAAACTCGCGGAAAGCGGAATACGTCTCCGCCACCACCTTGCTTCTTGCTAGCCGATTTCCAATTGACTCCATGAATCGAGGCGTTTTTCGAAGGGACAATCCCATGATTCTGGATATGAACTTATCGTCTAACTTCGTCTGCCCAAGCGCTTCCCTGCAGAAAGACGCTTCGACAATCGCAAGCCGGACAATGTTTCTGGCGCAAATCACCCACGGGAAACAACTCTTGGCTACTGCTTCGCGACAAGAAGAGGCATCTCTCTCGACGCAGGCGGCAAGAGCGGCTACCAAGCGATGAAAAGCACTTGAAAGCACCTGATTTCGATCATGACTGTTCCACTTCAAAGAAATAACTTGATGATTTGAAAACTCGATAAAATCCGACTTGAAAAACCGTTTCCCTACGGGCGATGTGATGCCGAATTTTGAACTGTCAGACAGCGATGGGACGTCTTTGCGCGGCAGGCATCGTCCAGCGCTCGAATACGTCGTTTTGCGATGGACATCCTTGAATGCATTGCATTTTGAAAGCAAAGACGAAGGGACCAACCCAAGCAAGAAACTTGGAAGGCCTTTTCCTGTAACTGTTTTGCCTCGTCTATGCATGGTAAACCTTTGGGATTTCATGTCCCCCGACATGGTCTCACTTTCGGTAAGATCAAAGTGAAACCATTTCATTCGTACACATGCTATCAGTTTTAAAAACAGTTTGCAAGAAAAAAGGTAATGGGGTGATGGGGGAAATGGTATAATCTTTTCCAGTCTATGCAACTGTCTGATCTACCAAACGTTGTCCGCCGCCTGAAGGCGGAATTCAATTCCCATCGTGCGCCGGTAATGGATCTTGTCGCCGCGCAGACGCAGGATCCTTTCCGCGTGCTTGTAGGCACCATTCTGAGCGCCCGCACGAAGGACGCATGCACCGCCGGCGCCTGCGAACGTCTCTTCGCCCGTGCGAAGACCCCGGCGGAACTTGACGCCCTTTCCGAGAAGGAAATCGCGGAACTGATCTTCCCGGTCGGCTTCTTCAACACCAAGGCGAAAATGCTCAAGCAGCTTCCAGGCGCGCTGAGGGAGAAGTTCGGCGGCGTCCTTCCCGATACCGTCGAGGCGCTGTGCGAACTGCCTGGCGTCGGCCGCAAAACGGCAAACCTCGTCGTGGCTCTCGGCTTTGACAAGCCGGCCATCTGCGTCGACGTCCACGTGCACCGCATTTCAAACCGCTTCGGCCTCATCAAGACCTCGTCCCCGTTCGAGACGGAGATGAAATTGCGCGAAATACTGCCGAAGCGCTATTGGAAGGTTTGGAACAGCTACATCGTGGCATT
>JAEEGL012978234.1_pt1 | contig 10670 bp, 7 predicted proteins | sample 9134231 | NCBI WGS metagenome assembly JAEEGL01 (sample SAMN16246548, study PRJNA631951) | gut metagenome | biome: gut microbiome; feature: rumen; material: fiber-attached | host: Bos | place: Iran: Karaj | collected 2018-10 | reverse complement strand
CGTGTTGTCTTACCGTCAATCGTAACCTCTCCGGATTTAATTTTATAGCCGTAGGGATTGCCGAATACGGTCAGCGCACATTCGGTACGTCCAGCGCCCATCAATCCCTGAAGACCAACGATTTCACCACGGCGCACATTGAGATTAACGTTGCGCAGTATCTCACGTCCGGTCTTTGGATCCTCGACTGTGAGATTCTTTATTTCAAACATAACGTCTCCGATGTTATTTTTCTCACGTTTAGGATAAACGTTATCTATACTGCGTCCGACCATGTGCTTAATGATAGTTGCCTCGGAAATATCGTCTGTTTTTGCGTCGAGAGAGCATATTGTTGATCCGTCGCGAAGTACTGTGATTGTATCGGCAATTGCGGTTACCTCGCGCAATTTGTGGGAGATCATGATACATGTGATACCTTGATCTCTCAGCTCTCGCATGATGTTAAGAAGGTTTTGGCTGTCGTCCTCATTGAGCGAGGACGTCGGCTCGTCAAAAATAATCAGCTTGCAGTTCTTTGAAAGTGCCTTTGCTATTTCAACAAGCTGTTGATTTCCCGTATTAAGGCGCTTGACCGGAATTGACGGGTCAACCTTCAGTCTTACCTTATCCAGCATTTCCTTTGCCCTGATAATCGTTTCATTCCAGTTGATCTGACCGCCAGTTGTGATTTCGTGACCGAAATAGATGTTTTCATATATCGGCAGCTCAGGAAAAAGAGCAAGCTCCTGATAAATAATCGCTATGCCCTTTGCTTCGCTGTCGGCAATGCCGTGGAATTTCTGAATCTCACCGTCAAAAACGATGTCTCCTGTATATGTTCCGTACTTCCACACGCCGGAAAGCACTTTCATAAGGGTGGATTTTCCAGCTCCGTTTTCACCTACCAGACAGTGTATCTCGCCACGGCGAACCTTGAAGTTCACGTTGTCAAGCGCTTTAATATTTGGGAATTCCTTGGTAATATTCCTCATTTCGAGGATGTATTCATTATCCATATTACCGGCTCCTGTTCTGTCATTTGGAAATAATAATTTTTCAGCCGGTTCCAAGACTGGCCTTTATAGACTTAGCCTCAGAACCGGCTTGAAATCAAGAATCAATATAATCTGCTGTGATTAACAGCATCTTCTGACCGGATTAACTTATTTTGCGGAGTCGATAGCTGCCTGATCGAATGAACCGGCTGCGATCAGCTCTGCGAGCTTCTCCTTGTTGACGACAGTAACCTCAACCTCAGCGGAAGGAACATCGATAGCCTGGTTGTTGTAGGTAGCTGTGGTGCTGGGAGTACCGTTATTAAGAAGAGTGCTGACGACGTCGCAAGTGCTCTTTGCAAGAGTCGCTGTGTTCTTCCATACGGTCATGCTCTGCTTGCCGTCCTGGATGTACTTGAGAGAAGCCATTTCAGCGTCCTGACCGGTGATGATATAGCTGGTAACAGCGGAGTCAGCCGAGAAAGCATCAGCGATGGCACGTGCAGTACCGTCATTGGGAGCGAGTATGGCAACATCGCCCTTTGCCTCTGCGTTAGCTGCAACAAGGTTTGCCTCTGCAAGGGATTTTGCCTTTGAGAAATCCCAGTCGGTTGTGATTGTGCCGAGGATCTTGGAAAGGGTGTCGTGATCCTTTTCGGGATCAAGAGCCTTACCGGAATAATCAGCGATCTCATTGCAGTTCTGAACTACAAACTGTCCGTCAGCAACAGCCTTGTTAAGCACGGACCATGCGCCGGCAAAGAAGATGAATGCGTTGTTGTCGGTAACAGCGCCGGAGTAAATGTAAAGCGGAACACCTGTCTTATCCTTGTAGGCGTCGATGAGGTACTGACCCTGTGCAACGCCGACTGCGAAAGAGTTGAAAGTTACATAGTAATCAACAGCGTCTGTTCCGGTGATGAGGCGGTCATAGCAAACGACCTTGACGCCTGCTGCCTTTGCCTTATTGACGGCGGCGCCGGCTGCTGCTGCGTCCTGTGCACAGATAACGAGAACCTTGATGTCCTTTTCAAGAAGAGCCTCGACGTTGCTCAACTCGACGTCCGACTTGCCCTGAGAGAAGAGAACCTCAGAAGTGAAACCAGCTTCTTTGAGAGCATCCTTGAAAGAAGCTTCGTCCTGAAGCCAGCGTGGCTCGTCCTTTGTCGGGAGAACGATACCGACCTGTACGGCTTCCTCTTCACTGCATGCCGTAAGCGATACAGTCATTGCGGTGAGCATCGCGAGGGAAAGAATGAGTGCTAAGATTTTTTTCATTATAAAACCTCCTAAACTTGCGGGCTGTATTTTTATACCCGCTTTTGTTATATTTTAATATATTTTTTTATTAATTTCAATTACTTTTATGCACAAATTTTTTATGTCGTTTTTATAGGATTATCTAATTTTTTAATTTTCTGTAGCTGCTTGGTGAACAACCGTATTTCTGTGAAAATAATTTTGCATAATAACTTGAATTGCAAAATCCACATGTAAAAGCAATATCCGTAATATTTTTGTTTGTTTTAACAAGCAAAAGGACCGCAAAGTGCAAATTGGCAGTGCTTTGCGGTCCTTTAAGAGTATATGTAAATGTTGTATGAAAAAATAAATCTGAATATTTTTTTGTTCAGTTCCCATGGAAGATAGATTTTAAGACCCATGAGGAAAAGGAAAACAGATACCGTAGAATACGAGCATTCCTCCAGGTTTTTTCCCGTACATCGCAAAGATGAACCGCGAAAAACCCGGGAGGAATTTAGTAAAGTTTTTTATCAGTTATTCAAAAAAGCTATCAGTCTTTTCTGGAATTCATTATAATAAGGTTTTTCGTACATAATGACGTGTGCGCCGCCCTCGATGACTTCCAGCGCGGAACCTTTTGGCAATGAATCCATTGAAGCGTTTACCAGATCAAAATTCAGATACGGATCATTGCTTCCGCATATTACCAGTATCGGAATTGAAATACGGGTAAGATCAATCAGCTTCTCGGATTTTGCAACACATATATCTTTTCTTCCTCCGTTGGGACTGTACTCTCCGTCGTAATGCCAGCAGCTTGAACAGAACATTTCTATCATTTCAGATTCGGTGATCGAGTAGTCAAAGCTGCCGTCCGCATTGCGCTGAAAATCATCGGCTGCGTGTTCCCATGTATTGTGGTGAAAATCATCTGCAACATCGTATTTCCCAAGACCGCTGAGAATAGGCGCATACATGACCAGTCTGTTGATATGCTCCGGATGCTTAATGACAAAGCGCGAAGCCGTCACCGTTCCCCAACTCCAACCGAGCAGATCAATCTTGTCCTGACCGCTTTCCTCCACAATCTTTTGGACAGTAGCGTGAATGTCCTCTGCTGCATAATCGGAATCGGGCATAAAGCCGTCACTGACGATTCCGGACTTACCAAAGCCGGCAATATCCAATCTCCACACAGCGTAGCCCTCGCGTGCCAGTCTTCTTACAAGACTGTAATCCTTGTAGTCAACGTCAAATTCGTGAGAGGAATAGGTAACGCCGTGTGTAAGCAGAATATTCCTTTGCGGCGAAGTATCTTTCAGCGTCATGCGGTCAAGGTGCAATTCAATGCCATTCCTACTTAGCGGAATATTGGTGAGTAAGTATTACGTTTCATTCTGTCCGTTTTCCGACACATGCGCCGTTGACTGCCCCAGAGAAAGGTCAGAACAACTGCTTAAATATGTTGCAACCAACAGTAGCAGAGTGAGCGTAAACAACAAGACAAGTATTCTTTTTGAAATATTCTTCATTTTGCATCAGTCTCCTTTTCCTGATTGAATTGTCATTAAAAAAATGTATAAACAATCGCTTTTGCCGTTTCTAAGATTGACATTTATATAACCCTGTCTTCTGCCGCGGGCAACAAACATAACAAAGGCCTAAAACGTGCAGATAACCTGATCGTATTTTATAAACAATTATTATGCTTTTATGTGTTAAAGCAGGTTTTCAGCATATTTTCAATTAATAACAGAAAGCGGCACACTGCAGGATATTCTCGCAGCAGCACACCGCTTTCAGTAAATATAGGAGGGTGGAATTAATCTTTTTCAAGCTTGACGTCTTCGCCTGCGATTTCCTTGTTGTCCTTCAATGTAATAGTACCGTTCTTAATCGTCAATGAACCTGTGCTATCGGTATAAGACGTCTTGATAGAATCATTACCCTTATTATCAAAGGTTACAATGGTTTTAGTGAATTTGGTATAGTTCATGACTAAATGTGCCGCTGGATTTACAATTGCAGACTTCTTCGACGCCGTTGAACCATCTAACCCCAATATCATATCCGGACGTTTTCTTGGTTACGGTAATGGTAGCTCTTCCAGCAACTATTTCGAAATATTCGCCGGAATAATCAACCGTCGATTCGCCAATCAGTTTTGCCAAGCTACCCATTACCCAGCCTTTGGTTTCAGATGTGTAATAATACTCTGTTCATCGGTTAAAACAACCAGATTCCGTCTCATTTATCATTCCATCAGTTATTTGGATGCGGCATATATTTGTAAAGCAGCGATGCGGTATTCTGTACCGGCATGGTCTGGAGAATGATGTGTCCGGGACCATTAACGACTGTATTGAAGAGACCTTCGCCGCCGAGCAGGATATTCTTCACGCCTTTGACCATAACGACTTCCATCGTGCAGGAAGCGTCCATCGCGGCGAGATAGCCGGTATCCACAATCTTTTTGTCACCTGCGGGAATATCGTACTCCACAGCCGAGCCATCGATCTCAAGGAACACAATGCCGTTGCCGGAATACTTCTGCATCAGGAAGCCTTCGCCTCCAAAGAAGCCCGCGCCGAGCTTCTTCTGGAAGAAAACTGACACTTCAATATTGCCGTAGCTGGCGAGGAAAGCGCCTTTCTGCGCCACCACCGGCTTGTTAGGCGTGACCTCGACCGCACGGATTGAGCCAGGGAATGAAGCTGCAAACGCGATTTCTCCTGCTTTTTTGGCGTAGTATTTGTTCTGGAATGCGTTTTCTCCGGTGAACATTCTGCCGAGCGCCTTGCCGATGCCGCCTGCCTGGGTTTTCATTTCGATTTCGTCATCCATCCACGACATCGAGCCGCCCTCACAGGTCATCTCTTCTCCAGCTTCCAGATGGCATAATACAACAGGTAAATTATCTCCTTTAATTTCATAGGTCATAAATAAAACTCCTTTCAAATAAAAAACTATCGTTAAGCAAAATTCTTTAATTACGCTTAATCAGCAGTGCCGTTCGTGTAGCCAATATTGACGGCGAATTAAGCGACTTTATGCGCCAGATCCTCATACTTGAGCGATTGACTGGAATTGCATTCACAGATTTGATTGTGTTTGCCAAATCTGAATCAACTGCCACCTGAGGAAAGAACGTATCTCCGCCGCATCAGAACCCGTAATGGGAGCAATGACCAGTGCTGCGGATAACATTAAAGCAATTCGATTTTTGTATTGAAGAATTTTCTTCAAGATTTTTTATCGTTTTAATAATACATGGTTATCAGCCTCAAACTCTGTTTTACGGCGGGCGTAAATTACATTCCATACTCTTTCCGCACCACATCTTGCTCACATCCTTGGATAATATGGTCATATACTTACAGAAGACCTTTCTTTTATAGTTTACACAACACTGTCCAATAAATGTCCAGTAAAAACGATGTTTTTATGCAAAAATCAGTTACAAACTTTTGCGCCTTGTTTTGTTGAATTTAACGAGAATCTGACGGCTGAAAATATTGGCGTGATTTTGCCGGGCAATTCAGCAAAAAAACACAGCGTAAAGCCAAAGACCCTTCAGCAAAGTGCGGATGCGATACCGCTTGATTTTGTTTTGAATTGCATTATCTGCTTAGAAAGACACTATTTTCAAACGGGCAAATATGTTAAGGCATTCCATAAACGCCACAAAGGCACATTGGCTGAAGAAAAGTCAATGTGCCCTCGTTGCGTTTATTTTGCAGAATAATAAATTTACATTTTGAAAATCGTGACTTACAAATCTAATAGTAGATCAACCATTCAATCGAACACACGTGGTTCAGATTTGAGTGGTTATTATCAAATCTATCTTCTTGGTATTATAGCAAAAGCTATGATTTTGTCAATAATGTTTCACATAATCATACATATTATTTTTCAGTGGAATTATTATATTGTAAGAACAGGCTCACATGCCACATTGTTTTTGTTGAAATGTTCAACGAAATTCTGCCGAAGATTACAATTGTCAAATTAAACAAAACTAATGAGAAAAATTTGTAACTGATTTTTTGCATAAAATCGTCGATTATTCTGGACATTTATTGGACACAGTAGGATAAAATAATTAATATAAACTCAAAAAACGGAGGAGTCGTCATGATCAAATTATTCCGGCAACACGCCACTGTTAAAAGCATATCGGGCATTGTATTACTGCTTATTTTGTTTTCTATGATTGTATTGACAATAGGCTTCAATATTTTTACAGATGCGCTGCTTGAGCAATATGCGGAAGGAGCGTATCTTACAGCTAAAACTGCATCGCAGTACGTCAATGCCGACGAGATGGAAAACTACTTACAGAGCAACGGTGAAGGCGAGGAATATCAGCAGGTGTGGGACAACCTCGACAGGCTGTGCAATTCCTCCGGCTCTACCTTCATTTATGTCATAATTCCCGATACCACCGATTACGCCCATATAAAATTTATTTTCTCGACTATAGATCACAAAAGCAAATTTTCCAAATATGATTTCGGTTATCTGCGTGAAACCACCAACGACGAATACAGACAGAAATACCGTTCGCTGTTTGAAAAGACTTCTGAACGGGAAATCGTGGTGCGCGACAAAGGCTACATAGAGACAGATTCCCATATCACCCTTCTTGTTCCGCTCAAAGACAGCGAGGGAAATGTCAGAGCGCTTCTGTGTGTACAGCGTCAGATGGACGTTCTCACCAATATGCGCCAGAAATTCATAAGAAGAGCGCTTCTGGCTCTTGTCGTGTTAATTGTACTGGTACTGCTCGGACAGAGCGTATTCCTCCACCGCACGCTGCTTCACCCGCTCAAGCTTATTTCAGACGAAGCGACGCGCTTTTCAACCGAGAATACTGTATCGGAAACAAAACTGCGTCATTTGATACGCAATGAGGACGAAATCGGAATGCTCGCCGGATCTATTGACCGCATGGAGGAAGAGATTCAGGTTTATATTGATAATCTTACCAAGGCGACCGCTGAAAAGGAACGTATCGGTGCGGAGCTTTCTCTGGCTACGAAAATTCAGGCGAGTATGCTGCCGAATATCTATCCGGCGTTCCCAAACCGTACGGAATTTGACATATACGCCACTATGACGCCGGCAAAGGAAGTCGGCGGCGACTTCTATGATTTCTTCCTTGTGGACAGCGACCATCTCTGCATGGTTATGGCGGACGTCTCCGGAAAGGGCGTTCCGGCGGCACTCTTTATGATGGCTTCCAAAATTATTCTTGCAAATAACGCAAAGATGGGCAAATCTCCGGCGCGGATTCTGGAGGATACCAATGCGACCATCTGTGCAAGCAACCACGAGGAAATGTTTGTGACGGTGTGGCTTGGAATTCTGGAGATTTCCAGCGGCAAGCTGACCGCTGCCAACGCCGGGCATGAATATCCCGTCATTTATATGCCGGACGGAAAGTTTGAGCTGTTTAAGGATAAGCACGGATTCGTCATCGGCGGTATGGACGGCATGAAATTTAAGGAATACGAAGTGCAGTTGACACAGGGAGCAAAGCTGTTTGTTTACACGGACGGCGTGCCGGAGGCGACCAATGACAATAACGAGTTGTTCGGCACTGAACGAATGCTGGCTGCACTCAATGAAGACACGGGTGCTTCACCCGAATCGGTATTGCAAAACGTCCGTACAGCGGTAAATTGTTTTGTAAATAATGCGGAACAATTTGACGATCTTACAATGCTCTGTATGGAGTACAAAGGAAGTGAAACGTCGTTGAAAACATATGAATTGGACGTCATGGCGGAAAATGTAAATTTATCCCGTGTACAGGCTTTTCTCAGTCAGTGTCTTGAAAAAGTGAACTGTCCCGCGAAGGCGCAAATGCAAATGGAGCTTGCGGTGGAGGAAATCTTTGTAAACATTGCAAACTACGCCTATGCGCCTGATAAAGGGCGTGCGTTGGTACGTGTGGAAGTATCGGACGAACCTGTTACCGTCACGATGACCTTCATTGATAAGGGGGTACCGTATGACCCTTTGAAAAGAAAAGAACCCGACGTTACGCTTCCGGCGGAAGAACGGGAAATCGGTGGACTTGGAATTTTCCTGACCAAGAAAACGATGGACTACGTTTCCTATGAATACAGGGACGGACAGAACATTCTTACATTGAAAAAGAAGATAGACGAATAATCTGTTGTTATCTAAACCATTAAGGGGGAATTCCATGAAAACGTTCACAAAGGGACTTAGGGACACGCTGAATAAGTCGATTCACGCACCGCTCAAGGACGTATCCTCTGGGCGAGGAGTTGACGGCTTCGCCTTTGTTCAGCGTTTCCTCTGCTCTATTATTGTTCTATTGGCTGTAATTTCAATCATACCGCAAATGACCGTATTCGCCGCCAGTAAGGACGGAATCACCCTTTCGGTCGATACCGATAAGGAGAGCTACAAATCAGGACAGGAAATAGACGTCAGTGTTACGGTAAAAAATACGAATGCCTACCTTGTAAGTGGTGTGTCCGTCACTGTGGAACTGCCTAAAAATTTACGTCTTGTTTCAGGTGATCTGAATGTTTCGGATATCATCCTTCAAACCGGCGAAACTTACCAACGAACAGTGAAGGCTATGAAGCCCGGCGAAACAAAGCAGACTGGTTCGACAACTTCCGCTATCGTACCGACACAGATTGGTCCGGTCAAGCCTACTACTCCGACTCTTCCGACAAAGCAAACCTACCCGACCGAACAGACCAAAACCACACAGAAATCCAGTAAGACTTCTGACAACGAATACGATTCACACAAGGTCAGTCCCAAGACCGGTGAAATGTCGCTTCTGCCTTTCTGGATGATGGTGTATATTATGCCGATCATCGCGGCTGCTGCTCTGATTACTATCAGAAAACAGCAGTACTATGCAAAGAACGACATTTGTCTTCCCGCAAAGAGCCTGATTTCTTTGGCGCTGGTTCTGTCGCTTGCTTTCAGCATGGCGCCTGCAAATGTTATGGCTGCAAAGGTTGATGAACAAGACACTACTGAAATAATTATCTCTGCGGAAAAATACATTACGGTTGACGGAGAAAAATTTGTAATAAAAGCCTCCGTGACCTATGTGTATCAAAAATACGAACCGGAATATACTTATCGTGAGAAAGAAGACGGAACAATTGCTGTCACAGGTTATAACGGTTCGGACAGCGCTCTGACAATTCCCGCTTCCATCGACGGAAAGAAGGTTTCCGAAATCTCCGACAGCGCCTTTGCAGGTCTGCTCTGTCTGAAAACAATACGCGTTCCGGAAGGCGTTACGCATATTGGCAACTACGCTTTTGAATGCTGTTCTCTGCTCAAAAAGATATACCTCCCCGAATCCCTGCGATCCATAGGCGATGGGGCGTTCTCCGGCTGCGGCTGCCTGACGCTGGTGGATATGCAGGAGGGCGTGAAGACCATTGGCAACGGCGCTTTCCTTTGCTGTAATTCTCTGGTACAGTTAGAGTTGTCCGAGGCGCTGACAAATGTTGGCGAATTCGCGTTTGCCTACTGCGAAGACCTTTCCAGCCTCCGATTTAACGGCGATAAAGTGACCGCGCTGCCAGACCGTATCTTCTACGGATGTCATTCTCTTTCCAGTCTGCGTCTGCCGGACAAAATTACTTCCGTCGGAAAACGCGCCTTCTCTGGCTGTCAAAAGCTCCAATCCCTGTACTTCGGCGAGCCATTGACTTCTCTCGGCGCGTATGCCTTTGAAAACTGCGCCAAGCTCTCCAGCCTGACAGTCAGTGCCAGGGTCATTCCAACGGGAATGGTTTCCGGCTGTTCGGAGCTTTCATGGTTCTCGGTCGCGGACGGCACAGTCCGCATCGAAAAAGAAGCCTTCGGCAGTTCCGGCGTTACCTCCATCAGCATTCCCGCCTCTGTGACGGAAATAGAAGCCGGCGCGTTCTTCCATGTACGGGGGAGCCTGATGCTGGACGAGGAAAACACAAGCTATCGGCTTATCGACGGCTCGTTATACACTGCCGACGGCAAGACCCTTCTTGCGTTCTTCCCCGCTGATCCCTATGCCGAGGAACCGCAGACCGAATGCACCGTGCCGGACGGTGTGGAAACCATCGCCTCCTACGCTTTTGCGGAATCAGAGCTGACCAATGTAATTCTCCCGTCTTCTCTGAAGAAAACTGACGCATATGCCTTCGCGTACACCAATATAGAAAATATGGCGATCCCTGAGGGCGTAACCGTCGATCCCGCCGCCTTTGGCGATCCCGGGCAGGAGGATAACACACCCGAAGATTCAGGCGAGGGAGAAGCACCGCTGGAAATCGGGTCGGTCGCGGGAGAGAAGAATCTCTTCCGTGAAGAGGATTACGCCGGTTACAAACAAATCGCAAACGACAATTTTGACGCGTGGTGCGAACAGTACCTCGCTTACAACCAATCGCGGGG
>JAEEGL012671655.1_pt1 | contig 10670 bp, 10 predicted proteins | sample 9134231 | NCBI WGS metagenome assembly JAEEGL01 (sample SAMN16246548, study PRJNA631951) | gut metagenome | biome: gut microbiome; feature: rumen; material: fiber-attached | host: Bos | place: Iran: Karaj | collected 2018-10 | reverse complement strand
ATCCCGGCGGTTTCCGCCGCCAACACGGGCTCGTTCTTCCAGAGGCTGAACTACAAGACGGGGCTCTATTTCGACATGCCAACGGAGCAGATGTTTGAAATCGCGGCGCGTGCCGGCGCGACGACAGTTTACTCGTGGGGCGACACGATGGACACGGCATACGTGGTCTGCAGCGAGAACGCCGGCGGAAGTACCGTGGCCGTGGGCTCGCGCCTGCCGAACGCCTGGGGACTCTACGACACCGCCGGCAACCTGTGGGACAGGACTCGCGACACCCGCGACATCGGCGATCTTGGCGGACGAACAGATGCGTTTACCCCGGGTGTCGGGAGCAGTGGACAGGAGAGTAGAATCCGCCTTCGCGGCGGGCATTGGAACTTGTCGTCGTCGCACAACTACTTCCGCGCCTCGCATCGCGATTGCACCTGCTCCATCACCGATGCCGGAAATGAAGTTGGCTTCCGCGTGGCGATCATTGCCGAATAGTCCCCGGAAGGAGGAGGAGTAGACACCGTGGAAAGGACAACGAAAATGAGACAACGACTGAAATGCAAGGCCGCCGCAATGGCGGCGGCGGTCGCGGCGCTCGCCGCCGCGTCGTCGGCGTCGGGCGCGACAACCTCGACGCTGGGCGGCATCCGTTTGAACACCGCCCCATTGCCCGCCGTGATCAGCACGCCCGCGGCGCTCGACGAACTCTCCAACTGGCGAATCGGGTGGGGGGCTGGCGAGACCGTGACGGCCACCGCCCCCGATGCGACAATCACCACGCTGGCGGACAATGCGGCAGAGGCTGGAACATCGGGGTTCTCGTTGCGGGTCGCTGGCAACTGGACGCTCTACAACTCCGGCGAGGGAACGGTGAATTTTACGATTGCCGCATCGGCATTCGCCCCCATCCAGTCGCAACCCTCAGGCGCAATCGCAATGGATACCGTCGGACAAGGCCCTGACCGGGCGGCAAAGGCCGGACAAACCCCACCAGTCGCCTACTCTGGCGACGACTGGCGCGGCAACGCCTCTGCAGCATCGACCCTGACATTCACGCCGCCGATGGGTGCCGCCACGACGCAAAACCTCTCCGGAACAGGCGCAACAGCGTTCCAGTTTCGGCAGCCAGGCGCGTGGACGGTTCAGCTTGCGATGGCCTCTGGCTCGCCGCTTAGTGCCATCATCAATATTGAGGGCATCCCCACACGGCTCAATTTCCGCTAACACCACCTAACCCTACAACCTAACAAAAGGAGTAAAACCATGAACAAACCCACATGTCTCGCCGTCGTTGCGGCAATCGCCGCGCCACTGGCCTTTGGCGACGATTACCAGTACTTCAGCGACTATGCGGACTTCGAGTCTGCCAATGCGGCACTGAAAGCCGCGGCAAAGGTGAATTCACATTCCGCCGCGTCCGACTGCGCCGCTCTCGACGGCGTTTATCGCACCGTCGCCGAGTCGCAGATGACCCACCTCTACACTGACAAGGAAGGGCCTACCGCCCTTATCCTTTTCTAACCCTTTCCAACAGCAACAACCATCAAGGAGAAAAACATGGACTTCAAGAACACCCTCGTCGCAGTCGCCGCCTTTGGAGCCGCGACATTGGCAGTCGCCGCACCCACTGTTTCAAATGTAAGGATGATACAGCCTACCGGCTCCCGCAACGTCACCATCAAATACAAACTCACGGAAGACGCCGTCGTGACGCTCGAAGTTTTCACGAACGCGGTTCCGTATGCCGCCGAAGGATGGGCCTCCATCGGCGGAGAGGCCGTCTGCACAGCGCAGGGCGCGGTCTGGCGCAAGGTGACGAGTGCCGACGCGGACGGCAGCGGCGACTACACCATCGTCTGGCGCCCCATCGACACCTGGAAGGACGACCAAGGCAACTGCCTCAATGTCGAGGACGGCTGCGCGAAGGCCGTGGTTACGGCGTGGGCGCTCGACAACACTCCCGACTACATGGTCGTGGACATTTCGACAGGGACCCAGCCGGACACGCAGCGCTACTATCCCGCCGTCGAATTCCTGCCTGGCTCCGAACCCGGCCAGCGTGGCGCCATCACCAACAACCCCATCTACAAGACCTCGAAGCTCGTCATGCGCAAGATCATGGCCAAGGGCGTGACCTGGACGGCGGGCTCCCTGGCGTCCGAGACGTCGCGCCACCAATACGGCCGCGAAAACACCCGCCACGTGACGCTTTCGAGCAACTACTACATGGCCGTCTTCGAGACGACGCAGGCGCAGTGGGGCTTGATCCAGACGGCCCGTCCCACGCCGTCGTATTTCAGCAATGGCGCATACCGCGACTACCGCCCTGTGGAGAATGTCTGCTACAACGAAATCCGCATGCAGGCGAACAACACGGGCGCCAATGTAAACTCCGAGGAGTGGCCGGGCCGTCCCTATCCCGGTTCGTTCCTCGCCCTGCTTTCCGACAAGACGGGCATCGACTTCGACCTCCCGACCGAGGCGCAGTGGGAGTTCGCCGCCCGCGCCGGGCATGGCTCCCCCTACTGGGGCGACGGTTCGAACATCTGGGGCGCGCACAACGACGGAAATCTCAACCTGCTGGGCCGTTACGCCCTCAACGGCGGATGGGTTGACAGCGGCAGCGACATCCCGGAAGGGACTGCGGCCCCTGCTGCGGATGCCGACACGTCGCGCGGCACCGCCTGGGTCGGCTCCTACAAGCCGAACTCCTGGGGACTTTACGACATGCACGGCAATGTGTTTGAATGGTGCATCGACTGGTTCAGGGACGTTCTCTCGACGGAAAACGGCTATGTCGATGACGGCACCGGCACGCCCATTCCCGTCGAATACAACACCCAGAATAACAAGCGCACCATACGCGGAGGCTCGTTCGGCGGAACCGACAGGGGAGAGGCGAGAAATTACTTCGGTCGCTCTGGCAACTGCAGACCCGCCTGGCGCCAGTATAGAAGCCCGGGTTCCCGCGAAAACTTCATCGGCTTCCGCGTGGTCTGCCCGGCGGATTTTACGAACTAGGGGCCGCCATGGAAACAGACGGTCCCTTCGGTCTCTACGGGCCGAACGCGGCGATGGCGTTCCAGCCTCTCCCCGCCGTAACGGTGGAGGATGACTTCTGGTCGCCGCGATACAACCTGTGGCGCACCACGACCATCCCGGACGTGCTGGCCAAGCTGGAGGGCCGCTCCGGCGTCAAGTCGAACTTCGAGCTCGCGGCGCGCGGCGCGACCTCCGGCCACCAGGGCAACTACTTCTACGACGGACAGCTCTTCGAGGCGCTTCGCGGCGCCTCCGACTATCTGGCCGCCTCTCCGGACTCCGCGCTTGAGGCGGCCATCGACCGCTGGATCGCCCCGATTGCGGCGGCCCAGCGCCCCGACGGCTATCTCAACACGCGCTGCCAGATGGAAGGAGACATCCACCGCTGGGGCGACAACGGCGCCTTCGCGATGGACCAGCACGAAATCTACAACGCGGGGTGCCTCGTCGAGGCCGGGGTCCATCACTACCTCGCCACAGGCAAGGCGCGGCTGCTGGGGTGCGCAATCCGCTTCGCCAACCTCCTCTGCGACACAATGGGACCGTCGCCGAAGCGTAACCTCATTCCTACGCACTCGCTCGCGGAGGAGGCGCTTGTGAAGCTCGCATGGCTGCTGAAGGAGGATCCCGAGGCGTCCGAAAAGGCGGGCGTGGGGGGGCGGCCCGACGACTACGTGGCGCTTGTCCGGTTCTGGCTTGAAAACCATGGAAACCATTGCGGCGAGCCGGACTGGTCTGCGCTTGGGTGGGGCGTCCGCGAGCGCGTCAGGGAGATGACGGCCACGGCGCACGATCCGCAGTGGCGTCCCTGCTGGGGCGACTACCAGATGGACAGGGTGCCGTTAGACGAATACACATCCATCGAGGGTCATGCCGTCCGCGCCACGCTGCTCTGCCTGGGCATCGCGGCGTACGCCCAGAATTCGGGCGACGCGCGCTGGCTGGGCCTTGCCGAGCGATTTTGGGCCTCCATGGTCGGGCGCAAGATGTTCGTGAGCGGCGGCGTGGGCGCGGAACCGACGTTCGAGGCCTTCGCGCCGGACTACGTCCTTCCGCCAGACGCCTATCTGGAAACGTGCGCCGCCGTCGCGAGCGCCTTCTTCTCCGCCCGAATGTTCGCCATCGAAGGCGACGGCAAGTACATGGACGAGGTGGAGCGCGTCGCCTACAACGCGCTCCTCACGGCCGTCGGGTCGGACGGCCGCTCCTACACCTACCAGAACCCGCTCAACACCGCCGAGGGCAAGCGGTGGGAGTGGCACGGCTGCCCGTGCTGCCCGCCGATGTTCCTCAAGTTCACCGGGGCGCTGCCGGGGTACGTCTACTCCCGGTGCGCCGGCGGATTCGCGGTCAACCTCTTCATCGGCGGCGAGACATTCTTCAATGACGATGCAGCGGGATGTGTCAGGCTTGTGCAGAGGACGCGTTACCCTGACGATGGCAATGTGGAAATCGAGATGCAGCCGGAGCAACCTGCCCGCTTCGCCTTGCGAGTCCGCATTCCCGGTTGGGCGCGCGGAATCGAAAATCCATACGGGTTGTATCTTTCGGATGGACGGCGCAGATGGTCGATGACGCTCAACGGTGAGCCTATCGAGCCGATGGTCGAGAAGGGGTATGCCATTCTGAATCGCGAGTGGCGCTCCGGCGACACGGTGTCGCTCGCCTTTGACATTTCCGAGCGCATAGTCCGCGCCAGGGCGGAAGTCGCGGATGTGGCGGGCCTTGCCGCCCGGATGCGCGGCCCCGTGCTGATGGCAAGCGAAAACGGGCAAACAATCCCCTATTACGATGTCGCCAACAGCGGCCCTGCCCCGCATGAAGTCTGGACGGCGGAGTGACAATCACCCGGCAATCCTTGCATTTGGCGGGGAATTTGGTAGAATTGATTACATTGAATGATTGCATGTGGTTTCTCAAAGTGCAATCACCGGAGGAAGACTTGAAATGAAAACGATGACAATACGCAATATCCCCGATAACGTGGCGGCCGGCCTGGCTGCCCGCGCCCGCGAGACTGGCCGCAGCATGAACGCCACTGCCGTCGCCGCGCTTGCCGATTCCTTCGGCGAAAATCGCCACGGCCCCAAAAAATACGCCGACTTCTCGCAGTTCGTGGGAACATGGTCGGATGAGGAAGCCGATAGGATAAGCAAGATAATCGAGGAATCCAGCGAGCAAATCTGGGTGGACGAATACAAGCCCTGGCTTCATGCGGCGGAGGATGCAGAATGAAAGTCTGCATCGACTCCTGCGTCTATATCGCCATGCACCGGGGCAAGAAATCCGTTGGCGAGTTCCTTGCTCAATGCGAGGAGATAATCGTCCCCGCAGCGACATTCGCAGAATTGACAGAAGGCATTCTGTGCGACGACAAGGCGGCTGCCAAAAACGCTGAACTTAACACCTTCCTCGACATGGTAAACGTCAGGTTCTCCCCTGTTGGCCACGCGATTGCCTTTCGCTACGCAGAAATCTCAAAATCGCTCCGCCGTCGGGGAACGCCAATCCCGCATAACGATATCTGGATTGCCGCGACGGCTTTTGAAACAAGTTCGTGCGTCCTTTCATACGACAAGCACTTCGACCTTATCGACGGCCTAGGCCGCATTGCACCGTAACTTCTTCTGTAGAATGCCCGCTTCGCCTTGCGAGTCCGCATTCCCGGTTCGTCTGGCGCGACGGCGACGACGGGTCGGTGGCCAACATGTCCTGGCGCGGTGCCATGTTGCATGTTGGGAAAATGGTAGAATAATTACTACTCAATGATCGCATGACATCGTCATGCTAAACCCCAACGTGGCCATATATGAAAACTGGCATTAGCGTCAACTTTCCATTCACGCCCGAAGCCGCCCGGGAAAAATTCTCGCACCTGCGGCTGCTCGGCTACGACTGCGCCGACCTGCAGACTTTTGTCGATACCGAAACCGAGTGGTTCTCAGCCCCGGATCCCGTCCGCCTACGCAAATGGGAAGAAACCGGGAGAATCGCGCGGGACTGTGGCATCTCGCTTTCGCAGACGCACGGGCCGTGGCGCCATCCACCGCTGGATTACACGGAGGAGGACCGGCGGGAGTGGTTTGACAAGATGTGCGTTGCGCTTGAAGGGACGGCTGCCGTAGCCGCGCCATGCATGGCCATCCACAACATCATGCCGTGGGGGACGGGCGAGAACCCGGAGCCAGAGCGCTTCCTAGAGATGAACCGGAACTTCTTCTCGCGGCTTCTGGAAAAGGCGAAGGCCTGTGGCGTCGTGATAGCGCTTGAGAACATGCCCTTCACGAATCTCACCCTCTCCTCGCCAGAGCAGGTCTTGAACTTCGTCAAGGAGTTCGATTCGCCCTATTTCCGCGTTTGCCTGGACACCGGGCACGCGACGTTCTTCGATACTACCCCTGCGGATGCAGTGCGGCTAATCGGTCGGGAATACCTGGCCTGCTTGCATGTCCATGACAACGACGGCGGGCATGACCGGCACTGGCCGCCGTTCCGGGGTGTTATCGACTGGGCGGATTTCTCTCGCGCACTGCATGAGATCGGATATGATGGAACGCTGTCGCTCGAAACAGATGTCGAGAAGAAGCTGCCGCAGTCCGTCCGGCTGGAATGGGAAAAGGCCCTCGCCTCGACGGCGAGAGCCTTGACAATGGCGCCTTAGTCGCTGCGTCGCGTTGCGCGTCGGCGCTATGGTAGAATCAATAATTGCTCAATGATCGCATAACATAGTCATGCTAAACCCCAACATCGTCTTCACGGCTCCGCGCGTGGCGGAGGTCCTTGAAAAACCAATCCCGTCGCCTGGACCTGGAGAAGTCCTCGTGCGCACGGTGCGCTCATGCCTCTCAGCTGGAACTGAGCGCGGCAACCTCCTGGGCGAGCCGAACATGGGTCTTAATTCCCCGAAGGATGCCCCCGCCGTGTTTCCTCGCCAGCTTGGCTACAGTGCCGCCGGCATTGTCGAGGCCGTTGGCGAAGGTGTCGTGTCCCTGAAACCCGGCGACCATGTGGCGATGAGCTACAGCCAGCACGCGGCGCTCCAGTGTCGTCCAGTCGATTTGACCTACCAGATGCCGGATGGGGTTTCCTTTGAGGCGGGGGCGCTCACGCACATCGCCATCATGCCGATGCAGGCACTGCGCAAGTGCCGCTTCGAGTTCGGCGAGAGCGTTCTCGTAGTGGGGCAGGGCGTTCTCGGTCAGCTGGCGGTGAAGGTCGCCCGCGCGGCAGGCTCCGCGCCCGTCATAGCCGCGGACCCCGTTCCGGCAAAGCGAGAGCGGGCGCTGGCGCTCGGCGCGGATCTCGCGCTTGACCCCGGCGCTGCCGACTTCGCAGAGCGCGTGAAGGAAGCGACCGGCGGCGGGGCGCAGGTTGTCATTGAGGTGACCGGCGTTGACCGGGCGCTTGACACGGCGCTTGACGCCGTGGCTCGTTTCGGACGCGTGGCGCTGCTCGGCTGCACGCGGCGCTCCGAGTTCGCCATTGACTTCTACCGCAAGGTCCATGGGCGCGGCGTCACTCTCGTCGGCGCGCACAACCAGGCGCGGCCGGAGCACGACTCCTCCCCTGGCTGGTGGACACGCCGCGATGACGCATTCGCATACCTGCAGATGGTTTCATTGGGGCGCATAGACCTCACAGGCTTCATTGAGGAAGTTCACCCCATCGCCGACGCCCCCGCCGTTTATACGCGCCTCGCCGCTGGCGGCCCGTTCCCGACGGTCCAGTTCAACTGGAAGGCGAACCATGAGCAATGATTCCGTGATTCGCGGGCCGCACCCGCTTTTGGTGACCCCCTGGACGGAGGACGGACGGATTGACACCGAAGTCCTCGTCCGCGAGGCCGAATATGTTTCAAAGTGCGGCGTGAGCGGCCTCATCTGGCCCCCGGCCTCCGAGATGTCCGGAAATCTATCGGCTGAGGAATACGAGACTGGGCTTCTGGCTCTTGCGAAATGGGCCGTTTCCACAGCATCATCCCCGCGTGTCGTGGCTGTCTGCCCTGGTTGTGATTCCGCCGAAGCCTTGGCGCGCGCCGTGGTCGTGCAGCGCATTGCTGATGAAACTGGCGCCCGCATGGGACTCCTTGCCAGGATGCCAGACGACGCGGCTGACCAGGCTGCAATTGAAGCGCACTACCGTGCGCTGGCGGGCGTCGTGCGGATGCCGGTAATCATCCAGACCTTCAACGATGGCAAGAGCCCGCAGCCTGACATCGATGTGCTTGCCAGTCTCGCCCGCGACTATCCGGGCATATACGGCTTCGTCAAGGAGGAGTCGCCGGGGCTCATGGTAAACGCCCGCATGGCGCAGCTGCTGGAACACCCCGAAATCAAGACCGTGCTGAGCGGCTTCGGAGGGAAGGCCTGGATGTTCCAGGGGACGAAGATCGGCACGGATGGTGTCATTTCACAGCGCCCGGCATACGCTTCGCTTTTTGTCCGCATCTACGCTCTTATGAAGGAAGGGCGCCAGAGCGATGACCCGGAACTTGCCGGAGCATACGCGAAATACCTCTACATGTGCAACCTTGGCGACACGCTGGCTGAGTCAGACGACGCGATGCGCGGTCCGCATCTGTATGTGCTGGAGAAGCTCGGCATCTTCCGCAATCGCCTCACCCGCGACGGCAATGGAGTTCTAGTGAACTACGCCATGTCCGATGCCGAAAAGAGCGAAGTAGAGCAGCGTATGCGCTACTGTGGGCTGATTTAGTCAGTCGCACAGTGGTTCTTCATGCTCTGGAAACAACATCATGAACGATGTTTCAGCAGACCCCAGCGTAAAAACAATCGTTGGCATAGAATACGCCGACAGACCCGCATGCAAGCTTGACGTCCGCGTGCCGATTGGCGTCACCGGCTTCACGACCATCGTCTGGTTCCATGGAGGCGGCCTCACGGAAGGCGAACGTCACTTCATTCCTATCGTTGACCAGGGAATAGCCCAGGTGTCGGCTGACTACAGGCTTCTTGGTCGCGACGCAGTTCGCGGTGAGGACTGCATTGAGGACGCGGCGGCGGCAGTCGCGTGGACCTTTAGGCACATCGCCGAATATGGAGGCGACCCGAAGAGGATTTTCGTGGCTGGCATGAGCGCTGGCTCATACCTCTCGATGATGGTGGGCATGGACGGATCTTGGCTCGCCGCGCATGGCATTTCTAACCGTCAGATTGCTGGCATCGGAGCGTTGTCCGGACAGGCGACCAAGCATTTCGCCGTGCGCGAATATGCGGGTGACAAAGATCCGCAGTTTCTTCCCAAGATTGATCGTCTTGCGCCGCTTGCGCACGTTTCGTCCGACATCCCGCCAATTCTCTGCGTCTGCGGCGAGCCGCCGTGGGAATGGCAGTGCCGGTCCGAAGAAAACCGCCTCCTGATTGCTTCATGCACTGCACTGGGGCACCAGCGTGCCCGTTTTGTCCAGTGCGGCTACTGCGATCACGGGCGCGCCTATCCCGCCGCGCTGCCCTTCCTTGAAATGTTTGTTCATGGCGAACTGCCTTGAACATTGCGTCCCCTTGCCCCCGCACGGTGCTCCAATTTGAATTATGGTGCTTGCATTTGGCGGGGAATTTGGTAGAATTGATTACATTGAATGATTGCATGTGATTTCTCAAAGTGCAACCACTGGAGAAAGACTTGAAATGAAGACGATGACAATACGCAATATCCCCGATGACGTGGCGGCCGGCCTGGCCGCCCGCGCCCGCGAGACAGGCCGCAGCATGAACGCCACTGCCGTCGCCGCGCTTGCTGATTCCTTCGGCGAAAAGCACCACGGCCCAAAAAAATACGCAGACTTCTCGCAGTTCGTGGGAACGTGGTCGGATGAGGAAGCCGATAGGATAAGCAAGATAATCGAGGAATCCAGCGAGCAAATCTGGGTGGACGAATACAAGCCCTGGCTTTATGCGGCGGAGGATGCAGAGTGAAAGTTTGCATCGACTCCTGCGTCTATATCGCCATGCACCGGGGCAAGAAATCCGTTGGCGAGTTCCTTGCTCAATGCGAGGAGATAATCGTCCCCGCAGCGACATTCGCAGAATTGACAGAAGGCATTTTGTGCGACGATAAGGCGGCTGCCAAAAACGCTGAACTTAACACCTTCCTCGACATGGTAAACGTCAGGTTCGTCCCTGCTGGCCACGCTATTGCCTTTCGCTACGCGGAAATCGCAAAATCGCTCCGCCGCCGTGGAACGCCAATCCCGCATAACGACATCTGGATTGCCGCGACGGCTTTTGAAACAAGTTCGTGCGTCCTTTCATACGACAACCACTTCGACCTTATCGACGGCCTAGGCCGCATTGCACCGTAACTTCTTCTGTAGAATGCCCGCCTCTTTTCGGCTAGGCCCTCTGAAGTCCGTTCAAAACAATTTAGGCTGGGGAGAAGAAGCGCACGATGCGGGGTGCGAAGTCGATTAGTCGGCGCACTAGGATCGGCGCGATGGCGACTACGGCGAGGGTGAGGGCTTTCATCGGCCTTTCGGGGCTTGCCATGCCGTATGCGAAGAGCGCCGCCGCGAGGTAGAGGTAGTAGGCGCTTACCAAGGCGGGCGCGCATCCCGGATTCAGGAAGCCCAGCGGGCGCATTGGCCGCTCAACCGCCAGCAGTGCGCGTGCCGTGCGCCT
>JAEEGL012552507.1_pt1 | contig 10670 bp, 10 predicted proteins | sample 9134231 | NCBI WGS metagenome assembly JAEEGL01 (sample SAMN16246548, study PRJNA631951) | gut metagenome | biome: gut microbiome; feature: rumen; material: fiber-attached | host: Bos | place: Iran: Karaj | collected 2018-10 | reverse complement strand
TTCCTTGACAGACGCGGTCACGGGCTTGATGTTTATAAGGGTCTGAGCGGTAACGCTCTCGATGCCCTGTGTGGACATTCTTTCGCGCACAGCACGCTCCATACGTGAGATACCGATGCGGTACTGGTTCTGGAGAAGCTCTCCGACAGCACGGATACGACGGTTACCGAGGTGATCGATATCGTCCTTTCTGCCTACACCGTACTCAAGATGGATGATATAGTTGATGGAAGCAAAGATATCTTCCTTTGTAACATGCTTGGGGATGAGATCGGAGATGTTCTTCTTGATCTGCTCCTTAAGCTCGTCGAGATCGGAAGCGAACTCGTTCATAAGCTCATTGAGCACAGGGAAGTAAACATTCTCGTCTATGCCGAGCTCTTCTGCGGTACCCTCGCCGAGATAAGCATCGATGTCAACCATGAGGTTTGTAAGGATCCTTACGTTCTTCTCCTCGGTCTGAACATCAAAATAGGGAACAGCCGCATTCTGGATCTGATCTGCGATCTCTTCGGTGATGACCGTTCCTTCGGAAGCGATGAGCTCACCTGTAGATCCGTCGATGATATCCTCAGCTGTCTTAAATCCGACAACTCTGTTCTTAAGAGCAAGTTTCTTGTTGAACTTGTAACGTCCTACCTTAGCAAGATCGTAACGTCTGGGATCGAAGAACATGCCGTGGATGAGGGACTGTGCGGTATCTACCGCAAGAGGCTCACCGGGACGAAGCTTCTTGTAAAGCTCTAAGAGACCGTCCTTATAGCTCTCGCATGTATCCTTGCCAAACGCTGCTTCAAGCTTCGGCTCGTCACCGAAAAGCTCTCTGATCTGCTCGTTTGTGCCAAGACCTAAGGCACGCATAAGAACAGTAACGGGTACTTTACGGTTTCTGTCGACTCTTGCCCAGAAAACATCGTTACTGTCTGTCTCGTACTCGATCCATGCACCGCGGTTAGGGATAACCTGGCTGGTGTAAATGAGTTTACCGAGTTTATCGTGCTGTATATCGTAATATATTCCGGGTGAACGTACAAGCTGGCTGACAATAACTCTTTCGGCACCGTTTATAACAAATGCGCCTGTTTCGGTCATTAACGGGAGCTCGCCCATGAAAATGGGAGTAATAACACGGCTCTCATCTTCGGTACGGTAGAGTTCGACCATAACCTCGAGAGGTGCTGCATACGTAGCATCACGTTCCTTGCACTCCTCAATGGTGTACTTCTTTTTATCCTCGCAGAGACGGTAGCTTAAGAATGAGAGCTCAAGATTTCCGGAGAAGTCCTTGATGGGAGAAACATCGTCGAAAACCTCCTGAAGTCCCTTTTTGATAAACCAGTCATAGGAGTTCTTCTGAACTTCGATGAGGTTGGGCATCTCAAGAACTTCTTTTTGCTGAGAATAGCTCATTCTCATGCCTTTCCCGACACTGACGGGATGCATCCTGTTCTTTTCCATTGACATTTTCACCTCGTAAATATTTTTTGCAGAAAAAGACTTTTCATGCCGGCTGAATTGTGATATAATCATACTAATAGGCATAACTAACCACAATAGAGCATTGTCTAGTGTAACACAGGTTTTGTCAAGAGTCAAGAAAAATTTTTCGAACATCAAAAAACCCCGTGCAAATGCACGGGGTTAAAATTTTATTGTTTTGTTTACTTAAGAGTAACCTTAGCGCCTGCTTCTTCGAGCTTCTTCTTGATCTCCTCAGCGTCTGCCTTGGAAGCGCCTTCCTTGATTACCTTGGGAGCAGCCTCAACGAGAGCCTTAGCCTCGCCAAGTCCGAGACCTGTGATCTCACGAGCAACCTTGATGATCTTGATCTTAGCATCAGCGGGAACTTCTGTGAGCTCAACGTCGAACTCTGTCTTCTCCTCAGCTGCTGCTGCAGGGCCTGCTGCTGCAACTACTACGCCTGCTGCTGCGGAAACGCCGAACTCTTCCTCGCAAGCCTTAACAAGCTCATTTAACTCTAAAACGGTCATGCCCTTAATGGCATCGATGATTTCCTGTGTTGTCATTTTAATTTCCTCCATAAATTATTTTAAAAACTGTGATTTTGCTTATTCCTCGCGAAATCCTCCGGATTTCGTTCGTGTCAACTTCTATGCTGCGCATAAAAGTTGACCTAAGCAGCGGGATTTTCCTTCTCTGCGATCTGCTTGATAACTCTTGCAAAATTCGTGATAGGGCTCTGAATGCTTCCAAGGAACTTGGAAAGAAGTACATCTCTTGAAGGGATCTTTGAAAGAGTTACTACACCCTTCTCATCATAGTATGTACCTTCTACAACACCGGCCTTGAAATTAAGGGAATCGATGTTGTCAACATACTTGGCGATGATCCTTGCGGGAGCTGTCGCGTCGTCTGTTCCGAAAGCGATAGCTGTAGGTCCCTCGAGATGAGCGTCAAGCTGTGCGAAATCCGTGCCTTCGAATGCGCGCTTAAGGAATGTGTTCTTGTATACCTTATAAACAACGCCTGCTTCACGGAGTTCTTTACGAAGCTTGGTATCCTGCTCAACCGTAAGACCACGGTAATCAACGAGCACTGCGGAACTTGCGCGGCCCATGATCTCCTTGATCTCGTCAATGACGGGAGCTTTGATCTCAACCTTTGCCATTACTTTTACCTCCTGTTTAGATTTTTGATCGCGGTTTTCTTATATAAAAGAAAACTGCCAACCGAAACGGAAAGCAGTCTCATAGACTTATTTTCCCTCGGCGGGCGCACATGTGTGCTTACGGGTTTCCCCACCTGCTGTCTTCGGTGTATGTTCATCGCTCTTTGCGAAATGAAAACCATCTCGCAAAGAACGGTGATGATTTTATAACAATTCTATCGGCTTGTCAACCATCAATTTGATTTTTTTAAGCAAGGCGAGCAGCGTTAACCTTGACACCGGGTCCCATTGTGGAAGTGATGGTAACAGACTTTAAGTATGTACCCTTCGCGGTAGCCGGCTTAGCCTTGATGATTGCGCCCATGAGCGTCTGGAAGTTGTCTGCGAGCTGATCTTCTGTGAAAGATGCCTTTCCTACGGTAACGTGGATGATGTTAGCCTTGTCAAGTCTGTACTCCACTTTACCTGCTTTGATGTCTGCGATTGCCTGTGCAACGTCCATGGTAACTGTGCCTGCCTTGGGGTTAGGCATTAATCCCTTAGGTCCGAGAACCTTACCGAGACGACCAACGACGCCCATCATGTCGGGTGTAGCAACAACTACATCGAAATCAAGCCAACCCTCGTTCTGGATCTTGGGGATGAGCTCGTCTCCTCCTACGAAATCAGCACCTGCAGCTTCTGCCTCGTTTACCTTGTTACCCTTGGCGAATACGAGAACACGAACCTTCTTACCTGTTCCGTGAGGAAGAACGACAGCGCCGCGGACCTGCTGATCAGCATGACGTCCGTCGACGCCGAGTCTGATGTGAGCTTCAATGGTCTCATCGAACTTTGCAACCGCATTCTTCTTAACGATGCTTACTGCCTCAGCAACATCATACTGCTGGGACTTGTTGTAAGCACTTACTGAATTTGTATATTTCTTTCCTCTTTTCATTGTTTACCTCCTGGTGGTTTTCACGGAAGGTCGATCAATTATGTCGATCGACAAGTCCTCCCACGTGATATAAAGTGAATCTAACGCTTAACCTTCTACAACCTCGATACCCATGGATCTTGCGGTACCTGCGATCATGCTTGTAGCTGCCTCAAGTGAACCTGCATTGAGATCGGGCATCTTGAGCTGTGCGATCTTCTCAACTTCGCTCTTCTTGATCTTAGCAACCTTGTTCTTGTTGGGAGCGCCGGATGCTGTTTCGATATTGCAAGCCTTCTTGAGAAGTACTGCTGCGGGCGGAGTCTTTGTGATGAAAGAGAAGCTCCTGTCGGCATAAACCGTAATAACTACGGGGATGATCATGCCTGCCTGATCAGCTGTTCTTGCGTTGAATTCCTTTGTAAACTGAGGAATGTTGACACCGTGCTGTCCGAGTGCGGGACCAACCGGAGGTGCCGGTGTAGCCTTTGCAGCAGGTATCTGTAATTTAATGTAACCTTCGATTTTCTTAGCCATTTTGAAAAAACCTCCTAATGTGGTGTTATCGGAGTGCGATCCGAGCAATTACGGATCTTTCCTCCCACTGCTTCCGTATGGTTACGGAAGAATTACTACTTTTCCGCCTTAACGGATGTAAAGCTGAGTTCTGCCGGCGTTTCACGTCCAAACATCTCAATAGCGACTATGACTGTCTGCTTGTGTTCATTGATCTGTTTAACGATACCGGTCTTGTTCTCCCAGTTTCCTTCGAGGATCATAACCGGATCGCCGACCTTGAAGTCAAGCTCAACTTCGGTTATCTTCTCTTCCGGTGCCTTATCGAGTCCGAGGTTTCTAACCTCTGCTTCGGTAAGCGGAACCGGCTTGGATCCGGGACCAACGAAGCCCGTAACGCCTCTGGTGTTCCGGACTACGTACCATGTTTCATCGTTCATTTCCATGTGAACGAGTACGTATCCGGGAAGCATCTTTCTGTCAACGGTCTTTTTTGTACCGTTCTTGACCTCGACCGCTCTTTCAAGCGGAACCTCAACGCCGAAGATCTGCTCTTCGAGGCCGCGGTTTCTTACGGTCATCTCGATGCTCTCTTTTACCTTGTTCTCATAGCCCGAATAAGTATGAACTACATACCAGTTAGCTTCTGCCATAGCTTCCTCCATTACATCAAAGGATAAGGTCTACAAGAAATCTGAGACCGGTATCGAGCAATGAAATGATCGCTCCGAGAACAATGGTGATAACGATAACGGCAGCCGTCTGCTTGACAACGGATTCCCTGTCAGGCCAAACGATCTTCTTGAACTCGGACTTGAGACCCTTGAACCACTGTTTCATGCGGCCCTTTTCTTTTGTTGTTGTCTCTGCCATTGTTGATCCTTTCCGTCGTTATCCGACATTATTTTGTCTCTTTGTGTAATGTGTGCTGCTTGCAGAATCTGCAATACTTCTTTGTTTCCATCCTGTCCGGATGCTCTTTCTTGTCTTTGGTCATGTTGTAATTGCGCTGCTTGCATTCTGTACATGCCAATGTGATCTTTGTTCGCACGACTTCTACCTCCGTAATAGTTTTTGTTGTGCCCTTTTTTCTGCTGCCGTCGCACGCAAAAAAAAAGACTATTCGCTTCCATAGCCGTTAAACTATATCACGGTGAAAGCAAATAGTCAAGAAATTTTTTTGTTACTTGTTTTAGGAAGCCTATCTGTCTACTCTGAACACGTTTCCGCCCTTCTCGCATTTTTCGGAAAGAGATGTTATGCTGACAGTGTATTCTTTTCTTCCGGAAAGAGTGATATATGAAACCTGGTTTCTTGTATATCCGGTTATAAGGATATATGTGCCGTCGTCTGTTATGGAGTAGACCGGAATATCCTTATATATATAGTAGAACATTTCCGACAGGGTAGCATGATTTAAGTTCAGCATTCCCAGTATCTCGTCATCGGTCTTTGCAAGGGCATTTTCCGTCACTTCTTTTGATAATTGGGAAGTATATGTTTTTACGCCCTGTTCAAAGAACACCTTTCCCTTAGAGATGACTACTCCGGGATTCGTGCTGTCGTCCGCAAGACGCACCGCATCCGAAGGGTCGTCGGTTATTCCGGTGACAAGTCCGTAAGAATATACCTCGTACTCCTTCTGTTTGTCTTCGGCGATCCTGACGAGAGTGTTCTCGTTTATGACGGTGACTTCTGTCTTCTGTTCCTTCGGAGCCTTACCGGCCTTAAATGACTGAGGTAAAGACAGGTAGTATTCCGTCAGCATGTTGTCGGTAACTCTTGTATCGACATAGAAACTCTTTTTGTTCTCATGCTCATAGATAAGGATGTAGTCGTCGGGCGCATCCGTATAGACATTGTCGGAACCCGCCACTTTGGAGACTCTTTTAAGCTTTATCGCGGTATCTGTGGCCGTCACTCCCGTGATATACATGCCGGGCTCATGGTATTCTTTTAGAACTTCGCCGTTTGCCCCTACGATCCTTAATACGGAATTGGGGTAATAAACGCTTCCGTCGCTGTAGGCGGCATGGTCGGAAATATCGCCGTAGCCTGCGATGATCTTGTCACCGATGTAGCCGAAGAGCGTGATCTCTTCCGTTTCGGAAACAGAGAGTTTTTTAAGCTCACCTGTCTCAAGATACATCATGTTTATATTCTTCCGGTCTCCCTGCTCCTGCCATGCAACATATGCAAGATCCCTGCAGAACACCGCTTCGCCCTCGACTTTTTCGGATGTGATGACGCGATATTCTCCGGTAGTAAGATTATAGGAGCAGATGTTTCCGTAGACCATGAAGTAGAAAACATCCTGAGAATTCATGTAACTGAAGTTCCCGAGTTTCTGCCTTATCTGCTGGTTCGTGAGGGATGCCGGAACATAGAGGAGTTCCTTTATCCTGTTTTCGGAACGGTAATAGGTGTAAAGCACCATTCCGGTCTTGCCCTCATATTCACCGCAGTTTATGTATCCGGAAACAAGGAATGTAACATCGCCGTTATCGGCCATCCTGAGTATCTTTATATCATGCTCGGAGCAGACATCGGACGGAGTTTCGTACCCGGTGTTCATGGAATATACGGTAAACATGGTGTTCTCGGGAAGATTATAGTAATAGACCGTATTGTTCTTTACGAAGGCCAGCATTGAGTCATCGCTTGTCCATGCCATGTCCGTTTCGGTGTCACCGGTGATACCGAATTTCAGCTGTGACTTTGAAAGGCTTATGAGGGCGGGATCGAACACGGCCTCCATATTCCTGTCATAATTAAGAAGATATGTGTAATCGCTTCCCATGCTGATCCTGAAGCGTTCGGAAATGATGTATTTTTCCGTGCCGGAAGGCGTGTCGAGGCTTACCGTGTACTTCAAGGTGCCGACTGCGATATATTTATAGATCTCATTTATGGTGACCGTGATGTCCGAAACAAGCGTCGGTTCAAGATTTCCCCAGCAGACCATGAAGTAACTGTCTTTTATATCTACGTGTGAGTGATCTGTGCCTTCGCCTCTGTATGTACTCTCAAGATAAGGGATGACAACCTCTACGTTCTTCTTTCTGCATGCCTCAGAAAAAGCAAGCATGTAATTTACCTTTTCGGAAAAGAAAGCCTCGTCGTACTGCTTAAAGCGGAAATAGTAGTAAACACGCTTACTCTCTGATGTAATGAAGGTAAGCTCCACGGCATATTCCCGGCCCTGCACAGATGTGAAACCAACTTTTAGCCTTGCGTTCTTTGAGGTGTCGGTTATATCGAAAGCGCTTATCTGACCATCTTCGATCATCTCTCCCGTTTCGGTGTCATAGATCTCGTAAAGGAGCTTTCTGACATCCGTGCCCCTTTCGTCTATCATGACGGAAATGACATTATCGCCCTCAAGGCTTACGAATGTGTCTCTCACCAGGAGCGGATCAAGCTCCGTAACATAGCCGTTTACGGAGTTCACCGTAACTCCGTCACTTTTAAAAGAGATCACGGGAAGCGTAGTTCCCGTCATCTCCGTAGTTATCACATATTCATCGGAAAGCCGCATATCCGCCCTGCTTCCGAAAAAGTAAACAGATGCTCCGAAAAGGAGTATTAAATATACTATTTTAATAAAATGTCTCATGAGGGATATTTTATATGGTTTGGTGGAAAAATACAATATATAATTGACCCGAGTCAAAAGAACACGCTTCACATAATTTTATAGTATTGATAGCGTGTCTTTCCTGGTGTATAATGGTCGGTGACGTCTCTTGGTGACAAGAGCACAAAAGATGGAGGAAGAAATGAAATTACTTACAGTAACCATACCCTGCTACAACTCGGCCGCATACATGTCCCACGCCATCGAATCCGCAATGGCCGGCGGAAACGACGTTGAGATCCTTGTTGTGGATGACGGCTCAAGCGATAACACTCTTGAGATAGCAAAAGAATACGAAGAAAAATATCCCGGCATAGTATATGCCATACATAAAGAAAACGGCGGACACGGAAGTGCCGTAAATACAGGTCTTTCAAAAGCATCGGGCCTGTTCTTTAAGGTCCTCGATTCCGATGACTGGTTTAAAGAAGAGGCTTACAAGGAGGCCCTCGACACATTAAGAAAGATGGTGGCAGATGGTGTGACTCTCGATATGCTCATCTGCAACTACGTTTATGAGAAGCAGGGTGAAAAGCGTAAGAAAGTCATCAATTACCATATGCCTCTCCCCCAGGGAAAAGTTTTCACATGGGATGAAGTGGGCCATTTCAAGACCGGTCAGTACATCCTCATGCATTCCGTTATATACCGTACAAAGGTGCTCATTGATTCGGGATTAAAGCTTCCCGAGCACTGCTTCTATGTTGACAACATCTTTGTTTACGCACCTCTCCCTCACATCAAGACTATGTACTATCTCGATGTGAACCTTTACCGCTACTTCATCGGCAGAAGCGACCAGTCCGTCAGCGAAGCCAACATGATGAAGCGCATCGACCAGCAGATACTTGTCACAAAGACAATGATCGATCTTTACGATCTTACCACCATTAAGAACAGGAGACTCCGCATCTATATGACCAAATACCTGGGCATTATGATGACCATCTCTTCCGTGTTCCTTATGAAGATCGGTGATGAAGAAGCCGCTGCAAAGAAAAGCGAGCTTTGGGATTATCTCAAACAAAAAAACAGGCACCTCTATAATCATATCAGTGCCTCTTTCCTCGGAACCGCCTGCAAAGCCCGCACCCGCTACGGTCAGGAGATCGTAAAGGCAGGCTATGTGGTAGCGAACAAAATATTCAAGTTTAATTGATGTCAAACCTTACTTTCCACTTTCGAAAGCTTCGTTCTGTAAGCCAGGAAGTAAAGCGGTACGCATGTAAGCACGCCGAAGAACAGATCGACTACGGAGTGCTGCTTTAAAAATACGGTTGAAATGCATATCAGGGCTGCGATCACGGCTGAGCCGATCTTCGCGGCCTTTTTGTTTTTGAAATGAACGCTGTGAAATACGGATATGGCAACACCTATGGAATTAACAACATGGATGCTGGGACACACATTCTGAGGAGTATCCGTTTTGTACATTGCTTTCATCATCCGGATAAAAACATTGTCACGCCCTATGGTTTCAAGGTCTGGTCTTAAATTAAGCCCGTTATGCCACAGAGTGCAAATGAGAAGGCAAAAGCTCATTCCCGTGAAGAGGAAGATGCAAAACCTGTAGAAATCCTCACGGTCGGTAAAGAAGTAATAAATACCTGTACCCGCCATGAAGAAAAACCAGAAATAATAGGGAATGGCAAATACCTCAACGAAAGGGATCATGTCATCCAGCGCGGAATGAATGATATGTACGTCATTTGCTCTTGCAACTATCCCCTCAAGAGTGAAAAACCACAGGAGATATATCGGCAGATAGATCAAAGTCCATGCATGACGATACTTATGAAGAACAGCTTTAAGCCCGCTCGTTTCTTTTTTGTTTAATCTTGTAACACTGCTTTCGGAATTCATTTTCCATACCTCTTAAAATATCAAAACCCTATTTTCCCCACATGAAGATGAAGTTTAACACAAACCCCGAAAAAAAGCAAATTTGAACCAAAAATGAGCCCGGAAAACCCGGGCTCAAAAATATACTTACTTTAAGTGTGCTGTCTCCAGCCTGATCAGTGCTCTGCGGAGCGCAAGTTCCGCACGGGCCGTATCGATGTTCGCGTCGCCGCTCTTCAAGCGGTTCTCGGCACGTTCCTTAGCACGTTCCGCACGCTCAACGTCGATCTCCTCGGGCCACTCGGCAGATTCCGAAAGGATAACGATGCGGTCCTTGAATATCTCAACGAAACCGTCGTGAACAGCTGCCTGTTTCAGATTTCCGTCGAGATGGATCTTGATGATCCCGGGAACAAGGAGCGCCGTAAGCGGGATATGATTACGGTATACGCCTATCTCGCCTTCCGAGGTGCGCATCTCCACCATATCCGCCTCACCCTCGAAAAATATCCTGTCGGGCGATATTATCTCTAACTTAAGGAGTTTGCTCTCGTCAGCCATAAGCCCCTCCTTATCACTTCTTTGTTCTTGCTATTACATCGTCGATGGAACCTGCATTGAGGAAATAGCTCTCAGGGATATTGTCATGCTTTCCTTCGAGTATCTCTGCAAAGCCTCTGATGGTCTCGGAGATGGGAACATAGCGTCCTTCAAGACCTGTGAACTGCTCTGCAACGTGGAAAGGCTGTGAAAGGAATCTCTGCACACGTCTTGCTCTTGCAACGAGAAGCTTCTCATCTTCGGAAAGCTCGTCCATACCGAGGATGGCAATGATATCCTGTAACTCTTTATAGCGCTGGAGGATCTCCTGAACGCCGCGGGCTACGCGGTAATGCTCTTCACCTACGATACGGGGATCGAGGATTCTCGATGTGGATACAAGGGGATCAACCGCAGGATAGATACCAAGCTCAACGATCTGACGTGAAAGAGCGGTGGTAGCATCCAGATGTGCGAATGTTGTCGCAGGAGCGGGATCCGTATAGTCATCCGCAGGTACGTATACGGCCTGAACGGATGTGATGGAACCGTTCTTGGTAGATGTTATACGCTCCTGAAGGGCACCC
>JAEEGL011563526.1_pt1 | contig 10670 bp, 6 predicted proteins | sample 9134231 | NCBI WGS metagenome assembly JAEEGL01 (sample SAMN16246548, study PRJNA631951) | gut metagenome | biome: gut microbiome; feature: rumen; material: fiber-attached | host: Bos | place: Iran: Karaj | collected 2018-10 | reverse complement strand
TTTGTTGCTTATCGGGGGCTATGATTAAGCCCGGAGGAAAGTGTCTGCGGACAAGAAAAAAGTTGCGATGAGACCGTCTTACAGGGTATAATAGAATGTCAAATTATCCGATTGGCAGGAAACGTTCATGACGAATGGGCAGCCCCGGTCCGAAGCCTTCCCGGAAGCGGAAGAAAAACAGAAAAAGCGTTTTCTGGAGCGGTATAACGCGCTCAAGCTCGGCTGGCTCCACGACGCGATCCACTTTGCGATCCTGCTTGCCGCACTGATCATCCTGTTCCGCTTTGTGATCGGCTTCGCGGTAGTAGGCGGCGACTCCATGTTCCCCACGCTGAAGGACGGCGAGGTAGTGCTTTACGTGCGCATCGTGCCGGAGTACCGCCGCGGCGACGTGGTGTCCGTCCGCGTCCCGTCGGGCGACTACTACGTGAAGCGCGTGGCGGCGGTCGGCGGCGACACAGTGGACCTGCACGATGGCCTGGTGTACGTGAACGGCGACGCCTCCGGCGACGAATGGGCCGCGGGCCTCACCTACGAAGAAAAGGGCGCCGTGATCTATCCCTACGCCGTTCGGGAGGGCAGCGTGTTCCTGCTCGGCGACAACCGGACGGTCTCCATGGATTCCCGCGCGTTCGGCGAGGTGGGCCGGCGCCAGATCAAAGGAAAGATCCTGCTGCACTTCGGGCCCGACGGCATCGGGCTCCTGACACGGGAGAAAAAAGGATGAAGCGTTTCGACATCGTAAAAACGGTGCAGCTGGTGCTGCTGGCGCTCATCGCCGCCGCTGCGCTGGGCACGGTCCTGTGGGACGCCGAGCTCTACGCCCGCCTCGCATCCGATCCGCATACCCGCCGTCTGGGCATCCTGATGTGGGTGCTGCTGGGCGTTTCTTTCGTGTTCCTGTTTTACGATTTCAACTCTTACAGCGATCTGAAGAGAGAAAACATTGAGCTGGACAACGCCGTGTATTCCGACGCCCTCACGGGTGTAGCCAACCGCCACAGCGTGGACGTTTATCTCGCCCATTTCATCGGTAAAAGCGTGCCGGAGGACATGGGCTGCGTCACACTGGAGCTGACCAACCTTTCCGATCTGAACGCCCGGCTGGGTCACAACGGAGGGGACGACGCTATCCAGGCCTTCTCCGATGTGCTGGTCCGCTCGGTGAGCGGCGCCTGCTTCCTCGGCCGAAATGGCGGGAACAAGTTCGTGGCGATCTTCCGCGACTGCACCGATACGCGCATCGAGCGTTTCCTCAACGCCGTGCAGGAAGGCGTGGCCGGGCATAATGCCGCCACCCCCGAAGCCGAGATCCTCTACAGCACCGGCGTCGCCTTCCGCGAGGGAGCGGCTGTTTCCACAGTGACCGAACTGGTGGCTCTGTCAGACCGCCGCGCCTGGCATCGGCAGGCCTGAGCGGGAGGTACGCTGTGGACAAACTGGACCAGGCCTATCTCACCGATCTGGTGATCCGCTCGCAAAAGGGCAGCAGCAACGCTTTTGCCGAGCTCTATACGGCCACGCAGGAGCGGGTGTGCCGGTATCTGGGGTCGCTCCCGGGCACGGAAGATCTCGCGGCGGCGCTTCGGACGGTGATGACGCGGGCCCTGCAGAGCCTCGGCTCGCTCACTGAGCCCGATCTGTTCCTGCCGTGGGTATGCCATATCGGCTTCCGCCTCTACGGGCCGCCCCGCGACGCTCTGGCCGACACGCCCGCGGGCACCGTAACGACAGGCTATCTGCTCCAGCTCCCGCTGGCGGAATCCCAGGTGCTGCTGATGCGCTGTTTCCAGGGTTTTTCCGAGGCGGAGACCGGGGACATCCTGAACCTCTCCCCCGGACTGGTCCGGCGCTGCGAGCGGCTGGGAAAGCGGCATTTGCTCCGCGGCGCGGAGGGCGAAGCCCCGGCCCGGCACACGGCGCGGCCTCTCCGGCTGCTCCGGCGGGAAAAAACGGAGACGCTCGACGTGCTGACGGTATCGACCGTGCTGGAAGCCGTGTTCGAAGACTGCGGCCGAGACCAGAACACCGTGCCCACGGAAGCGCTCTCGTCCTACGCGGTCTACCGGAAGGAGCGGTTCTCTCTGCAGAGGGGAATCCTCGCCGCGGCCCTCATCCTGTTTTTCCTGCTGCCCACGCTGTTCGTGCTGCCCCGGTACGACGTGAGTTCGATCGACCTCGGCGAGCGGGGGCTGCCCGTTTACACCATCCGCGTCTATTCCGCTATGCCGGTCGGGCGCGTGACGGCCGCGATCCGCAGCCGGAGCCTGCCGGTCTATGAGGCAGAGCGGCGCGTGTTCTCCGTGGAGCCCACCAGAAACGGCGATATGACCGTTACGGTGGAACTCATCAACCGCCAGAGCGTCCGGACGATCTGCGAAGTGACTGCGGTGGACGCTGAGGGCCCCAGTCTGGACAGCAGCCGCATCGACGGCGCCACCGTCCTGCTCCAGGTGAGCGACGCCGGCATCGGCGTGGACTACAAAGCCGTTTATGCCGTTGACGCCTCCGGCAACCGGCACGTCCCGCTGTCGGTGGACGAGGCCGCCGGAGAGATCCTGTTTGCTTATCCCGAAGAGAACTGGGACGTATATATCCCCGACCATATCGGAAACACCCTGCATCTTGCCATGACGCTGAAATGATCCTTACTTCGTCCGAAACAACAGGAGCAAGACCATGAGAAAACACCGTTCTTTGCCCGCGCTGATCTCCCTGCTCTGTGTGTGCGTACTGCTCACCGCGCTCTGTGGGGCATACGTGTACGCCGCCGGAGGGGAGAGCCCGGGGAACACCCTCGAGATCACCGTGGTAGAACAGATCCCCGCGGAGGAACTGGACGACAACGAGGTCCCTCTCGCTTCTCCTTTCCCCGGCGGGCCTGAGAGAAGCGTTTTCCGCACCGCCGCGCCGGCAGGCGTGATGCTGCTGGTCTCGCTGCTGTACGTGGCCTTTACCGTGCGCCGCGAGAAGCGGCTCGCCGCGCTGCGTATGGAAGCCGCGCACGCCGAAGAGCGCTACATGCGTGAGCGCAGGGAGGCGCGGTCATGAGCGGTGGGGCGATCGCGGCCGTTGAGATCGGCCTGAGCCTGCTGATCCTGCTGTTCGGCGGCCTATGGAAGCGCTCCTTCCGCCGCGCCGAGCGTCGGCGGATGCGGGAGGCCTTTCCCGACGAGGAGGCGCTGAAATGACCGGCTCTGTGTGGACCCTGCTCGCGGACCTGGTCCCGGCCGCCGCCGTGCTCGCGCTGATCGCGAGCTTTGCGGTGAACACCGTACGGATGCGCCGCGAGGAAATCGACCTTTTGAATAAGATCTCAATGTTCGCTCCCGCCGGGAAGCCGGAAGCGAAGAAAGAAGAGGCAGAAGATGAGTAAGACCGCAAAGCGGATCCTGAAACGAAGCGTTGCCCTGATCCTTGCATTGGTGATCACGCTCTCCCTGGGGATGAATCTCTCCAGGGACCGTGTGCTGTATGCAACGGCTCTGCCGGAGGATGAGGCGGGCTCCGAGTTCCAGACCCCCGAGGAAAGCGGGCTCGCAGAGAACATAGTTGAGATAGACCTGCCGCCTGCGGACGAACCGGGGGGCGAAGAGGAGCCTTCCCTGGTGGCCGAGCCTGCTCCGGAAGACGCCGCTCCCGCGGAAGAGCCGGAAGCCGCCGCGGAAGAGCCTGGCGAAGAGGCTCCGGAACCGGAAGCCGCCGGGCAGGAGGGCGAGGCTGAACAGCCCGGGGCCGACAGCGCCGAGCCCGGCAGCGAGCCGGCGGAGGAGACCGACGCCGAAACGCCCGATGAGACCGGGGAGCCCGAGGAGGGCGAAGAGTCCGAGGAAAGCGAGGAGGCTGAGGAGACCAAGCGCCAGACGCTCTCCGCCGCTGACGGGTCCGTCAGCATCAACGGCGTCCTGCCTGTGGACGGCAGCGTGACCGCCGTCCACCTGAGCGAGCCCGAGGCCAGCAAATACAAGGGTGCCGACGACGAGAAGCTCCTCGCCGCCTACGATATCACCATCAGCGACCGGAACGGCAGCGGCTGGCAGCCCGAGGAGCCGGTGAGCGTGTCCGTCTATGACGATTCCTTCGGCGACGGCAGGGCCCTTACGGTGTATCGTATGGACGGGAAAGACCGCGTGTTCGTTGCGGACGTCACCTCCAACAACGATTCCGTCACGTTCAAAGCAGATCACTTCTCCGTATATCTCATCGTGGGCGCCGCCGAAAACGCGCGCCTGCAGGTGAACTTCCACCGCGCGGACGGCAGTGTCATCACGGTCTACGTCCGGCAGACTGACACTGCCGACGCGGCCGCGTATGCCGAGCTGCTCTATGATCCGGGCGTCGGCACGAACTCGCAGGACGTTTCCTTCTACGGATGGACCACCAACCGCGATTACACCGCTTCCGCCGCAGACGCCGCCTCCGGCCGGGATATCGCCGGCATCCGGGCAGACGTCGCGAAACGCTTCCCCGTAACGGAAGGCCCGGGCGGTCCCGATACGGTCATCGACTACTATCCGATGCTGTACAAGTCTTACTCCGTTACGTATCTGGATCAGGACGACGCCGCGCTCGGCACCTCGCACATGCTCTTCCGCGCGGACGATACCGACGCCGTGCACAGCTACACGGTGAACATGGCCTACACGCCCGTGGACAACACCCACAACTTCGAGGGCTGGAAGGTCAAGAGCGGCGGCGAGAACATCGAAGGCTGGACCGCTCCCACCGGGAACGAGCCGGACGGCACGGTGTATCCGAACGAGACCGTGATCCGGATCAGCGGCAACGTGGTCTTCTCCGTCAAGTCGCCGGAAGGCCACTGGCTCATCTTTGACGAGAACGGCAAGGGCGGCACGTACACCGCTCCGCAGTTCGTGAAGTCCAACCAGGTGACGGTGAAGCCACGGGCAGACGAAGAGATGCTCCGCTTCGGCTACACCTTCGGCGGCTGGTACACCGAGGCCGACTGCCGCACGCCGTTCTCCTTCGGCCAGCCGCTCCGCGCCTCCACCACCATCTACGCCAAGTGGACGGCCAACACCAAAGCCAACTATACAGTCATCCTCTGGAAGCAGAACGTCGACGGCTCCGGCTACGACTTTGAGGAATCCATCACGATCGAAAACGCGGCGGTGGGCAGCGACTGCAATGCCGTGACGGTCTCGGGTTCCGGAACGAGCGCCAAAGCCAGGGTCAGCGGCACCACGTATTCCTGGACGGGCTTCCATTTCGCCTCCCACGACCAGAGCGGCGCGAAGGTCTCCACCGAGGGCAACACCATCGTGAACGTGTATTATGACCGGAACACGATCACGCTGGACTTCAAGCTCTTTGATTATTCCTATACCGCAACCACGAGCAACAGCGGAACGCAGTACGGCCTCGTGGACGGCCAGTACGTCCAGCTGTCCAGAAAGGGCAGCTTCGGGAACTATTCCTGGGTATACAACGGCAGCACCGCCTACACCGGCACCCGTTATACCCGCAGCAGCAAGGGCTGGTCCTCTTACAAGACCATGACCGGCCTTTACGGCTCCACGCTGGCAGACAACGGCTATACCTGGCCCAGAGAGTATTACTGGTACAGCTCCGGCAACACCAGGGGCGAGGCCTCCGGCACCCGCACCACGTTCATGGACGCCTTCCTGATCCCCGGCGGCGCCGTTTCGGAGACCTTCTACGGAGCGGTCGCCTCGGCTGGCTCCGCCACGCTGGAGTTCTACAAGCAGAAGGCCGATCTGAGCGGCTATGAGTTGGCGAACACGGACGCTTCCAACGTCAGCAGCCCCTCGTTCAACATCACCGATAAATACAACGGTTTTACCGCTGACCACTACGAGGTGAACGGGAAAACCGTCCAGCTCGGCGAGAAGGACGCGAGCGGCTACTACGCCACCAGCGTCAGTTATGCCGGCTCGACCCTGCGCATCTATTTCAACCGCAATGCGTATCTCCTCAACTTCATGAACGGCTCCTATTACAACGGCAACGACGTGCTGATGGAGACCGTTCCCGGCGAGTTCCGTTCGATCGAGGGGATCTATTACGGCGCCGACATCTCTTCTTACGGAGAGGGCGGAGCGGACTATTTCGTCCCGGCCGCACTGAACGGCTATAAGGGCTTCACCTTCGCCGGCTGGTATATCGATGACCAGTGCTCGCAAAAATATGATTTCACCACGATGAAGGAAGGCGGCGTCACGGTCTACGCCAAGTGGATCCAGACCCAGTACCGCGTCTTCCTGCATCCCAACGTGCCCGGCGCCACGGCGCCCGACTGGGGCAGCAACGCCCAGAACTGGAGTTTCCGGATCGATCACGGCGGAAGGGTCAGCACGCCCACCGGGCTCCTTCCGGGCTACGAGTTCGTAGGCTGGTTCCGGGATCCGGCGCTCACCGTTCCCTTCAACGCTCAGGCGTACGTCCTGAATGACACCACGGTCACCGCAGCGTACGATAAGACCGACCCGGCCAACTATACGGATCCGGATACCGCGAACCCGATGGGCCCCGTCGGCCTGACGTCCAACGCGGACATCACCGGCTACAACGGCGGCGACCGGTTCTGGATCACCCGTAAGTTGGACGTCTATGCCAAATGGCGCACCACGCTGGAAGGCGACGCGATCGGCGTTTCCGTGACGTATGACGCCAACGGCGGCTCGAACGCGCCGAGCGATCCCAACTACTATGTGGACGAGGCGCTCGCCAAGGCCGGAGCCGCCTCCACGGCACCTGTCGGCCGGGTGTTCCTGCACTGGGTCGTCCAGCGCTGGGACGAAGAGGCAAATGCCTTCATCGACACTCCGGTCACCGTCGTTCCCGGCCGGTCCTTCACGGTAGACGCGGATGACGCGAGGATCGAGACCTCCGAAACGGGGCCCTGGACCTACACGATCCGGCTCCGCGCGGAGTATGGCATGCCCGAGCAGAGCTCCCCGACCTCCATCGTGTGGTACCGGAACGACGGTTCCGGCGCCATCGTCCGGCAGGACGGCAGGGGCGAGGCTCCCTATGAGGATCTCGCGGTGAACGAGGCCGTGGCCATCCCCGCCGCGCCCTCCCGCAGCGGCTATACCTTCATGGGCTGGTACCGGGTCCGGAGCAGCAGCGAAACCGCTCCTCCGACCGCCGGCAACGCCTCTGTCAACTTCCTGTGGTACAAGGACGGCACATATTATGCGGACGCCGGTCTGCAGACCGCCGTTGCGCAGATCGCGGCTGACGAAAGGGACCGCCATGACTACCTGTACGCAGTCTGGCAGCCCGACCTCACCGTGAAGATCACCGGCCGCACGGACAGCCTGGTCTACAACGGCGCCGAGCAGAGCGTCTCCGGTTACACGGTGGAGTACTACATCGGCAACGTGCGTCAAGACTACGTCCCCGCGGGCGTTATGGTCGCCCTCGCGCCCGGCGCCGCCGCGGAAGCGAAGCGTACGGACGCAGGCTCCTCTCTGATGGGCCTGTCCGGAGCGAGCTTCGTTATCACCTCCGGCCGGTACGCCTTCGATCCGGCTGACGACCTGACTGTCGTTGACGGCCGGCTCACGATCACGCCCGCCGCCGTAACGATCACGGCCGCAGACAAGGTCAAGGCCTACGGCGAAGCCGATCCGGAACTGACGGCTGTTGTGAGCGGCGTGTTCGGAAGCGACAGCGTGGACTACGCGCTCGCCCGTGAAGAGGGTGAGGCTGTCGGCAGCTATACCATCGCGGTCGACGCTGCGGCGGAGCAGGGCAACTACACCGTCGCTGCCGTGCCCGGCGCCTTCACCATCACCAAAGCCGGAACGCTCACGCTGAGCGCGACCGGCTGGGACGGCGTGTACGACGCGCATGCCCACGCGGTAGAAGTCACGCCCTCCATCGCGGAAGGGACTGCCATCAACTACAGTACCGGCGACAGCTGGAGCGCGGAAGCCCCGTCCGTCACCGACGTGGGCGAGACCACGGTGCGGATCCGTGCTGAAAACATCAACTATGAAACGGCGGAAGCTACCGTCGTACTGCGTGTGACGCCCAGGACCGTCACCGTGACGGCCGACGACAAGAGCAAGCCCTACGGCGACGCCGACGAACCGCTGACTGCCTCCGTGAATGGCCTGCTCGGTGAGGACACCGTGACATATACCCTCGAGCGAGAGGCCGGCGAAGACGTCGGGACCTATGCCGTCACCGCCGCCGGCGAAGCCGCCCAGGGTAACTACGCCGTCAGCTTCGTTTCCGGAACTTATACCATCCGCCGCGCAGAAGCCACCGTGACGGCGGACAGCAGCAGTAAGCTCTACGGCGAGGCCGATCCCGACCTCACCGCGGTCGTCAGCGGCTTGAAGGCAGGCGATGATGAGAGCGCCATCACCTACACGCTCAGCCGCGAAGCGGGCGAAGACGCCGGGACTTATGCGATCACCGCCGCCGGCGAAGCCGCCCAGGGCAACTACGCCGTCACCTATGTGGGCGCGAACTTCACCGTCACGCCCGCCGCGGTCACCGTCATGGCCGACAGCGTCGGCAAGACCTATGGCGACGAAGACCCCGGGCTCACCGCCATCGTGACCGGCCTGAAGGCGGACGACGATGAGAGCGCCATCACCTACACGCTCAGCCGCGAAGCGGGCGAAGACGCCGGGACTTATGCGATCACCGCCGCCGGCGAAGCCGCCCAGGGCAACTACACCGTCACCTTCGCCGACGCGGACTTCACCATCACACCCGCCGCGGTCACCGTCACGGCCGACGACAAGGCCAAGACCTACGGCGACGCCGACCCGGCCCTCACCGCTGCGGTAGACGGTCTGAAAGCCGGTGACCGCGAGAGCGCCATCACCTTTACGCTCAGCCGTGAAGCGGGCGAAGATGTCGGCACTTACGCGATCACCGCCGCCGGTGAGGCGGAGCAGGGCAATTACACCGTCAGCTTCGCGCCCGGCACGCTGACCATCGCGAAGTCCGGCGCACTCGCACTTGCCGCGACCGACCACACCTGGGTCTACGACGGCGAAACGCATCTCGCAGCTGTGGAAGCCTCCGTAGTGGACGGCACCACCGTTACCTACAGTACCGACGGCGCCGCCTGGAGCGAAGAAGCCCCGTCCATCACCGATGTGGGCGAGATCACGGTGCAGATCCGCGCCGAGAACCCCAACTATGAACCCGCGGAGGCCACGGTCGAGCTGCGCGTGACGCCGAAGGCGGTCACCGTGACGGCCGACGACAAGGGCAAGACCTACGGTGAGGGAGACGAAGCGCTGACCGCCGCCGTCTCCGGGCTGATCGGAAGCGACACGGTGGAATACACGCTCGAGCGCGAGGTCGGTGAAGACGCCGGGACCTACGCCATCACCCCGGCCGGTGACGCAGAGCAGGGCAACTACGCCGTTCGCTTCGTCTCCGGTACCTACACCATCGGCCGCGCCGCGGTCACCGTGACGGCGGACAGCAAGAACAAGACCTACGGCGACGAAGACCCGGCTCTGACCGCCGTCGTGACCGGCCTCCGGGCGAACGATGACGAGAGCCTGCTTCGCTACACCCTCATGCGCGAGAGCGGCGAGAACGTCGGCAGTTACGCCATCACCGCCGCGGGCGAAGCCGCCCAGGGCAACTACACCGTCGCTTTCGTAGGCGCGGACTTCACCGTCACGCCCGCCGCCGTCACCGTCACGGCTGACAGCAAGAGCAAAGTCTACGGCGATGACGACCCGGCGCTGACCGCCGTCGTGGCCGGCTTGAAGGCGGGTGACGACGAGAGCGTGCTCTCCTATACGCTCAGCCGCAAAGCGGGCGAAGACGCCGGGACTTATGCGATCACCGCCAATGGTAAAGCGGAGCAGGGCAACTACATCGTCAGCTTCGCCGGCGCGGACTTCACCATCACGCCCGCCCAAGTCACCATCGCGGCGGACGACAAAAACAAGACCTACGGCGACGAAGACCCGCTCCTCACCGCCGTTGTGACCGGCCTGAAAGCCGGCGACAGGGAGAGCGTCCTTCGCTTCACGCTCAGCCGCGAAGCCGGCGAAGACGTCGGCACCTACGCGATCACCGCCGCCGGCGAGGCGGAGCAGGGCAACTACACCGTCAGCTTCACACCGGCCACCTTCACCATCACAAAGTCCGGCGCACTCGCACTGAGCGCAGCCGGCTGGGACGGCGTATACGATGCCAGGACCCATGCGGCGGAGGCTTCGCCCTCCGTGACGGACGGCACTACCGTTACCTACAGCACCGACGGCGCCGCCTGGAGCGAAGAAGCCCCGTCCATCACCGATGTGGGCGAGGTCACGGTACAGATCCGCGCCGAGAACCCCAACTATGAGCCGGCGGAGGCCTCCGTCGTGCTGCGCGTGACGCCGAAAGCAGTCACCGTCACAGCCGACGACAAGAACAAGATCTACGGCGAGGAAGACGAAGCGCTGACCGCCGCCGTCTCCGGCCTAATCGGGACCGATACGGTGGAGTACACGCTCGAGCGTGAGGCTGGAGAAGACGCCGGGGCCTACGCCATCACTCCGGCCGGCGAGGCGGAACAGGGCAACTACACCGTCCGCTACGTCCCGGCGGTCTACACCATCGGCCGCGCCGCAGTCACCGTAACGGCGGACAGCAAGAACAAGACCTATGGCGACGAAGACCCGGCTCTGACCGCCGTTGTGACCGGCCTGATC
>JAEEGL011179290.1_pt1 | contig 10670 bp, 5 predicted proteins | sample 9134231 | NCBI WGS metagenome assembly JAEEGL01 (sample SAMN16246548, study PRJNA631951) | gut metagenome | biome: gut microbiome; feature: rumen; material: fiber-attached | host: Bos | place: Iran: Karaj | collected 2018-10 | reverse complement strand
GGCATGTCAAAGCCTAAGTAGAAACCAGGGTTAGGACTTTGGTAATATCCCTTTGTGGAACAATCGCCACGATAGTGTGGGTCTTCTTGCAAGCAATAGATGAAATCGGTGTCCGAGGCATAATCCGTGGTGACACCTGTGATGCCGATAATCACACCATTTTCCTTATGGAGCAATATCATCTCCTCGCGCCAGTCACCGATGATGTCGCCCCAGAAGGCAGCACGCTTGGCATAGACGGTGACGTAACGGTAACCGCTAATCTTGGCAAACTCTACCTCGCGTCCCTTGAAAAAGTCCTGGACATAGACATTGTAGTGACTGTCGCTTGTCTGCACCACCTCGCGGTCCACCTCGTTGTCCCACCAAATGCCCTCGCAGGGATACTGGTTCTTGTATTCCGTGATGAGGTTGCCCTGAGCGTCATACACCTTGTCGTCCATCGTGGACCACATTTCCCAACCCAAATGGTTCTTGTCAATGTCTATACACTCGCCGCGACCGATGTCGCCCACTGCCGAGAGATACCATTTCTTGATAAATTCGCCTGTGCGAGCATCGTAGAGCACCTGGCCCAACATGTCGGGCGCATACTGCTGTATGGCAAAAGTTTCGAGTCCGGGGCGTTCGGGGTCTATGTCCGAGGTGCGGAAACGGTCGCCGTGGCTGATGCCCGTGTTGAAAAGTATGGAACCGTCGTTGTCCATCGTATAGCCGCCCACTATCATCTCGTCCCTGCCGTCGCCGTCCATGTCGCCCACGCGGATTTGGTGGAAGGCGGGTGCCCCGGTTGGGGTGTTGAAGAGCTCCTTCAACTTTCCGGCCTTGCCGCTGCTGAAGTCGTATGCCACGCCTAAGTTGTAATAATGGTGGTCACCGCCCGAACCACGCGTATGCCACTCCATGACCACTGCGGGGTGAATGCCATCGTGGTAGAACACACCTATATGGCCGACGTGCTTGTTGTATTCGTCGCCCATCAACGAAGCACGGTTGGTACGGTTGTAGTGCTGGTTGTAGCTTTGTTCTATGCTGGCCTTTTCGCATCCCGTCATGCCGTCGATGACCGAAATGTATCGAGGCGCATTGCGCACGCTCTGTGTTTCATAGTCGATTATGCCGTCGCCATCCGTGTCGCCCGTTGTCTTTCCGCCGACGTAGAGGCCGAAGCCCTTAGTCTCCGCATCCCAGAACTGCGTGCCATCCGACGACTGAATGACGACATCGCCCCGTCCGTCGCAGTCCATGTCGGCCACGGTGATCATGTCATCCTGACCAGCGCAACTCAGTTCGTTGGGTCCCAACTTCACGGTCCACAGATGTTCGCCCGTGCGGAGATAGCCCTCCACATAGCAGTCCAACCCGTTTGTGTTTGATTTGCGATTCACGACGTAGTCCATCTCGCCATCTCCATCAAGGTCAATGGGCCACACATAGGCTGTATTGAAATCGGCAGAACTCAAGGGCGAACCTCCTTTTTGGAAGTTGATATCTACAAAGATGTTTCGCATGTCAAACGAGTTCACCACGAAGGGGACGCTCTGCGCCAACTCTTCGCCTGCACTGGTGACCAGACTTACCGTAACCTTCGCCCCGACAGGCACCTTGCCCGACGTGGTTTTCCAATAAGTGTGGGGCGTATTCGTCGCTTTCACGCCATTCACATATACGTTGTACGTCGCGTCTTCCGGCTCTTGTGCCAGCCGCCGCCACGTGACGGTTACGTTGCTGCCGTTATTTGCGACAACGACACCGCGTCCCAGTTTCTGCTGAATACGCTGTGCGTTCATGCCCAAAGGCAAAATGGCCATCATAGCCACGAGAAAGAATCCTTTTGCTTGCATATACATTTTCATAGATGAGTCTTTATTGTGTTTCAAAAAGTGCGGTCTTCTTTCTTTCCACCATGTAGCTTCTTCGTGGCTGACGGATCCCCCATCAGTCAAAAGTTCTTCCCCTATAGATACAATGTTACTGTCGAGCCTACTTCCGCCTTCCGACTGATAAATAATAATATTCTGTTGTTCGTCCATACCTTTATTATATTAACCTCCAACTATACCCCTCTCTCTGCCCAATCGCCTCTGTCAAGGTTCCTGTATCCGATGGCTTCGGCGATATGTTGGCTTTGGACGTGCTCGCTTCCTTCGAGGTCTGCAATGGTGCGGGCGACCTTGAGGATGCGGTTGTAGGCACGGGCAGAGAGTTTCAGACGTTCCATTGCCATGCGAAGGAGGGCCAAAGAACTCTCATCGGGTTCGGCGTATTGATGAATCATGCGTTCGGTCATCTGCGCGTTTGCATAGATTCCCTTGAAAGGTTTGAAACGTTCTTCCTGTATCTGGCGGGCTCGGATGACACGCTCGCGAATCGTCGAAGAGGGTTCACCCGTCGGAGCTTTAGACAGGTCGTCGTAGCTGAGTGCCGCGCACTCAACCTGAATGTCGATACGGTCCATCAAAGGACCTGATATTCGGGACATGTAGCGTTGGATTTGGCCAGGCGTGCAGACACAATGGTGGGTGGGGTCGCCATAATAGCCGCAGGGACAGGGATTCATGGAAGCAACGAACATGAACGAGCAGGGATATTCCACGGTGTAGTTTGCGCGGGCTATCGTTATCTTCCTGTCTTCCAGAGGCTGACGAAGGACTTCGAGCGTGGTTTTGGAAAATTCAGGCAGTTCGTCGAGATAGAGCACACCATTATGGGCCAATGACACCTCCCCAGGCATGGCCTTTGAAGTTCCCCCAGTCATTGCGGCTTGAGATATGGAGTGGTGAGGGCTTCGGAAAGGACGTATGGAAATGAGCGATGTGTCCTTGCTCAGTTTTCCCGCAACGGAATGTATTTGGGTCGTTTCAAGGCTCTCGGCAAGCGTGAGGGGTGGCAGGATGCTGGGCAATCGCTTGGCCATCATTGACTTGCCACTTCCAGGCGGGCCTATGAGGATGACATTGTGGAATCCTGCGGCAGCTACCTCCAAGGCTCTGCGGACACTCTCTTGGCCTTTGACCTCTGCAAAGTCGAGGTCGAAGCTGTATTGTTGCTCGTAGAATTTCTTTCGGGTATCGACGACCATCGGTTCATACTCCTGGCTTCCATTCAGAAAAGCTATGACGTCGCGCAGGTTGTCCATTCCATACACGTCGAGATTGTTCACCACCGCGGCCTCGTTGACGTTGTCCTTGGGAACGATAAGGCCCTTGAACTTTTCTTTCCTTGCCCTTATGGCGATGGGGAGGACTGCCCGCACAGGTTTCAGCGCCCCGTCGAGCCCCAGTTCTCCTATCAGCATGTATTCGTGAAGTCGGCTGTTCTCTATATTTCCGTCTGCTCCAAGTATGCCGATGGCCATTGGCAAGTCGAAGCCACTGCCTTCCTTTCTCAGATCGGCAGGGGACAGGTTTATAGTCAGGTTTGCCATTGGGGTTCGGAAGCCAACGTTGGGCAAGGCGGCGCAAATGCGGTCGTAACTCTCTTTCACTGCCGTATCGGCCAGGCCCGACAGGTGAAAAGTCAAGCCTTTTGTAAGGTTCGTTTCTATGGTGATGGTTGTTGCCTCAAGGCCCATCACGGCTGCGCTATAGGTCTTTACTAACATCTTCTATGTGTCAAAACATTCCAATATAAAGGTTCAGGACGAGGTTTCGAACACAAAAATAAGGCATTTTATCGAGTAAACAAAAGAAATGCACGGTTTTTCGTCCTTTACGTGGCATAGCGTTCTATTATACGCCTCGGAACGAAGTGTTTTGCTCCTTAGATTCCAAGGACCTCACTCCTTAGCATGAAACGAAACAGAGGCTCACCGTACGGCAAGCCTCTGTTTCTCAAAATTGGTTTAATTTACTTTTCATTGCACTCACTTAACCACAACCTTGAACGTTGTTCTAAGTTGTTTCCGTTCGGCAATGACTAAGCAAGCTTATCATTGCACTCACTTAACCACAACTTTGACACCATTGACGATGTAAACGCCCTTGGTGCGCAAGCTGTTCAGGTTGCCACGACCCACGTAACGGCCATCCAGTGAATAGATGTCGCCTGTGCGAGCCACCTTCTGGAGGGTTTCCTGAATGCCATCTTCGCCTTCTGCGTCAATCGTGAAGCTAACGGTCAACTTGTCGTTGAAGCCTTCAGTTCCGTTGACAATATAGGCAGAGAGTTCGGAAGTTTGGGCGTTGGGGCTCTTGGTGACAGTGAACTTGTTGTTGGCAATCGTGATGACGCCCTGTCCGACGGTCTTCGGGTAGAAGGCTCCGCGTACAATGCTGCCATCGGCGGGCTGAGCCACGATGTCATATCCGTGAGTGAAGGGCATCATTTCTGCATCCTCTTCAGCTTCGGGATCGTATTCGCCATCTGTGATGAACAGGAACGGACGACCTGCAGCAACCTCTGTGAGAGGAACAAGAGTCAGCTTGATGCCATCCTCTGTCTGCTCGGCTGCGTTCACGCCGTACATTCCATCCTCGCCCTTCAGGCTAACGGGGAAGCAGTAGGAGGCAATGGTGCCGGGCTTTGCAGAAATCTGGAATTCGGTGCCGTCGTAGTCGGCTTCCACATTCTCGGCTTCCTCTACGAAGAAGCAACCGCGGCGACCGTCGGTGTTGCCCCAGCCACCCCAAGTCTGCAGGATGTTGTAGCGCTGAGCGGCATGGAGTGCGTCGAGGCCCTTACCTTCAAGGTTCTTGATGGGGAAGTAGTTTTGACCCCAACCGGCAATGCCCTGTGTGAAGAGCGAGGGAGACGGGCTCAGACGGATGAAGCTGGAGTTGTCAGGACGGAGCAGGAACAGACCTGTGGCCTTGTTCTGGATGATATAGGCACTATCGCCAACGCTGATGAAGCGGAAGAGGGAGAGGTCTTTTTCGTTGATATCATCGTTTTCGTCCAAGAAGATGTAGTTGTCCATTGCTATCTCGTCGGCGTATGCGGGACTAACCGTACGCACGTCATTTTCTTCAGAGAAGTCAGCCACAACGACATACTTACCATAGAGGGCTTCGTCGTGAACAACGCCTTCATCGTCGATGTTGGCATCGTTGCCCGTCATTGGCCAGTCGTGTTCGATGTATTCCTCTTCGGTACCATAGCGGAAGCGATACCACTTGCCAGGCTGTACGCGAATGACGGCTGCGTCAAAGGCTTCGGCCTGAGCCTTGAGGTCTTCGATGAACTTCGAGCTCTGTGTCTTTGTGTAATGCCCTGCCTCGTCGTAAACCTTGGCTTCGGCGATGGTGGCATCAAGTGCATCGGCTGTAGATTTGTCGGGCCAGAAACCGGGATTCGTGCCGACGGCAACAATCGCGGTCTTGCCAGATACGCTTGCAATGACTTCGCGCAACTCAGCGGGGTCAACGAACTCCGACTTGAAGGCTTCGTAGGCAGCAGCGAGCTTATCTACGTCGGCCTGTGTGAGGTCTTCGTCCGTGATGTCAGCCTGCTCGATGAGCACATTGTCGAGGTCAACAGCAACTTGTCCCATCATCGTGTATTGCGAATTGGGGTTCTCGCGGTCAACGTAGAGGTTGAATTCAGAAGCAAAGAAGAATGCACTTCCGCTGGTGTTGTCTTCGCAATAGAAGCGCAGATACTTGTAGCCCTTCGTATCGAACAGGTCGGTGGTGATGGTTTCATCGGAATCGCCGAACGGCGTGTCGAACGTAGCCAACTGTTCCAAGTTCTCCTGGAAGAGTTGGATGTTGTCCTCGTTGGCACCATAGACACTCCACTTCGTAATCTGGTTGTTGGTCTGACCATGACGACGGCTGAAGGTCATCATGATGGGCTCGGTCATAGTCTCCATAAGTTCTACCTGCAGGTAGTGCTTGGGCTCTGCGTGTTCTGCACCGTGCCAGTCGCTGTGCCAGAAGTTGTTGTTGTCGGTCTTACCAAGAACACCGTCGATGAGCACCTTCAAGTCGTGGTCGCCAACGCCCTCAGCACTGTCGGAGTACGGGCTGGTGAGCTGTTCAACAGAAGTGATAAGGGGAATATGGGCAACGTCCTTGGCAGCGTCGATGGCCTGTTTGGCCTCGTCGTACAGGTTGCGGTAGTCCTCAACCCACTGCTCACGATCGAGGTTGGGCTGCCATGCTGCGATGATGCTCTCAGCCTCTGCGTCATCCACTTTCTCGAAATACCATTCGGAAGCCTTCGGGCCTTCGAACTCATCCCAAGTCTTGGACCAGCCTACGAGGAAGCCGTTTTTACCCGTACCATTGCTATGGTTGTTCTGATGCAAGTACAGATAGTCGTTAGCATTTTGCGTAGATACGCGGATGTTCACGTAGGAAATGTCGTTCATGGTGGCAACGGCATCGATAGCCATCAAGTTTTCGCTTTCTTTGGTCATCTCCACGTTGGTGCTGCGTGCAACATCGGTGAAGCGGGTGTTGTACATCATGCTTACGATGTCATAGATTCCGTCACCCATGTTGGTAACCTTAAACAACGGACGAATCTCTCTGGTTTCTTCCTTGAAGTCTTCGGGTGTGCCCCAGATACCCCAGTACTTGCCATCTTGTTTGTGGCCCATCATGTACTTTTCGCGTATCTGGCTGTCAGTGATGTCGTTTCCTTCTTCGTCCTGTCCAATGACTACGTCGTTGACGTATTCCATACCGGCATGGATGCGGTAGTAGCCAGATGCCAATCCGAAGGTAATCTTGGAAGCGAGTACAGCCTGATAGGCAGCCTCGACGGCATCAATCATCTCCTGAGCCTTTTCTTTCGTCAGGGCTGCCAACTCCTCGTCGGTCATGTAGTCAATGTCCAGCGTGAGAACCAAGTCTTGGAATGCGAGCACTTCCTCTTCGCCATACTGGCCAGGCTCAACACCTGCGGGGAAAGAATCGAACATCGCATAGTACTTTTCGAAGGCATCCTGCAACATCATGATTGCAGCCTCACTGTCGGTGATTGCTTTCACGGGGTAAAGTTGGAAGCGAGACAGATGGAAGTAGCCGCGCGAACCGTAGCTCGCACCCGTCTGCTGCTCGGAGTAGAAACGGAGATATTGGTATCCATCCGGATTGAAGGGGGTGGAAATGATTGTCTCCGTGTTGCTGCTAAACGGAGTGAGAATGTAGGCCAGTTCCTCACATTCATCCTTCGAAGCATCGGGGTTGTTGGTGCCTCGAACGCTCCATTCCGTGGTGTGGTCGTTGTCTGCGTTACGACGCGTAAACACGAACACAATCTGGTCGGGCAGAGACTCGGGGTCGAGCATCTCCACCTGGAAGTAGTGTGTTCCCGGTGTCTGATTGCCATGATGCCAGTCACTGTGCCAGAAATCGTTGCCCGGATGCTGGTCCTCAGGGCATTCGTCTAAACGCTCGATTAGCGAGTAGAAATTACCCTCACCCTCATCTGAATAGGGGCTACTGAACTGCCAGACTTCCTCAATCAGAGGATTGTCATAGTCCGGCTGAACATCGTAATTGGATTGAGCGGACGAAGTCGTCAGGCCGAACAATCCCAATAACGAAGCAAAAAGAAGTGTAATTCTTTTCATAGCTTTTGTGATTTAAGTGGTTAGTAAATAAGTTAATTAAGTTAAGGTTTGTTAGTTAAACAACTGTTTATTATCTTAGTGTTAGTTCTTGATACTGGCAGTGACGGTTCCGCCGTTCTTTTTATAAGTGCCGCCGACCTTGATGCCACGACTCTTGTTGCCGGTGTTGGTAACGGTGATGGTTCCTGCATTGATGGTCAGGTCTCCATCGACCTTGATGCCCATGCAGCGATGTGGGTCGTCTTCGTGGTCCTCGTTGGTACATAGACCTCCTTTGGCAGCAATAATCATGGTTGTAGGGTTGTCCTCTTCGCCTATAATCATACTGCCGTCTGTCTGTATGCCGCGCGAACCGTTCCCTATGGCGTTAATCACAAAGGTGCCGCCCGACACGGTGATGAAGTTATCGGCTTTCAAGGCTTCGCAATCCTCGTGTGTGATGTCGATGTTGAGCATGCCTCCCTTGATGAAAGCCTGACCGTTGAATTCCTTTTCGGGGTCGGGTGTCACGTCGTCGTCGAGCGTCAGCACTTCCACTTGTATGCCGTCGGCCTGTGTGGTGGAGGTGATGTTCACGGTACCACCGTTTTGCTGATAGTATTGTCCCACATGGATGGCATCGCCCGCAGCCTTTTCGATGATGATGGCTCCCGTCGATTTCTTCAGTTGCAGGTACTCTTTGGTCTTGATGGCATGGGTCAGATTGCCCGTGACTTTGAGCGTTCCTCCGCCCTCCACTTCCATGTGGCCCTTGCAGTAGAGGCAAGCCTTCTGTGTCCCCTGTGCATTGTCAACGAGGGTGTTCTCGGTGCCGTCCTCCAGGATGAGGGCAATGCGCTTGCCACACTGGATGTCGATGGCTGCACCCCGTTTACTGGTCAGGTTGAGGTCTTTTAGTCGGATGGAGGTCTTGTAGGAACCGTTGTAGGTGAACGAACCGTCGGTGGCTGTCCCGCTTAGGACAAACTCTACTTCGTTAGATACGTTCGTGTTGGTAATGGTTACATGTGCTCCGTCGGTCTCTACCCTGATGTCGGCATCCACAGCGGCAGGCACGTTGAAGGTGGCTTTCCCCTCGCTAAAGTCTATTGCCACCTGATGAATCATGGTCAGGCTGTCGATTTCGGAGGTCTGGTAAGGGGTGCCGGCAATGATGACGATAGAGCCGTTACTGTCAAAGACGATGTTCTCGGCATCCGTCAGATTGATGCGCGTCGATTCCTCGCCTTGCCACAGGCGCATCTGGCTTTGAGCCGATGCCCCTACACAGCACAAGAGAAGGCTTAGCGCCAGGAGTGTCTTTTTCATAACGTCACAACCTTTTTGCCGTTCACAATGTAGATACCCTTCTGCTGAGGCTTGGTAATCTGACGGCCACTGAGGTCGTAGCATTTGCCTTCAAACATATTGCGACTTGCAGCTTCCGTTTCAATGGACTTCACGCCTGATGTGGGAGTTTCAGAAAAGAACATCCTTTCCATCTTGGTGAGTTCGAAAGACTCGTTGCCATTGCTGGTAGCAACTACCACCTGCCCGTTCTCGAAGGTTATCTTCTGGATGGTAGCGAGTTCTATACTTTTTTCCGTACTGTTGCAGACCACTGTCAGGCATTTGTAATCTTCAGCATAGGCCGTCATGCCGATGGCCAATAGTGCCATGAATAACAATCTTTTCATATTTATTTTAATAATACTATTATACTTCTTGACTTAAAACTATTATACTTCCCGACTGAAGACTTAGAACTTAAACCCATATCCCACAGAGATGGCATGGATGTTATAGTTGCCATCGTCGTCGTTCTCGTGGTTAAAGACGTAGCCCAGACCCACTTTGTGCTTCTTCGTGATGCTGTAATCGACACCCACAATGGTGCGAACCTTATCCAGATGCATAGAGCTGGCTAGGTCGTTGTGTGCTTCCACGCTGACGTAGGGCTCCCACTTCCATCCTTTCTTGTCAATGGAGAGTTTCAGACGCGAACGCAGGAGGTGGCGGTTCTTGGCCGACTTATGGTCTATGGTGGGGGTTATTTCGTCAAATTCCGTCAGATTGCCGTCGCCGTCGTAGGTCGGGTCGCGGAATTTCATGCGGTCAACGTCGCGTGCACACTGATAGGTGTATTGGTAACGCTCGCGCAGACCGATGCGGAAGGTCTTGTTGAAGCGCACAGAACCTACGATGTCAAATGACAAGCGATGACGCTGTGCCCAGTTGGCAGCATCCACATTGTAGCCATTCCACTTGCCCGTGGTGCTACTGTAGTGGTCTTTCGTCTCTTCCTGGTTGTGCTTGGCTATGAAGGTGTAGCCAAGGCCCAGTTTCAGATACTTGTTTACCTTATATTCAAGTCCGAGGCCGGCACTCATGCGGCTCGACCAGTCAAACCAGTCGATGGTGCGATGCTCCAGCGAACCCTCGATGCTCAGGTTGTAGGGCAGTGCCTTGGTGACGCTCACTTCTGTCCACACGGCTCCGGTGTTTTCTGTTTCGTTGTCAGCTAGCAGAAATGTAGGCGAAAGCAAAAGCAAAGCCAGAATAAGACGTTTCATATCTTTGAAATTGTATTATTTGAATTATGAACTAAGTATCTTGTTTCTTTTAGCGCGGCATTCTGTTTATTTCGGCAATGCTGCTCCCTCGGTCGGCCTTTTCATCGTAGAAGATGCGGATGAGCACGGCATCCTTCAGGAAGTCTATCATACCCACCTCTATGCGCTCTATCTTCAGGCCGGTACGTTTTTCCAGGTCGGCTTTCAGTTCCGCGCGACGTTCAGGGGCAATGAGGTTGACGTTGTCGTACTTGATGTACTTGGAACAACTGTCGGAGATTATCTTGCTCGACTCGAAGAGCCAGGCCATGAGCACGAAGACAAGGTTGACGAAGAGGATGGTCACAATACCCACGCCATCCCAGTACAGGGCCTTCGGATGGTAGTCGCCTTGGGCAACGGCATTGATGACACTGACAGCGATGAGCATGAACAGGTAGGTCATTTCGCGAATGGGCACAGCCTCCGTACGGAAGCGCATGATGCCGAAGATGGCAAACAGACCCATGGCCGCTCCCAGTTCCATGCCTCCGCCCTCCATCAGGCTCACCAGCAGGAAGATGCTCATGGCCATAAGGATGAAGATGAACATATAG
>JAEEGL010896508.1_pt1 | contig 10670 bp, 7 predicted proteins | sample 9134231 | NCBI WGS metagenome assembly JAEEGL01 (sample SAMN16246548, study PRJNA631951) | gut metagenome | biome: gut microbiome; feature: rumen; material: fiber-attached | host: Bos | place: Iran: Karaj | collected 2018-10 | reverse complement strand
TACGGCTCGACGAACGTGATAGCGGACGTCGGCGTTCCGCTGCAGATAGTGAATCCACTGACCTCCTTCGGATGCGGGCCTACGGCCTCCAACTCGTACGTCTTCGCGTGGACGAACGCCGTAGTGGGCCGAGTGTCGCGCGAGGACGTCGCCAACGCCGAGACCATCGACGCGTCCATAGAGCTCTTCCGCAACGGCGACGTCGCAGTAACGACAAACGGCGTCACGGAGCTCCGCCCGCGCGTCCTGCCGTTCCCCCGCGACGGCTACGGCCAGGACGACGAATGGGTGACGGCCAACTTCACCAACTCCACGGAGATACTTGCGGTCGGCTATCCGCAGTGGGTCGATGAGCAGGTAGGCGAAGGCCTGACGAACGGGCTCTACAAGCTGACCGTCACGGTTCCGGACGACCCTCCCGAGACGACCCTGCTCACCGTGGGCGACCTCTCCGTCGCCGTCACCAACGCAGGCGACTACGTGTTCCTGCTCGGAAAGGGAGTACGATATAATTTGTCGTCCTCCTCGGACTGTGCTGTGGACTTCTTGTATGCAGCTACCGACGACACGGCCGAGACACCGTGCCTCGGTGTTCCTTCGCCTCGCCTTCTTGGAGACGGTGGAGAGGATGGGGTTTGGTCGCATGTTTCAGGAGAACTTAGGTTGTTCTCGCCGTTTGGTCATATCGTATGGAATCCGACGCTTACCGTGTCGCCCAGCCGATGGTATCCGTTGCGTGCGAACGCAACAAGGTCGTTTACGGCGGAGCTGACCGATATTCCAGGATTTGTCTCGCCGGTGTACGCATGGTCGTCAGACGATGAAACCATCTGTTCTTGCGAGGGCTCGGATGGACGTACCGCGACGTTCACATGCAACTTCCCGGCGGCGTATGGAGGTGGCGTTTCGCTTGGTCTTGATGTCATCCTGAACCTCACGACTCTTCATGTGGATTATTGGCGTTATATCGGCTATTGTAGCGAGGACGACGACTACGAGGAGGTAATAGCCGACGGTGCCGGATACGGTCTGGAACCCTGTGTCGTCGTTGATGCTTCGCCGGCCGTCGTGTTCTTCGATTCGGAATCGCAGAACATGAAGAGCGCCGAGATAGGTTGTTTCTACATGATATACGAACCTGGGACGTTTGAGTTGGACATATCTGGCGACGCAGTAGCCGTGAAGAATCAGGACGGCACTGCTGTGACGAGCGGATACACGTGGTATACGGACGGTGGTGTGGTGGGGGCGCGGCATTTCCTTGTCGAGAGGCAGGTCAGGTCGACGTCCCCGAGCGGCACGGTTTTTACCGTGACCTTTACGCCCGACAGGGCGTCAGATGGCTTGTCAGAGTCAACGAGCGTCACTTTTGTTGAAGTGTCCGTAGTGGCGCAAGCCACATGGCCTGACAATCAGATACGGAGAACCCTTGGGGTCCTTGAGGACGCCAATATCTACATGTCGCCAATGATTCATGGCCTTTCACTTTCCTGTGGTGGCGTAGTCTCCGAAAACGGCACATGGTGCTATGACTATACTGCACCAAGCAATGCGACAACTGATGTCGTCGAGAACTCTGACGGTGCCTGCGTGTGTTCGCTTGATGTCGTGGCGCCGTACGGATATGAGGCTGTTATAACGCAAGTCGTTGACAGGGCGACACATGAGTGCGAGGCCGGCGCGTTCGAGGTCTTCTTCAAGCTTGCACTCCTGCCCAAGACGGTTTCCTTCTCCAAAATTGAAGTCATGGAACAGGGCATGACGGCGACTAACGCAGTAGGCTATTTTTCGGAGGAGGCGCACACGAATCTTCTGTCTCATTCGCATGAGCAGGGGGCGTGGAGTTGGACGGGGATCGGACCTTTGGGCAACGAGGCCGGATACGACAAGGCTGGAGTGATGGAACTACCGGCGCCGTGGGGTGTGGGCGGGGTTATGACGTGGCCCATACCAAATGTCTATCGTGGAAATGGCAAGCCCTGGAATGGCGAACTGTTTTGCAATACAGACCAGTGCATAACGTTGAGGTCGGATGGTACGGTCTGGCTGGAGAAATTCGATCGAATAGTGGAATGCAATACAAATCGGCAATTCAACATATTTATGAGGACAAGCAAATGAAGGCAATAGTGTATGCAATAATTGCGCTGGCGCTTGCGCCAAGCGTGTTCGCCAAGCTTGCGCCCATAGCGCAATACAGCGACAACCCTGAGGCGGCGTTGGCGTTCATAGCCACAGCAACAAATCACTGGGGTAACGATGCCGCAAGCGCGAAGTCGGTCTTCGAAGGCGTTTACGGCGCCCTCCGATTTGCTCTTGCAGACTGTGACCAGAACGCGATGTGTACGCTTTTCCGCGTTTGGGCAGACGAACAGATCCCTCCTACAGCAGACAGGGATGGCACGAATCTATGGATAGACGTGAAGTGCTATGGCATACGTGCACTTATTGGGTCCCGTGCCGTGTGTAACGACACAAACTGCTGGATGGCTGCGGCGAGAGAACATGGTCGTATATCATTGATTGACAGGCACAAATGGTATGAATTCCTTGGGGTTGATAATTCCCTGATAGAGGAGCAAGCCGATGGCACGGTCGTTATAAACGCTCCGGTCGAAAAGCGGGCAGCTCTTCGTGGCAGACCTTGGATGACAATCGGGACTAACGGGGTGACGTATGTGAATGCTCCTCCTGGGGCCGGTCTTGAGCCAGACTGTAATGAATCCGCGCGCGAGTTCAAGAATGGAATATGGCGCAGCAAGCATCATGTCGGACATGCACTTGGTGTATTTGCCTCGTCTGACACATTCGTCGGCATGGACGCCATGACGCGTAATGCGATAGTATCGAACATCGTCATTGCGGCGTTGCTTACGCCTACGGAAGCAGCCGCGATTGGCCTGACGAATGTCGTTGAAGTCATTCCAGGGAACTAAACTGGTTAAAATGTGGAAATGTAAAGAATATAACGGATGAAGCTAATTCTTGGGGCGCTATGGGGTCAGACCCCATAGCGCGCTTGTGACAGATGGAAATGGGCAACAGCATATTGAAACCCCTTGGCTTCATTCTGACATCAAGAACATGGCGTATTACTATGTCTATCCAGCATTTACAAACATCGTAGAAAAAGGAGAAATGAAATGAGAAAAATGATATTGATGATTTTGTCCACAAGTGTGGTTTTTGCCGCTTTGGCGAAAGTCCACAAATTTAGTCCTGAGTTTCAGGCAATATACGATGCTGCGAATTCTCCAGAAGTTCAGGAGGCGCAACGCAGGGGCGCGAAGGCGAAAATCGTCTATCGTGTTGTGGATGACAGAGGTGCGCCAGTCACAAACGTCACGATTTATGGACAATGGCAGAATGACTATCCACGAAAAACGTGGAAGGAAACTTTTGTCACCGATGACAATGGGGAGTTTGTTGCCAAAGAAAAAGTGGGAGGGCGATTTGGTTTTTACGTCAAGAAAGACGGCTATTACCGATCTTCGACAGGTGTTGAATTTCATTGCCGCGCGGGTGTATCCCAGTTGGTCAAGGACGGCAAATGGCAGCCATACGGCGAAAAGCTATCGCTTATAGTTAAGCGCAAGAAGAACCCTGTTGCGATGGCGTCTTTACATTATACACCTATTGCCGTTCCTGCAACAAACCTGTGGCTGGGAATCGACCTCGAGTCGTTTCAGTGGACTCAGCCATACGGGAACGGGAAACACGAGGACATGCTTCTGCGATTCAATTACGAGAAGCGTGACAAATATGCCGTCCAGTGGGCAACGATGGATGTTTCGTTCACAAATAATCAACACGCAGGCTATTACGTTCTGCCGCAAGATGCCTATTCCGAGATGAAGAGTCCGTATCATGCAAACACCAACGCCGTGTTTTCTCAGACGCATACTTTCAGGCAAGAGTTCTTTAACAAATACGTAGATGCGATCAGTGATGGAGACTGCATGGTTTTTCGGACAAGAACACGTATTGACGAGGACGGCAATCTGATTTCCGCGCACTATGGCAAGATATATGGCCTGTGGGAGTTTTCAGACATGATCAGGGTTCGTGATATGTTCTTCAACACAACGCCGAACGACACCAACCTTGAAGACATGAAGACTTTTAGGGAATCAGAATTGCGCGCAGGGCGATAGGAGAACAGTTAATGATGACATCACGCTTTTACTTCTCTCTTTGCTTGACGTCCTTCAATGTATGGTCTTAGTTCGAGAAATCCAAGGAAGAAATAAATGCTATAATACCCGCATGAGACATCAAGCCAACATCCGCGAAGAAGAACTGAAGAACCGAGTCGCCGCTCTGTACTTCGGCAAGTACGACTGCACCCGCATCGTCGGCAACATCGACTTCTGCGTGTCGCCGAAACGCCGCGACCCGCGCCAGATGATGTTCGTTCCCGACGCGCCGATTCTCTGGGCCGAGGCGAAGAACCACCCGACGGACGTCTATCGGATGCTTGCTCAGCTGATTCTGACCATCAAGGTCGAGCAGAAAGGCGACATGGAGCCGCCGCGCTTTGTCGGATGCTTCGACAACGAAAAGATCGCGTTCGTCGAATACCACTACGTTCTGCCCGTGTTCAACCTGAACGACTTCAACTGGACGCAGACGCCGTCCGCCGTCGACGACAAGACGGTGGAGACCGTGCGAGGCGTCGTTCCGCAAGACAAGGTCGTCGTGTTCCGCTTCGGCGCGGACGACGCCGAGATCAAGGCGTTCATAGCGCGGAACTTCGCCGCTGGCGACGCCCCGGCGCTCGCTACGCCAATCGACCGCAACAACTTCACCTTCATCTACCAGAAGTGGCGCAGCGAGGTGATGCCGCACATAGACGCACCATGGGAAGTCCTCAAGAAGAAATACGCCCTCTACGACCGCGACTTCTTCCTCGCCGAGATGAATGTCGATGACAACGGCACGCCCGAAGTGTCCGACGACCGTCCCGCCGAGGACTTCTACATCACGTTTGACGCGGCTGCCCGTCTGCCGTATTGCATACACCGCAAGAACGAAGACGAGTTTGACATCAGCATGTCGTTCGGCTTCAAGCCCGGCGGTCCTGACGCATACGCCGCGTTCTGGCGACGGTACAAACGCCCGCCGAAGCGCGAATACTGGGATTTCATCGTGTCGCGTCTCGACCTTCTCGTTCCGCAGGACGTTCGCGAACGCAAGGGGTCGTTCTTCACGCCCGCAATCTGGGTGGAGAAGAGCCAGGGGTATCTTGCCGCCGTCCTTGGCGAGAACTGGCAGGACGAATACTACGTATGGGACTGCGCGGGCGGTACGGGCAACCTCGAAGTGGGGCTGGCGAACAAGTACCGCGTCTGGGTTTCCACTCTCGACCAGCAGGATGTGGACGTCATCCACGAGCGCATCAAGAACGGCGCGAATCTCCTTGACAGCCACGTGTTCCGCTTCGACTTCCTGAACGACTCGTTTGACAAGTTGCCCGAAGACCTGCGCGACGTGATAAACGATCCCGAAAAGCGCAAGCGGCTCGTCATCTACATCAACCCTCCGTATGCGGAACATTCCAATCGAAAGGTGATTGTAGGAACGGGCGAGAATCGTACGAATGTTGCAAGAGAAAGTATGGTGTACGATGAGTTTTCCGGAATGGTCGGCACTGCTACGCGAGAATTGTACATCCAATTCTTTTTGCGCATTTATAAAGAACTCCATGGTGCGATCTTGGCTTCGTTTAGTACGATGAAGTTTGTATGCTCTCAAAATTGCGCCAAGTTCCGAAAGTATTGGGTGGCTACTTTTAAGAATGGTTTTATCTGCCCCGCCGACACCTTTGATAATGTTTCAGGATCATTCCCCATCGCATTTACGATTTGGCATCTTGATGGTTCTAAAGAAATATGTGGGGCAAGCGTTGATGTCATTGATAGGGACTCTCACTTGCTGGGAACAAGGAACTTCCATTCTTCCACATCGGGTGCTATGATAAGCGACTGGTTGCGAAAGCACTATGACGTACATTCTTCCGATACGTTGGCCTACATGTCGTTGCCAGGTGTTAGTATGCAACAACGCGCAAGCCTTTTCATAACATCCAAGCCAACTGAAAGCGATGTGAGGCAACATAAGGTTGCGCGGATAACACCACTTAATCTAATCCCATTTACGGTTTATCTTGCAGTGCGGCACTGCATCGCGTTGACATGGGAAAACAACAAAGATGAGTTTTGTTATCCGATTGACAAATGGATGTTAGACGAAGAGTTCAAAAGTGATTGCCTTGTATTCGCCTTGTTTGACAATGTAGTGAAGTCCGCCGATGGCGTGAACCACTGGATTCCGTTCACGGAGGAGGAGGTCGGAGCGAAGAGTTGCTTCAAGAGCCATTTCATGAGCGATTTCATAAACGGTAGGGCATCGTGTCCTCACGCCGTAGATAAGCGGCGCGTTGAGGGCAACGCGTCCTACCAGTCGGAACTTGAACTATCCACAACACCGCCAAATCCTGTTAATCCTGTCAATCCTGTCGAAAAACACTCTGCGCCTCTGCGTCTCTGCGCGAGAGAAAACATTTCCCCCGCCGCTCGTGCCGTTCTTGATGCCGGTTGTGATCTCTGGCGCTACTACCATGTACAGCCGGGTGCGAATCCGAACGCATCGTACTATGACATCCGCGCGCACTTCCAGGGCTGCAAGCCGAACGGTGCGATGAACGCGAAGTCAAGCGATGCAACCTACAACGAGCTCATCTCCGCATTGCGTACCGCGCACAAGGCCCTTGCCGCGCAAATCGCGCCCAAGGTCTATGAATACGGATTTCTGAAACGATGACGCCCCGCGCGCGGGTTGACAAGCTGACGGCGATTATAGTATAATGCCGCGCAAAGGGTTCACAATGCCCCTTGTACGGAAGGAAAGAAAAAACGATGAAATTGAATGAGGCAGAACGATTTAAAACCAATCTCAAATCGCGAACGTTAAGGATGCTTGTTGGCGTGGCCGTTGCCGCGTGTGCGACTTGGGTCGCAGGCGCGGCAGACCTTGGGCTCGACCGGATGGCGGCGAGCTACCATTCGTACGAATTCGGGGACGTGGCCTGGACGCCTCCGCCGGAGGGTTTTCGCCCGTTCTACGTGAGCCACTATGGACGCCACGGTTCGCGGCGCATAAACTCGCTTGGCGGAATCCACTGCGAATGGGTGCGGAAGATACTCAAGGATGCGGAGAAGTCCGGCAACCTCACTGCGCTCGGAAAGGAACTCCTCGCCGACGTCGCCAAGCTCGACGACGCGAACGCGGGGTTCCACGGAGAACTGACGCAGCGTGGGATTGACGAGCACCGTACGCTCGCGCGCCGGATGGCGGCGCGGACTCCAGAGGTGTTCGTGCCGGGACGGCGCGTCGATTGCCGTGCGACGAGGAGCCCGAGGTGCCTCTTGAGCATGGCAAACTTCACGCTCGCGCTTTCCGTCGCCGCGCCGGGGCTCGACATTTCGTATGCGACCGGCGAGAAGATACACATGATGCTGACGGGGCTCGCGTTCTCCGATCCGGAGCAGCGCAAGCGGCGCAAGGCGCTTGGGGACGCTCTGTACGCGCGTAAGGTTGACTCCTCGAGGCTTCTGAAGTCGCTGTTCGTCGATCCGTCGAAGGTCAAGCATGGCGATACGCCGTACGAGTTCGCGCAAAAGCTCTACGTTTGCGCCTCTGACTGCCAGTGCCTTTCACGCGAGCTTGGCGACCTGGACCTCTGGAGGTATTTCACGAAGGACGAGATAACGGCGCTGTTCCGCTGCTGTTCGGCGATGGACTATGTCGTGCTCGGCAATGCAGAGGAGTGCAAGGGCGAGGTGCCGCGCGAGGCGTCTGCCGCAGTCAGGGACATCGTGGAGCGCGCCGACCGCGCAATCGCCGATCCGTCGGTCGCGGCAGACCTCAGGTTCGGCCACGATTCCGGCATATGGCCCGTGGCGGGGCTTCTCGGACTGGAAGGGCCCGGCGACTGCTGTCCGATGGAGGAGGCGTGGGAGAAGTGCCCGTCGTGGAAGTACATGTCGATGGCGACGAACCTCCAGATGGTGTTCTTCCGCAACGCCGCCGGCGAAGTGCTGGTGAAGATACTCTGGAACGAGAAGGAGACCCTTGTGCGCGGCCTTGCGGCGAAGTGCGGCCCGTACTACGTCTGGCCCGACCTCAAGGCGCACATACTTGGAGCCAGCTGTCTTGGAAGCGCGGCGAAATGAGAACAGGAGAATAGGTTTACAATGGATGGCATTTCGATAAGGCAGGCGAGGCTTGCGGACGCGGAGGGGATATTCGCGCTGATCGGCGCGAACACCGACCAGCTTGTCCCGCGAGCCCTCGGCAACATAGTCGAGAACATCGACAGGTTCTTCGTGGCCGACATCGGCGGCGAGCTCGCCGGCTGCGCCTCGTACCAGGTGCACCCCGAGATCGGCGCGCCCGAGGCGGCCACGGTCGAGATCGTCTCCGCAGTCGTCGCAGCCCCGCACCGCCGTCGCGGAATTGGCCGTTCCCTCGTCGAGGCCGTCATCGCGCGTGCCAGGTCGTTCTCGCCGCGCGAGGTGCTCGTCCTCACGTTCGCCCCAGGTTTCTTCCGTGCGCTCGGATTCAGCGAGATTCCGAAGACGAAGGTCATGCACAAGCTATACACCGGCTGCATCTGCTGCACGAAGCACGCCGACCCGTTCACATGCCCAGAGATCGCGATGATCCGTCCGCTGTGACGCCGGATATGGTATAATACGCCCATGAAAAACAATTGCGTGTTCTGCGCCATCGCGGCGGGGGAGATCCCCTGCTTCAAGGTGTACGAGGACGACGTCGTCCTCGCCTACCTCGACATCAACCCGTTCACGAAGGGACACACCCTCGTGATCCCGAAGGCCCATTCACAGGGGCTCGTCGATACTTCCGACGAGACGCTCGCGGCAGTCCTCGCGCGCGTGCGCAAGGTCGCCGCCCACATCAAGGAGGCACTGCCCTGCGACGGGTTCAACATCCTCCAGAACAACGGCGAGGCCGCCGGGCAGACGGTGATGCACCTCCATTTCCACATTGTCCCGCGCTACGGTTCTGAGCCGATTGCGTTCGAGAGCCACAAGGGCGACATGGACGAGCTCAAGGCTCTTGCCGAGCGGATACGACTCTGATGCAGAACTCGCGCAGGGTCGCCGCGTTCATCGTGGCGAGATGGATCGCGACGAAGGAGTATCCGTCGTCCGCGCTTCCGAATGGACGCGACCGCGCATTCGTGCAGGATCTCTCCTACACGACCATCAGGCGGCTGCGCCCGCTCCGCAAGATGCTCGGCACTCTCCTGCGCCAGTGGCCCAAGGGCGAGCTCGAGGCCCTGCTGTACGTCGGCGCCGCGCAGATATTCTACATGCCCGAGGTACCCGACTTCGCCTCGGTGAGCGAGACGGTAGATGCGGCGAAGGAATGCGCGAACCCGAACGTCGCGGGCGTCGTGAACGGAGTCCTCCGCAACATGGTGCGCCGCAAGGATGAATTCGAGTTTATGCTCGCGGCAATGCCGATGGAGGAGCGCGAGAGCTTCCCGACGGCGCTCGTGAGGCGCTGGCGTGAGCGCTTCGGCGACGAGAACGCCCTGCGGCTCTGCCAGTGGCACAACGAGCCGGCGGAGACTTTCATCGCGCGCAGGGACGGAAGCTTCACGCGGCTTGAGCGCGGGAAGCGCGTGGAGGACGTGCCGGGATACGACGAAGGGGAGTTTATCGTTCAGGACCCGGGGACGCGCCTTGCCGTGGAACTGCTCGACCCGAAGCCGGGCGAGAGAGTCCTCGACGCATGCGCCGCGCCCGGCGGCAAGACCGTGCAGATCGCGTGGCGCGGCGCGGACGTCACCGCCTGCGAGGTTAATCCGCGCAGGCGTGCGCTCCTTGCCGGAAACCTCAAGCGGCTCGCGCTCCAGATCAGGGTCGTCCCGTCGCTTGACATCGCCGGCGAGACGTTCCGGAAGGTGCTCGTGGACGCCCCCTGCTCCAACACGGGCGTGTTGAGGCGGCGTCCCGACGCGCGGTGGAACTGGAGCGAGGAGCGCCTCCGCTCGCTCGTGCGGCTCCAGTCCGGGATACTCGACCAATGCGCGCCGCTCGTCGCGCCGGGCGGGACGCTCGTGTACTCGACTTGCTCGAACGAGCCGGAGGAGAACTCTGGGCAGGCAGAGGCGTTCCTCGCGCGGCATCCGGACTTCTCGCTGGCGGAGAGCCGCGAGGCGATACCGTTCGAGTCTCGTACAGACGGGGCGTTCGCCGCGAAGTTCGTCCGCGCGGGGGGTTGATTTCCGTCGGCGATTTTTGGTAAAATATACGAACATTTCCGAAACAAGAAAACAGACAGGAAAAACAGAAAGGCAAACATGATCTACTCGACCGAAGTTGAGCACCAGTGCCCGCTGGCAAAGGGGTGCAACCACGGTCCTGCACCCATCCCCGAGGAGGGCAAGTGGGTCCAGGCGAAGCAGATAAAGGACATCAGCGGCTACACGCACGGCGTGGGCTGGTGCGCTCCGCAGCAGGGCGCGTGCAAGCTGTCGCTGAACGTCAAGAACGGCGTCATCGAGGAGGCCCTCGTGGAGACGATCGGCTGCTCCGGCATGACGCACTCCGCCGCCATGGCCTCCGAGATCCTCGTCG
>JAEEGL015713267.1_pt1 | contig 10671 bp, 11 predicted proteins | sample 9134231 | NCBI WGS metagenome assembly JAEEGL01 (sample SAMN16246548, study PRJNA631951) | gut metagenome | biome: gut microbiome; feature: rumen; material: fiber-attached | host: Bos | place: Iran: Karaj | collected 2018-10 | reverse complement strand
CAAGGAGGAATAAAAAAGCCTCATAGATATAGACCAGGTACAGTAGCATTAAGAGAAATTAGAAAATTTCAAAAGAGTACTGATTTATTAATTAGAAAATTACCTTTTCAAAGAGTTGTTAGAGAAATTGCTCAACAATTTAAAAGTGATTTAAGATTTCAAAGTCAAGCTGTTTTAGCTCTTCAAGAAGCCAGTGAAGCTTATCTTGTTGGTTTGTTTGAAGATACTAATTTATGTGCTATTCATGCTAAAAGAGTTACTATTATGCCTAAGGATATGCAACTTGCTAGAAGAATTAGAGGAGAAAAATAATTTTTTATTAATGGAGTTTTATGATATTTTTTTTTATTTTTATTATTATTAAATTTTATTATTGTTTGTGAATTGATTTTTTTTATTTTTTTTTGGATTAATTATTATTTTTTTAAGGGTTAGATTATTTGTGTTGTATATTTTTTTTTTTTTGTTTTTTTTTATTTAGTTTTTTTATTATTTTTCATTTTGTTTTATGGGGATTATAAATGATGTTATATTTATTTAAAATAGATAAAAAAGAAAAGAATTAAATATTGTTTTATTTTAACTTTCACATTTAGTATTTTTCTATCTTATGATTGATTTATTATTTTTTAATATTTATATTTCTTATAATTTTAAAATAAATAAAGAATGAAATAATTCTTTACAATATTGAAATTTTTCTCTTTGAGTATTAATTAAAATAAAGAATAATATATTATATTATATTTTTTTAAAAACCTAATTGTCAAAATATTTTCAATATCAATTTATTATATAGAAACAATTAATTAATCATTATATTAATAAATTTTTAATTTATGGATACTACAAACCAATCAAATAATGATTCTAAAACATTAGAAGAAATACAAAATTACAATTATCTTGTTTTATCAATTTATTTTTATTTAAAACATAATAATTATAATTTAACTGCAGAAAAATTATTTAATGAAGCGAATTTAAAAGGAATTTTTACATTTCCACAAGAAGTAAATGAAGGAACAAGTCTATATGAAAAATTAATAAAAAAATTTATTCAATATTTTTATTATAATACTTATTTTAATTCAGAACCTCCTGATGACACTATTTCAGATTTTTGGAATAATTTTTGGGAAATTTTTGCAAAAATAATGAAAAATGGAAATAAATATAATTCATTAATTGATAATTATATAGAAAAAGAAAAAAATTCTCTTATTTTAACATGTAAAATATTATTTATTAAAATTATAGATAAGGGATATAATGATTCACATTAAATAAACAATTTAAATTTATAAATTGGGATTACTATTATTTATAATAATTTAATATTATTTAATTAAATTATACACACATTATAAATGTAATTATATGAATATTTATTAAAGTTTTTTATTATATTTTTTTAATCAATTTTTCTCAATGGATAATCATAATGAAAATGAAGAAGAAGAAAAATTTGAACCTGAAGAAAATGAAAATGAAAATCATGAAAATGAAATTGAAAATGAAAATCATGAAAATGAAAATAATATAAATAATGAAAATCAATATCATAATGAAGAAAATGAATTTAATAATAATATTCAAAATTAAAATAATGAAAATCAATATCATAATGAAGAAAATGAATTTAATAATAATTTTATACATCAAAATAATGAAAGATTTGAAAATGAAGTAAATACATTATCAAATGAAAATTATGAAAATACAATAAAAGAAGCAAATATTTTTGCAATAGATGAAGATCATTTAAATAGAAAAGAAGAAAAAATAGATTTTGAAATAAATCCTACATTAATAAATAGAAGTAGTAGAATGGATGATGTTTTTAATTTAATTAATTCACCAAATAAATATAATGATAAAAAAAGAAAAGAAACAAAATCAAAATTAGAAACTTTTATTTCAGATAATCTTAATTATTTGAAAAATTCAAAAATAACTTATAATAAAATTAATTTTGATTCTAAAAGAAATAAAAATATATTTAAATATAAAGAACTTTTAAATGAGATAAATATGATTGAATCTGTTAATCAAGAACAAAGAAATAAAAATTTAATTCCTTATTCTGTTTTTAAAAATTCAACAAATTTTTTAAAAAAAAATACTTCACCAGAATTAAAAACAAATCAACATGCATATACTTTTAGAGGTAATTCTTTTACTTTTAATAAAAATGATTTATTTTCTGATTTGAAATTTCCAAAAAATGAAAAAATAAATGATAAATTTAGTAAATTATCAAATCGAAATATGGATTCAAATCTTTATAATATTGGATTAAATTCAAATACATATAGATTTGATATTTTACAAAATAAAAATACATTAAGTCCTTATTATAATAATGAATTAAATCATTTTGGTAATATACTTGGTAAAAAAGAAAATGAAAAAATAACAAATTTCCCAAAAAATAATCAAAGTTATCTTACAACAAATTTTTCAAGAAATTTAGAAAAAAACAAAGCATTACAAAAATTAAAAAACTGGGATGATCTCTAAATAAAAAAAAATCTTTAAATATTAATTTAACTTAACATTAAAAAAAAAAATTTAAAAAAAAAAAAAAACTTTAATTAATTTAAAATACAAAAAAAAAATAAAATTTTTTTTACTTCCAAATTTTTTTAATAAGATTTTTATCATCATCTTTTTTCATAACTTTAGCAACAGCCATTTCAAAATCTTCTTGAGTAACATGCATTCTTCTTTCTCTAAGAGCAAACATTCCAGCTTCAGAACAACAAGCTTTACATTCAGCACCAGAAGCTCCATTCATTAAAGTAGCAATTTTAAATAAATCAATTCCTCTAACTAAATTCATTTTTCTAGAATGAATTTTTAAAATATCAAATCTAGCTCTTTCATTAGGATTAGGAAACTCAATTTTTCTATCAATTCTTCCAGGACGAAGTAAAGCATCATCTAAAATATCAATTCTATTAGTAGCCATAATAATTTTAATACTTTGACTTTGTTCAAAACCATCAAGTTGATTAAGTAATTCAAGCATAGTTCTCTGTACTTCAGAATCACCTTTAGTATCATCATCAATTCTATTACCACCAATTGAATCAATTTCATCCATAAAAATAATACTTGGTGCATGTTGTCTTGCCATAACGAAAAGTTCTCTTACAAGACGAGCTCCTTCTCCAATATATTTTTGTACTAATTCATTACCAGATACACGAATAAATGTACAATCAGTATGATGTGCTACTGCACGAGCTAAAAGAGTTTTACCAGTACCAGGAGGACCATACATTATAACACCTTTTGGTTGTGATATACCTAATGCTTCAAATACTTCTGGATGTTTAATTGGTAATTCTATAACTTCTCTTATTTCTTTTATTTGCTCATCGAGACCTCCTACACTATCATATGTACTATCTGGTACTTTTTCTACTCTCATTAATGATACTAAGGGATCTACTCTTGATGGTAATATACGGTTTATTTTCATTTTATCACCTAATGTTACACGAATGTTTGGTCTGAGATCTTCTATTTTTATGTTTTTATCTAAACGAACTATGTATTTTCCATCTGAAGATGTTTTTACGAGGACTGTTTCTTTTGAGAGAACTTTTATTACTTCTGCTACCGAATTTGCTCCTTTTAAAAGATGACGGATTTCATCTTTTAATTTTATTACTTTATCGTTTAAGTCATTACGTTGAGCTTGTAGACGCATGAAGTTTAATTGTTTTTCTTTTATTTTTATTTCTAGTTCTTTTATTTTTGAAAGGTAATAATCATCTATTGTGTTTTCTGAATTGTCGAGAAGCATTTTTTTTATTTTTTTATATATATGATTTTTTTTTATATTAAAATATTATATCGTATTCTACAAGAAAAATAATATTTTTTATTTAAATTTAATATTAATTATTTATTTCCATTTAAATTAAATAATTATATTATATAAATAAAAAAGCAAAATCTTTAATTAAATAATGAAGAGATTTAATTAAAAAAATTTAAAAGGATTTAACGAAAGTTATTAATATTTATCATTTTAATGGAAGAAATAGAAGATAAATTAGAAGAAAAAGAGTCAATTGAATATAACAAAATAAAATTAGGAAGAGAATGGACATTTTGGGAAAATTATGAAATGAAGGATAAAAATAAAAAAGTTGATTACTCTGAATTAATAAAACCAATATTTAATTTTAATACAATAATTGATTTTTGGCAATTTTGGAATTTATATCCAGGAAACAATCCTTCAAAACTTTTTTTTGATGGTGAAAGAATAAAATAGTAAAAAAAAATTATTTAATATAAATTTTAGTTTTTTTGAAGATAAAAAAAGAATAATAGCATTTAATCTTTTTGAAAATGGAATTAAACCAGAATGGGAAGATATTAAAAATGAAGAAGGACATGTTTTTACAATGGATTATATTATTACTAATAATTTAGATAAATTTTATTTATCAGTTCCACAATATTGGAATAAATTAATGATGGGTTTAATTGGAGAAACTTTAATGAATTCAGAATATATTAATGGTATTAGATTTGTTGATAAAACTACTTTTGGAAAAAAAACAATGTTTAGATTTGAAATTTGGGCTAATAAAAATATGCCTCAAGATGAAATTATTAAAAGTAAATTATTTTATGGAAAAGAATTTGGATGCACTGGTATTTTTGTTAAGGATATTGAATCTAAAAAATAACTTTTTTTTCCAATATTTGTATTTTTTTATGTTAATAATAATTATAATTTACAAAATTTTCATTGAAAACAAAAATTATTATTTACATTTTTTTATTTATATATGTTATATAATACTTTTTTTAATTAAATATATCATCTTCATCTTCTTCATTTTCATTATTTTCATTATTTTCATTATTTTTAATTTTTTCATTTATTTGAATATCATTATTTTCGATTTTTGGTAATTTCATAACTTGTATTTTATAATCACTTTTAATATTATGTTGATATAAAAAATGATCATCTTTAATTTCTTGACCAGCTAAAAATAATCTAATATTAAATTTACTAAAATCTTCTTTACTTTTTTTTTTAAATTTTTCCTTTAATTCAATTCCAGTTAACAAATTTGATACTTTAAATTCTAAATTAATATTTTCACTTGGTTCAAACATTCTAATTTTAATAATTTCTTCCTTAACATTTTTTTCAATTTTATAATTTTTTTCAAAATAAGGTTCATTAATACAATAATTAGGAATAATATAATGATTACCTTTTTTATCAATAATATGATTAATACATCCTTCTGCAGTAGTCAATTCATATTGTTCTAATAAAACATTTGCTCTATATTCATCATATACAACTGCTTGATTTATTATTCTCCATGTTTTATAATTTGGATTTGAATGAGAATTTTTATATGACCAAAATTCATCTCTTTTTTCTATTAATTTATCTATTGGTAAATCACATTTATATGCTTTTAATCTTTTTATTCCTATTCCTGAATAACGTTCACCTTCCCATTCTTTCATATCTGGAAACATTTTTTTTTGAGATTCTATATTTTGAAATTCTTCACTTGATATTTTTGATTTTGATTTATTTTTATCTGATGGTTTTATTTCAATTACATTACTTGTTTGACATGAACCCATTTTTTTGGTTTATTTTAAATTGCTTTTTTATTCACTTTTTAATTAAAAATTATATTTTTTATTTAATTAAAAATTTAATTTATATTTAATTAAAATAGTTTATTAACTTAAATTTAAAATTTATTTTGCATTCCAAAATTTTTTGGAGAAACAACTAATCCTTTTCCTTTTCTTGCTCCTTTATAAACAGCTTCAATAATATCAATTAAATCTTGTTTATCATCTAAAGCCCAATTTATTTTGTTATTATTTCCTGTTCCAGAATCAATTAACATATGTTTATTTCTATAAAAAAACATTGTTGTACATGGATCATATAATTCATACATTTGATTAAAATCTGGTACTTTTGTTATATCAACTAAATAAATTACTGCAAAATTTTTAACATCTTCTGCAACTTTATATAAAATTTCATCCATTTTCATACATTGTGGATCATAATCATGTCCAAATCTAATAACAACAACTTTATCTTCTTCACTAATAATAGCTTGATCAACTTCATATCCATTTTCTAAATGAGGTAACATATACGACATTATCTATAAAAAAATAAAATTCAATTTTAAATAATTAAAAAATAATAAATAAAAAAAAAAAATAAAATTAATCATTTAAAAAAAAAACAAAAAATAAAAAAATAAAAACATATAAAAAAATAAAATGTCAGCAGGTTATGACATATATTGTACAACCTTATCACAAGAAGGTCGTATATATCAATTAGAATATGCAGAAAAAGCAGTAGAATCAGGATCAACATCAATGGGAATAGTATTTTCAGACGGAGTAATATTATTAAGTGAAAAAATTCGTCAATCAAAAGCAATAGTATATGGTAGTAATCCAACAATATATCCAATAGCTCCAAATATAGAAATAGCAATATGTGGTTTAATTCCAGATGGACGTAATATAATATCAAGAGCAAAATTAGAAGCATCAAGTTATTTAAAAACATATGGTATAGAAATTTCTGGTCAAATTCTTACTGAGAGATTAGCAATTTATGTTCATGCTCATACTTGTCATTGGTCAATTAGACCTTTTGGTTGTTGTGTTTTAATTGCTTCTTATGATAAAGATAATAAATATCATCTTTTTATGTTAGAAAATTCTGGTAATTTTTATGAATATTTTTCTTGTGCTCATGGAAAAGGAAGACAATTTGTTAAAGCTGAAGTTGAAAAAGATAATTTTAGTATTAGAAATAAAAATGTTAAAGATGGTTTAGATGATGCTTTGAAAATTATTATTAAAAGCTATGAAGGTGAAAAAGAAACTGAATATGATGTTGGAGTTATTTCTAATGAAACTAATGGAAAAGTTGTTCTTTTTGATAAAGAAGTTATTAGAGAAAAAGTTGAGAAGATTAAAAAAGAAGTTAAGGAAGAGAAAAATAAAATGGATGTTGATAAATAAAAAATAGATTCAATTTTTAATTTGGAAGATTTTATTTTTTAAAAAAGAAATTTTTTTTTGATAAAAATTTGTTTTTTAAATTTTTTTTATATTATATGGAGATTATATTAATTTTTGTTTAATTACAATTTAAAAAATAAAAAAATATTAAATTTTAATATTTTTAAATAAATTAAATAATACAATCAATATAAAAAAATAATATTGAATTAAAACACAAATTAAATATATAAAATTTACTTTGAAAAAGCTAAAAAAGCTACAAAAGATTTCTTATAAAATTTACTTGAAATTCCAATATATTTATATTCTCTATTTAAAACAGCGTCTCTTTTCTTTCCTGCATTTTTAAAATTATCATCAACAATCATTAATAAAGCAGAAATATTAGGATCTTTAATTAAATCCTTATAATAAATATCAATATTAATTTTTTTTCTCATTTCAGAAACTAAATTTTTCAAATAAGAAGAATCTTTAGTTTGAGATTCTAATTCAGGTAATGGAATAATAATATTAGGATTCATTTTAAGAGGAGATAATGGATTTGTATTTCTTAATATTTCAATTGCTTCTGAAAATGCTGGTTCTCCTCTACATAAAGCAACTTTTAATTTTTCTTTATATATTATTTTAGTTTTTTCAATTTCTAATCCTGTTTTTTCATCTCTCATTATATCTCTTTTTATTAATATATTTTTTTTTGAATTTTCTATTTTATTTGCATATAAAATTGGATTTTCACGAATTTGATTTATTAAATTAAATAATTTATTATTGTATTCTATACTCTTTTCATCATCATTACTATTATTAACATTTGTATTTGAAATTCTATCTCCTTTTATATAACTATCATCATCACTTTTTTCATAAGTTTTGTCTATATTTAATGGAATACTTTGGTCTTTTATATCTTTTTGTAATTTTATATTTTCATTTGTATTTATTATTGATTTTACTTCTTTTGGAGAACTTTTTATTTCATTTTCTTCTTCATTAACAATTTTTTTCATACATCTACATCCCATATTAATAATTTATTTTAGTGTAAATTTATTTGAATTATTTTTTTATTAAATATTTATTATTTGATTTTAAAATAATTTTTACTTAAAATTCTTATTATATTAGTATATAATTACAATTTTTTCTAATTAAATTTTACTTGATAAAATTATATAAAATTTAAAACAAAAATACTTAATTAAACAATATTTTAATATTTATTTAAAATAAATATATTTTTTTCTAATTAGTATTTTTCAAAAAAAAAAAGTAAAAATTCATAATACATAAATTACAATAAATAAAAAAATATAATTAAAAAAATGATTCCTCAAATAAATATAGGAGAAAGAAAAATATCATCAAAAAGATTAACAACATCAAATCAAAAGTCATCACATAAAATCTTATCTCCTATAGCTCCAAAAACCAACATAAAAAATCTTTTTCCAAAAGATTTTTTTGACACTCCAAATCAAATGAAATTTCAACCATGTAAACTTTCAACAAAAAAAAAGAATTCAGATAATTTAAATATGAATGAAAAAAAGAAAAATGAATTAAATAATGAGAATATTTTATATAAGATTTCATGTAAAATTGATAGTTCTACAAATTCACATAGTACAAATAATACAGAAAGTGGAAATTTTAATTCAAAAGAAATACAAAAAAAAAATATTATTAATGAAAAGATCGAAATAATTGATGAAGATGAATTTAAAGAAACACCTCATTTTTTTCCTAAAATTAATGAAAATGAAATATCAAAAAAAATTATTTCTGATAATTTTAAATTAAAATCTAATTTAATGGATAGTGATAAAGTAAATAAAGAAATTAAAACATTATTTGATAATATTCCTGAAAATTTAAAAAGTGATCCTGATATTAATGAGAAAGTTGGAATGTTATTAAAAAATATTTATGAAATGAAGCAAATTATTAAAAATAAAAAAGATGAAATTTATTCTCCTAGTTCTCATAGAAATTGCAAAAGTAATAATATGATTTATAATAGACCTTATTCTTCTAATAAGATACTTTCAAAAGGAAATAATAAAAATTTTAAGGGAAATTCAAGATATGTAAAAGTGTAATAAATTATATGATTATTATTATTATTATTATTTTTTTTATTTATTTTATTTGGAAAATTTATTATTAAAATTTATTTATATTAATTAGTTGTTATTATTTTCTATTTTTATATTTTTTTTGAAATTTATTCAAACAATTTATTTAAAATAAAAAAAAATTAATTTTACTATATTATGCTTATATATTAATTATGTATTTTTTGTAAATTTATTCAGACCTTTTATTATTATTATGAATAAAAAATGAACTGTTTGATTTTTTAAAAAAATAAAAATTAGATTTAATTTTAGATTATATCTAATAAATAATTCTTTTATATCTTTTGAAGACTCAAAAATTTTACAAAACCTTTGTATAAAAGAGAATATGTATATATAAATTTCTATTTAATATCTTCATAAAATATTTAAAATAAAAATATGATTTGAATAAAAAAATTAAAATAATAAATGTCACAGAAAAATGATTTAGAAAAAATATTTATATATATAGAAAAAAATATTCCAAATAATAATATATTAAATGGTTTATTAATGGCTTTAAGAATCATTCCTCTTTTTTTAGTAACACATGACTTAAATATACATTATAAAAATAGTATATCATATTATATTTCATATTACACTTTAATTCCTTTAATGCATAAATCAAATCCTCAAAATATTTCAATTGTAGTTGTTTTATTTTTATTTATATATTCAATATTAAATATAATATCATTATTAAAATATTGTAAAGAATTAAAGGAAATCAATAAAGTTTCAAATCCAAAAATGTTTAAAGTTATTATTCAAGTTATGTTTTGGATTCAATTTATTTTTGCACCTTATAATTTTATGTTTTGTACAGAAAATTTTTTTTGTCCTCCAATATATGATGAAAATGAAAGTTATAAATTAATTAAAAAATTTAATAATAACTGTCGAGATACTGGAAATATTTTAATTATGATAATTCAAAGTATTTTAATTATATATCTTTTCATTATAAATATTTTCTTTTCTAGCGTAACTGCAAAACCTTGTTGTATTACTTCATCATTAATAACAACAAAATTAAATGAAATTAAATTTAAATTAGCTTTTTTTCCTTTTTTTCAAACAATTTTAGTTTTAGATTATTATCTTCCTTTAAATATATGTGTATTAATTAAAAGTATAATAAGAGCTTTTTATGTTTGGTATTATATTTCATTTATTTTAAGAGAAGCTAATAATTATTTTACTAATTTAACTTATAGATTAACTATTATTTTTATTGATTCAATGTGCTTTTTTTCATGCATAATAGAATATATTGCATTATTAGATTATAAAAATCATTTTACTTATTTACAAAAAAGTAGAACTATAATTTTTTTTAAATTAATAATTGAAATAACTTTATCTTTTGTTGTAATACAATTATTTTGTATAAATGGAAAAAAAATTACTCTTGAAGTTTTTGAAGGTAAAATATCAAATAAATATTCATATGAATTATTATATAAAATGT
>JAEEGL014466250.1_pt1 | contig 10671 bp, 14 predicted proteins | sample 9134231 | NCBI WGS metagenome assembly JAEEGL01 (sample SAMN16246548, study PRJNA631951) | gut metagenome | biome: gut microbiome; feature: rumen; material: fiber-attached | host: Bos | place: Iran: Karaj | collected 2018-10 | reverse complement strand
TCTCGGTTACCTCTTGGGGCTGTTCATTCTCCTGCTCGTTGCTCACTTCCGTAAGGAGTCCCTTTATCTCATCGCCCAAGCCTGATTTCAACTTTTTTGCAAATTCTTCGGCTTGATACTTGATCATTTCCTCGTCGTTATCCCGCTCAGCCTTCGCAGCGATAAGTTCCTTCTCTATTGCGTTACCTATCTCACTCATCTTCGTAAATCGGCGTGTTTTTGTCTATGTAGTCGTCAATGTTCCAAAGAAGATGGCATACGCCCGCACAATAGCAAGCATCGAGTATCATAGCCACCCACCAAAGGTCCGTTCCGTGAAAAACCATGTTGAACGGGCTTACAGGTATCGTCGGAATAACAAACCAGTTGAAAAGTGAGAATATCCACCCGACGTTCGTCGGGAAGCACGTCATGCACTTGAAAAGTAGCCCGAAATTCGGCCCAACACGCTCAGCCCACGCCCTTAGCCTGAAAAATATGCTGAAAGGGCCTATTGACTGAGTGAAAAGAATACTAATGCCGTACACAAAGAACGTGTAGGCTAAAAGTGTCAACCATTCCATATATTATCCCTCTGTAAGTGTCTTTGCGAGCCCAAGAAGTGAGTTATCCTCCACAACGGGCTCTTCATTCGGCTTCGCTTCATCGACTACTGGCTCAGTAGGCGTTTCAACTGCCTCCTGCTTATCGGTTTCAACCGGTTCGGTAGGCATTTCCGTCTGAGCGGCTTCATTTTTCTTCTGCACGTTCTTCTTGCCACCCTTCTTCGGCGGTTCAAACGTGAATTTCAGCGTTTTCAACTTCTCGAGCGTCTCAGATGCGAACAATGCAGCGAGTTCCTTGATCTTTGCTTCAAGAAGCCCGCTCCTTTCCTCTACTTTCTTGTTGAAATCGACAACATAGTCGATTGCGTCGAATATCCCTTCCGTACCATTGCTGATTTCGGAGGCAAAAAGGTACCCACCTGTGCTGGTTGGTGCCAACTCTATCTTGAAATTGGCTTTCAACGCATTCACATCGGGTATTTTCCACCCTTTCGGGAAGCGGACTACCGCGTATGCGGCAGACTCTTCGGCAACGACGTTGAACGAGATGAAGTAGGGACGTATCTTATCTATCCTAAACTTTAAATCCATCCTACCAAAGCCTGAATCCTGTGAAAATTATTGTCAGAATGTATGACAGGGCGAGCCCTGCGTAAATCAACCTGCTCTTTGAAGGCGTGTACTTGCCGTTTTCCCTCATGAAGTTGAAAACGAAGTCAAAAACCTCCCTCAGCACCACGAGTATAGCGAACATCAGCACGAACACCATTATTTTTTTCGCAATAAACATAATCAAACTGATTTTTGCTAAATATACAAAAAAAAACGTGGAATGCAAATGCACTCCACGCAAAACCAAAAACAAAATGAAACCTAAAACTTAAATGTACCCATCAAACCGATGGCGTGTTTATCTATCTGCCAATTATATTCATAAATAAGCGAAGCACCGTATTTGTCGTCGAAATACATACCGCCGTTAACCAGCACCTCGGGCATTGTGGTTATTCCCACCCCTACGAACGGAGCATATTTCTTTGCCACTATCTGCGTAACCGTGGTATGCTTGATAACGGGGTTGAACGTGCTGCTTATCCAAGTAATCCTGTTATACTGAGCCTTCGCCTTTACGATTGCCGTGCCTATGGTGTCTATCTCGAACACTTTCTGCTCATAGAACCTTTCCGTAGCCCAATCCCTGAGGACTGCCGCCGTGTCTTCCTTTGACACATATACGATACTGTCCTTCGTGATAACGGGGAACAAATCAGCGAACTTCCCGCTCTTGATACAGTCAGCGATGATGTTGGCAGTATCGGCAGGGGTTTTGATATATACTGGAACAGGGTTGTCCACCTGAATCTCCACGGGCTCTCCGGGAAGATATACGGTAACCGTGTTCGGCTCGGTATGTATCGTTTTCCGGCCGGTGAAAAATCCTGTGCCGAGCAGCAACGCCACGGCAGCTATGTATCCAATGGTTTTGACAAGTTTCTTTTTCGTTTTCTCGTCTTTTAGCCATTGAATAAAAACTTGGGCGAAATTTTTTGTTTCGCCCAAATTCTCAGTTTTATTTCTTCCTAACTTTGACATATTCCTCGTCTAATAGTGGTGAAATGGCTGAAGAGTATCTGTGCAGTGTCGCAAGTGCGTCTCTCCTATTGACATCACTGTCGTCAAGGTATGTTACGCCCAATACACCAATTTCTCTCATATTGCTTCCATAAATCATTTGGAATGCGAAGAACTTTCCACCGTTGAGCCTTAGCCTGTTATAAAATCTTTCGTCGATGCTTGTCAGTTCTTCAACTCCTCCTGCCCAACTTCCCTTATCGTGGATGAGTGTTGCAAAATTATACCTTGATAGGGAAACGTTCTGGATCTCGTCGGCAATGTCGTCTGAACCGTCGTTGAGGAACGTTAGGTCGCCATACTGCCACTGCAATCCACTAGGGTTTGATTTACCGTTGTGGAATTCGAGGATGTAGGCACGTTCCGCCCCCATTTCCATAGCCAGCTGGTTCAGATAAGACCTAATCATAGGAGACGACTCCAAACGGTAATCGTTCGAAGCATTGTGTACTTCTGATATATACTCATTGTACTTTTCGAAGATAACTCCGGGATGGGTAGCAATGTGAACAGCGAATGAGAAGAATAGGAACACGATAATCCCGTAGATGATTTTCAACGGGCCGTACTTCCCTATCATTTCCATTACTTTCTCGAACGAGCCCAAGGACGTCGTTGAAGTCTCTTTCTTTTGTGAGTCTTTTTCTTCCATGATGCCTTGAATGGTTTAAATTGGTTTATTTTATGAGCCTGCGTGAGAGATCCATCAGTTCCTGGAAACTGTTGTTTTCCTCAATACGCTGGCTCGCAGTAGAAGGTGCGAACTCGTTCTCGTGCTTGTACTCGAAAAGTTGGTTAACCCTGTTCATCTGCTCGTCGAGTTTCTTCTCGTTGGAATAGCCAACGACATTCGTCTCGATAAAGCCGGATTTCTCACTCTTCGTGCACTCCACGATATACTCGTTTCCGATGCAGTCCTTCATATAAATCTTCTGCCCGTCAACCTTATACTCCTCTGGGATGCGTGTAAGCATCTGTCCCTCGTTCAAAAACTTGGTATGTTTGAACTCAAGCCTCTTGGCCTTCGGTTTTGCCTGTTCGTACATTGTTTCTTTCTTTTTATTCTCGTCTTTTAAATTATGACCCTGAATACCGGACGTGGCGAGATCGTGCTTTACGTCGTTAGCCTTGTTCGCTGCTTTTTCAAAGGTCTTCTTAATCTTACCATCATTGTCGAATTCTGCGGAAGCCTTCTCGATTCCGTTGTCCTCTTCGAGTTTTGACGTATAGCCCTTCGCTTGCGCGTCTACCTTGTCCTTGAAAGATTTGTCAGGCTCAGTGCGAGGATTGTAGTCCAATGTTGTCTTGTTGCCGTCGATTTTGTCGGGCAGTTCGCCCTTCTTCTCTGGCTTGAGTCCACCATCGAAATCCTTTGCAGCCTTCTCAGCATCTTTGTAGGACTTGTCGTTGTTACGCTTATTGTCCGATTCCACACCGGGGCCGATTACCGGCTTGTACTGCAGTGCGCTCTCCCTGACAATACGCCTCAATTCTCCTACTTTGTAAGTGATTGTGCTCATTTTAGCCTTTTTTATTACTCTATTATAAATACTTTTTCAAATTTATTTGTTATTCTCACCAAGGGCTTCTGAATCTGTCATAGTAGCCCATGATATCTGAAAACAAACCTGGCATATAACGCTCCTCACGCATTTTGTTAAGTTTCTGAAAATCAGGGTTTTCCTTTTGGCGTTCTTCCTTGATTTCCTTGTTTACTTCCTCAATGTGTTTCTTTGCGGCATAAGTTATGCCGTTATCGTAAGGATAGCGTTTCATTATTTTTTCTCCCCTATACGCCTTACACTGAACCCAGGCTTCCTTTCGAAAGCGGAATCATCAGGCTTTCCGTTTGACTTTTTGAATGTCATGCAACCGGGACGAACGGGTCCGAGCTGCCCGTCAGAAGTTTCGGAAGCAACAGATGTGGTTGTCGTAGCACCACCTGCGCCGAGTCCTTCTTCTTTGAGTATCCTGTTAAACTGTTCCTCAGTAACAAAGATTCTTCTTCCTTTCTTCTTCTCTGCCATAATAGTTTTACCAAGTATGTTTTCTGGTTTTGGTTCGTCTTTCTTTTTCTTCCTGTCAGCAAGGTAACCTGCACGCCTTACCATTCCAAACGGAGCATCGTATCCAACATCTCCTCGCGTCGTTTCAGAAGCGACAGAAGACGTACTTGTGGCACCTCCGCTACCGTCTCCGCCTGCTGACATACCGCCGCCTTCACCGTCTTCGTTAATTCCGCCACGTTTCCTGTAAACGTCACCGTCCGGACCGTCAAGGATTTGCTGTTTCATTTCATCCTCATTCTCGAATACTGATTCATTGACGTTCTTCTCGAAGAATTTAATGTAAATCCTGTGGATCCTTTTTTCAAAATCCTTCCTGTGGATTTTGAACTTTACAACATATTTAGGTTCTTTCTCATCCGAATTCGTACTGTCAAGTATTTTTTCGTGACGCTCTATGACGTCTCTTGACAGGAGTTCGTTTATGAGTTTCTTCCTTGTGAAATCCCTGTCCTTCAGATACTTGCTTGGTTGTGCGTCAACGGGGTTCTTGAGCAGTTTCGATAGAAATGCCCTGACTTCGGAAAGAAACCTGTAATACGTTGTGTCTAGTTCCTTGCTCATTTGACAAGCCCCTTGAAAAATCCGTTATGCTGCCACAGTATCCTGAAGAACTCTGAGAGCGTATCCGAGATAATCTTCTTCACGTTTTTCTCAAAATCTTTGTCGTGCTTAACAATGTCAAGCACGTCCGATTTCTTGAGTTCCTCGGTTACCATCTCAATTATTTGTCCCTCGGTTAGTTTCATAGCACCATTTATTTAACATAAATACCCGATAACAAAGTGAAAATAACGAAAAAATGCCGAGACTGTTGTCCCGGCACGGTAATATTTAAACAGGATTAACTGTTCCTGTTGGTATCCTTCTTCAGTTTGTCAAGCAAATCCGTTGAAGCCTGCCACTCTTCACGCCAGTTCTTGTAGAAACCTGACAGTTTCTGAAGGGTGTTAAGCACGTCATCGGTAAGTGCAAGTCCGTCGACGAAAATGTACGGTGCGTTCGTTACATCGTTAAGACTGAATTGGAACTTCAAGCCTGAAATGCTCGGAATGCTACCACTGAACACAAGGTTACCTGACTTCGGGTAGAACACGAGCGGCGTGCTCTCAGGATCGTCGGAATCGGCAGAAGCGAACTTCGCCCCACCGCTAACTGTCTTCCTGAAATTCTCGATCTGGTTGCTTAGCACGTCCTGACCGAAACGTGGCTCATCCGTAATCGGAATGATGTCGCCCTTGTCGTCAGTTTCCTCGGCTTCATTGATAATCCTTTTCCTTCTGACAGAATTCTCTTTGATGAACTCTATCATTTCCTGACTTTGCTCGTATTCTCTGTTCTTTTTGCTCATTGTATCTCTGTTTTAACCGTTCCAGAAATCACCGAAACCACGTCCGAAAAGGTTTCGCGTGGCCCTTTTCTGCGTTTCGCTGAGAAGTTCGTCCTCCGCTTCAAGTTGTTTCCTGATACCCTCCTCAATCTCTTCGAGGTCATTGAGTTTCTTCTTTGCAACTTCCGCCACCTTCTCAGGCTCCGCGTTTTTCACCTCTTGAACCTGCTCCTCGAGTTCCTTGTTAAACTCTTCGAGTTTCTTGACTGACTCTTGAATTTCTTCCAATGCGTCCGTCGCAGGAGTTTCAGGCTCTTCCTTCTTTTCTTCTTCAGGCTCTGGCTCAGCCGTAGGCACGTCGCCCGGCTCGTTATCTTCTTCGCCTGTTGCAGGCTTAACCTCGATAGGTTCCTGCTGCTCTGTAGCCTCCTCAACAGGAGTTTCGTTCACTTCTTCCACTTTCTCTTCGGCTGGTTCTTCTTTCACCTCAACCTCAGTTTCAAGTTTCTCGACTACGTTTTCAGCCTTAACGTCCGCTACCACGGGCTCAACCGCCTTCGCCTTCTTGGACTTCGTTGTCTTTGTTTCTGCCATTTCTTATAAATATTTTATCTTCTTTAAATTAGCGTGAAAGATACTTGTTATCTACCATCATGGACTCACTCCTTATCTTTCGGAACGCAGTTTCCATTATCTGACGCACACGCTCTTTTGTTAAATTATATTTTTTTCCGATATCTTCAAGTGTACTTTCCTTGTAACCGCAACGGCCGTAATACATATTGATTATGTCAGCCTCCCTGTCCGAAAGAACAGACATTATGTTTTCAATGAAACTCTTTATGTTCTTTTCTTCCTCGATGTTGTCGTCCTCGATTATAAACTGATCAGAGAAGGCGGGCCGGGTTCTCTTAATCGCCGGCTCGTCTTCCCTGATTTCGTCGTCATCCTCAAATTGCGGGTCGTTATCCGTAGGAAGTTCTGATTGGGGCATACGGTTCTTCTTCGTTATGGCAATCTGCATTTTCTGCATCATCCACCATTTAGAATAACTTATGAGTTTTATATCCTGCCCCAAATCGAACTTGTCAATCGCCTCTATGAGCCCGTCGTTTGCTTCCGAAATCAAATCGGAATAACTGACTCCACGATCCCTGTATGCGTTGGCTATCTTGCACGCATATTTCAGGTTCGCCGTTATCAACGTATTCCTTGCATTCAAATCGTTCTGATAACGGTACGCCCTTATGAGATCATGCTCCTCATCCTTGGATAGCGGCTTCACGCTGGCAAGGCTGTCGAAATATTGTTTTACTGTTGCGTCAATTTCTAAGTTTGGTACATTCGCCATTTAATTTAAAAGGTTAGACATCAGTTATTTAACCACTTCAATTCTTGAAATGTCATTCTCTTTCTTAATCAGCACCTGTGTATCGTGCCAATCGGCAATTGCCTTATTATGGGTTATTTGCAGTATGCAAGCGTAGTCCTTCGCAATCTTATCGTAAAGGATTTTAGCATTGTCGTAATTTTCGTCTGCCACGCCGCCGAGTATTTCGTCAAACACGACGAACGAAGGCTTGCTGAACGTGGATATACGGGACAGCACGCTTCTCAGAGCAAGGGACGCCACCGTCTGCTCGAAGCCTGAACCGGCACCGAGCTTCCTGCGTACCCCGTTGTGGATTTGGTAGAATGTGACGTCGTTGTGGCTGTCAATGCCAACCTCAACATCAAAATCGCACACATCGGTAAGCAATCTCTTCAACTCTCCGTTGATCAGCGGAAGCGCACTTCTGAGAACCATTTTCGACACGCCGTTCTTGCCTACCATTTCGAGATAAACCTTCCAATTGTAGACAAGTTTCTCCTCCTCGTTGATGGTGGAGATGATCTGCTTGTTTTCGGAAATTACACGGCGGTTTGCCAAAATAGTCGACCTGGCCTCGTCCATATCACGCTCGAGCCCCTTCTTTACCGCCTCCTCTTCCTTTATGGAAACGTCAAGTGCGTTGATTTTGGCGTTGAGTTCGTTATTCTTCCTGATCGCCTCGTCGTTCTTCTGCAAATCCTTGAGAATACGGTTGCATTCCTTCAATTTTCCACGAAGGTTCTCCAAATCGACTTCATTCTTGTCAATGACGAGTTCAAGCCGCACTTTTTCGTTGTACGACGCCCTGTCATCCTCCAAATCATCGATTTCCTGCCCTATCTCATCGAGACGTGCACGAATTTCCTCCAATTCCGCCTCGTTATCCTTGATTTCCTTCTCTTTCTTTGCAATCGCGGCCTTGTTATCGACGCCCTTCAGTTTAGCACCGCAAGTAGGGCAGAATTCCCCGCTCTTAAGGTGCTCTATCTCGTGTCTGAGAGTCTTATTGGCACTTACGATATTCCCTTCCGATATAGACAGTTTCTTATCTTCGGAGACTTTTTTCTTGTAGTCATCCTCGTCAAACTCGACGTCCTTCACCTTCTTGTAGGCATCTTCGTTCTTCTTTTTCTCAGCCGCCTTCTTCTTGCCTTCCTCGATAAGCGATTCTGCCTTTCTCTCGACGGTGTTCTTGTCTGTCTTCGTCAGTTCATCGTCGATTTGCGGCATTGACTGCAGGTAAACGTCTCTCCTTTCACGATACTCTTTAAGCCGTGCTTCGGATTCGTCCCTTTCCTTGGACCATTTAACCCCGTCTTCAATGAGTTCTTCATTGTTCGCCTCCAACTCTTCATTGTCGGCAATGAGGTCTTCCTTGTTATACTTGTTCAAAAGAAGTTTAGGAAATACGGACTTGTTAAAATAATCCCTTGCGAGTTTATCTTTCTCTTCGAGAGGCAGAAGCCCTATCCATCTGGCAATAAGGCGTCCTCTATCAGTATCTTTCAGTGAAATGAGTTTTTTCAAGTTAGATTGATCAACGACAATCATTAGATCAAAATCACGCTCGTTACCGATAGCCTCCTTGATAGCCTTGTTCGTCTCCCTTCCGCTCGATTCGTTCTCGTTCTCCTCTTCGTCTTCAAGCCCGATGTACTCGCCGTTCACTATCTTGTAGTACGACACCTTGTTCGTAACCTTGCTCTTTTCCGTCCTTCTCTTCAAATCCGGCCGGGTTACTGTCCTCTTTACAACATAGTCAACCCCGTCAATTGAGATACAACCCTCGACGTTTACTTCCGTGGCGGAAGGTATGTGGTCGTTGAATACACGTGAAAGAGTCCAGTCGTCCTCTCGTGAGGTAACCTTTCCGAACAGCAGGAACCTGAACAAGTCAAGACAGAACGTCGTTTTTCCACCTTGGTTCGCCGGTTCGGACGACAGGAGCACGAGCCCCTTGAGTTTCGTCAAGTCGATATAGTTGTTCGGGCCATAGGACATGAAATTGTCCCATTTAACCCACTTTATAATGTACCGCTTATGCTTCTCGTAGAGTTCATAGTCGATATTGGCATTCATAGCGTTGTCAATCTCGATAATCTTATCGAAATCGACATTCTCTATCTTACGCTCAGCGATATATTTCCTGAACAGGTCCTGTTGGAACTTTGGATCCTGAATGTTCTGTGCAGCCTCGGTGGAGAGTGCATCTTCGTCCTCGCAACCGTTCTCGTTAATGAAAATCGGCTCAACCTTCACGTTATCCTTCGGGATTCCGTACTTCTTGGCAAAAAGCGATATGATGTTTGCTTCCGCTTCATGTGAGTAGTCCACAGGAAGGACGCTCCACTTTATGTTTACCTTTGAATTCTGTCCTAATTCTATTTTCTTCATCTTATTGGTTTGATGGTTCTTTTTTTGGGTTTGTCGGTATTTTTGTCACAATTATCGCTATTTTTTTCGACATTTTCGGGAATTGAGACATTTATTGAGACATTTTGTCTAGATACTTCGTTTTCGTGCCTTTTTCGCGACATATTGTCACAATCCGTGTCGGGAATGGCTTCCGGTGCCCCTGTATTGGCGTTTTTCGTGCCATCATCATCCCCAAACAGGCTTTCATCCACTATTTCACGGTATTTGTCGGGCCCAACTTTGTCCACAAAGTCGGCAAATGCCTCGTCATTCTTTTTTACCTGTTTAGGAGTGAAAATAGGGGGCATTTTCCCGTATTTGTCCTCCATAAAAGCCTTTTTCAGGAGTTCGTGTATGTAATCACGAGGCTTTAAATTATTGAGCACACAATAATCCTTTATTTCGTTATAAAGTTTTTTATCAATCTCCATACGCCAAATATACAACTTTTATTGAAAATGTCGGTGTGGATATTATTTTTCACATGAATCATAGTTTTGAATGGAAAAAGAAAACAAATATCCGTCACTGATATTGGGTTTGGACATCAGTACGGCGTGCATAGGCATTTCCGTCATATATGACGATGGAAATAACGACCCTCTTATAGAACTTATCTCCCATGTCTCACCAAAAATAGACAAGGAGATTAAGGGTATTGAGGCGTTGATACTTAGGAAAGAGATTTTCGAGAACGAGTTCCTTCGCAGGATGGACGAGATACTTTCCAATATCAACTGCCCGTTGAAAAAGATTACGGATGTAGTCATAGAATCGCCTATGATTTATGCTTCCGGCGGCTCAAATGCCGAAACTGTCGCCACATTGTTGCAGTTCAACGGCATACTGTCAGACTCTGTTTACAGGACGCTCGGAATAGTCCCGTCATACGTGTCGAGTTACGACGCAAGGATGCGTTCGTTCCCTGAGTTGCTTGCGGTCAGGAAATTCAACAAGAAAGGCAACATCTATCCAATTTCGCATATCAAGAAGGCCCTCAAGGAAAGTTCCCTCATACTGTTCGGATCATACCCGTTCGACTGCGACAAGAAATGCGTTATGATGAACGTCGTATCCGAAAAATACCCAGGCATTTCTTGGATTTACAACAAGAAAGGAACGTTGAAGAAGGAGAACTACGACTCCTGCGATGCGCTAGTCTGTGCACTGGCTCATTCGAACACGAAACGGTACGGCGAAATCGAGCCGAAAATCGTATCTTACGGAGTCATTGAGACTAAGGAGCAATACCTCATAGAGTACACCATGAACGTATGGGGAAAAGAGTATTACAAGAAAATGGTGATAGAC
>JAEEGL013245720.1_pt1 | contig 10671 bp, 7 predicted proteins | sample 9134231 | NCBI WGS metagenome assembly JAEEGL01 (sample SAMN16246548, study PRJNA631951) | gut metagenome | biome: gut microbiome; feature: rumen; material: fiber-attached | host: Bos | place: Iran: Karaj | collected 2018-10 | reverse complement strand
CGAGGTGTCAATATATACCAAACTGCCTGGCGGATTCTATATCAATACGCCTGTAGGTCACTACAATCCTGACTGGGCCATCGTGTTCAAAGAGGGTACTGACATCAAGCACATCTACTTCGTGGCAGAGACCAAAGGCTACAGTAGTGATGAGGTTACTGACTACAGAGAGACGGAGCGTGTAAAGATAGAATGTGCCAAGCGACACTTCGACACGATTTCCAGTTCCTCCGTCACCTATGGTGTTGTGAAGAACTACGAAGAATTGAGAAATGTCATCACAAAATGAAGATTTGTTCATATTTTTATCTCGACTGGATTGTAATTCGGAAATTTTTTCTAAATTTGCAGAAAAATTTCCGATATAACGAACACAAACAATGAAAAGATTTATACTGTTCCTCATTATCCTGATGGGAGTGACCGCTGGAGCGGTCGCTCAAGTAAGCAAGACAACGGCATGCATCCCAGCTGAGACGCAGCTCTATCTGCATAAGATTGAAACGGGTAAGGTGTCTAAGGCCCGGAAAGAGGCCAGACTCTTCGTCTCCTGTACTTCTGACGTCGCCGCCAATGCAGTGGCAGAGCGTGTGAAGGCATTAGGTGGCAAGCCGCAGGGCACGGTAGGCCGCTACGTGATGGTCTGCACGCCTGTCGCGCTGGTTAATCAGATTGCTGCCCTCGATGGCGTGACTTACGTCAGCAAGGGTCCCGAGGTGAGTTTGAAAACCAATATCTCGCGTCAGGTGACGGGTGTCGATAAGGTACAGGCAGGAACCGATCCGCTGCCACAGGCCTTTACAGGCAAGGGCGTTGTCGTGGGCATCATCGACACTGGCTTCGACTTCACCAATCCTGTCTTCAAGGATGCCGAGGGTAACCTGCGCATAAAGGCCGTTTATTGTGCCGGCATAACGCCCAAGGAGGGCGATGCACCTGTGGTGACCCTCGACAAGACCGAGTTGGCTGGCGTGGTCACTACCGATGCAGAGGCCATCATCGCTATGCAGACCGACAATGCCTCAACCTCGCACGGCACGCACTGTGCTGCCACGGCAGCCGGTACCCACTGGAACGGCTTTGGCGGCATGGCTCCCGAGGCCGATATTGTGCTCTGTCCTTTCAACAAGACAGATGAAGTGGCGCATGTGGACAACAGAGCCTACAACATCATGCAAAGCATACAGTATGTACGCGACTATGCCCAGCGTCAGGGCAAGCCATTCGTCATCAGCATGAGCCTGAACCAGCAGGACGGACCGCATGACGGCACGAGCTTTATGTCGTCTATGTTAGATCAGATGATTGCCAAAGGCAGCAACATCGTGCTGGCATCGAGCAACGAGGGTGGCTTCGACTGTTACGTCAACCACCAGTATGCTGCCAACGATACGCTGCATACCATTGTCAATGGTAAAGTCCAGGCCTATGCCTATACGCGCCAGCCTGGAGAAATCAGCTTGCAGATAGGCCTTTTCAACCTTCAGACCATGCAGGAGGAGGCATGGCGTTCGACGCCATTGCGGAGCACTGACGGCAACCTGAACATCGAATTCGATTTCACCAATGGTGAGACTATCACAAAAGGCAACATCCCTGCCGACGTGGTTGAGGACCTCAGAGAAAAGCTCTCTGAGCTGGGGAGCAGCCATGTGGAGCTAACCGTCGAAAGACTGGAGGATGGACGTACCACGGCAAAGCTGCAAAGCATGCAGGTAACTACCAAACTGTTTGTTCTTCACATTGCCTGTCCTGAAGGCAGCGTCGTAGATCTGTGGGGCGACAACTGCACCAACTTTGCTAGACCTAAGACCAGCAATTATTACACCAAAGGCAACAGCAGCGTCTCGTTGGGCGACTGGGGTACAGGCGGTAGCATCATCACCGTTGGCGCTTGGGCTGCCAAGACATCGTTCACCGACATCAATGGAGCAGAGCAGAACGGTGATTTTAATGAGGTTTTAGGCCGGTATTCGGAATTCAGCAGCTATGGCATAGACATGAAAGACCATCATCACCCCTTCATCTCAACCCCTGGCAGCATGATTGTCTCTGCCGCGAATCATTTCGATGCACGCTATAATTTGCAAAACACCACCAACGTCGTGGCTGCCGATGAGAACGGATATACCTGGGCGGCTATGAGCGGCACGTCGATGGCAACGCCTACCGCTGCCGGCATCATAGCTCTCTGGCTGCAGTCCAAGCCCACGCTGACCTACGAGGAAATCAAGGAGGCGATGGCCGAGACCGCCACTACCGACGAGTGGACCGAGGCCGATCCCATCCACTACGGTCACGGTAAGCTCGACGCCTATAAGGGTCTGCTCCACGTTCTCGGCATCACTACGGCCATACCCTCGCTCAGCCAGCATCAGCCCAAGGACGTCACCTTCCGTCTGAACGGCAACCGGTTGACCATCGACGGTGCTGCCGACGGTACGCCCGTCCGCATCTACACCATCGACGGACGCCTCATTGGCTCTACTGTCATCAGTGGCGGTAGCGTAAGTCTGCCGGAAACAGCGACTGCTGGTCTCTATGCCATTCAGGTTGGTACGCTGGGTTCTACCCTAATCAGAAAATAATCACGGGGCTGGAGAAGAAGACACGTAATAACGAAAAAACTGCTTCCAGATGACGGAAGCAGTTTTTTATGTTGACCAGTTTCTACTATTTCGTAAATGTGACTTTACCTATTTCAATAGGGCTTCCGCCATTTACTGTCTTGGTGACTCTGATGAAACCTTCAAATCCATATCCACTCTGGAATTGAAGCGTATAGAGGTTAAAAGTATTTTATAATAATAGCCAAGAAAAACGGATTATTTTTCAAAAGATGTTATACTACTCAATACACTTCATGAGGAAATCTACGGCACCGTTTACGCCAAACTTACGGACATCCAGCGAGATGTCGTAGTTGGTGGCGTCCTTCCAGTCACGACCGGTGAACTTCTTCGTATATAGCTCGCGGCTGTAGTCGTTATCGACAATCATCGCTGCAGCATCCTGCTCGCTGATGTCATACTTCTCGGCAATACGCCGCTTGCGGCAGTCAACGGTCGAGTGGACGAAAATCTTCAGGGCGTTGGGATGGTCTGCGAAAATGTCGAAACCACAGCGACCCACGATGACGCACGATTCCTCAGAGGCAATGCTGCGGATGACGTCTGCCTGAGCCTGGAACAGCTTATGGCTGGTCTCCTCCTGTTCCTGCCCGTTATACTGCGTACTGGCCATGTAGGTACGATAAAAGTTGGTGAAGTCGTCGCGCCACAGCGGATTCCGCGCCTCAATCTTCTCTACGGCATCCTCCACGGCCCTCATCCGTGAAGCCACTTCATTCAGTATCTGCTTGTCCAGCAGTTTCACTCCGAGCCGGCGAGCCAGCTCCGCTCCAATCTCATGTCCGCCCGTTCCGAACTGGCGGCTGATGGTAATGACGAATTTGTCCTCCTTGTTCATATTCTTAGTATTTTAGTTTTGTTATTAGTATAGACACACACTTAACATTTTGTACATTTCTTCGCAAAGTTACGAAAAAAAACGATAATAACAAATTTTTTGGGAAAGAAATTTGAAAATATCGAATAAAGTTCGTATCTTCGCAGCCAGATACTAACCCAAATATATCAGAGACTATGAGGAATTCAATGAAAATCATGTTCGTCATTGCAGCACTGTCAGTCTGCATGACCACTACTGCTCAGACCCGTCGGCCTGCTGTCAAGAAACCGGCTGCTACAGCCAAGAAACCTGCTGCAGCAAAGCTGTCGGGCAAGTTTGCCATTCTGCAATTAGACGAATGGGTAAACTGCGACCTCTTCGAGGATGTCAACTACATCTACTTCTTGGACTATCCCAACGGCGAATCGAATGCCCTGCGTGCTGTCGATAAGAAGACCGGTGAGGTGAAACTCATCGTTCCCAGGAAGACGCGCAGACGTGCCAAGATTCTGTGTGCCGGTGCTGACAGCACCAACCTCTACTTCCGCTTGGAGGACAAGGGTATCGTGAAGTTTAATGGTACCGATGTCAACACCTCTGAAGTCTTACTGGCCCAGGGCGAATGGGGAAAGACATTCCTGCCCCGTTCCCTGCAGGGTGAAAAGATCATCACGTCGCCCAACGGCCGCTATCTGGCACTGATAGGTGGTACTCCCAATCTGGTGTTTGACCAGAAGGAGAAGCGTGTCGTCGGCTATTATGACAAGGCACAGGATGGTCTGCTGAGCGACAAGGGCAACCTCATCTATATCAATATCGACGAGATTGGCGTGTTGCCGAAGGGTGCTCCGACGCAGAATACGCGCGACAAACTGAATTCACTGGGCCATAAGCTGTGGAAGATGAAGGAGATCGGCAATGGCGGCGGTGGCGAGCTCAGCGGTATCTGGCGCGATGACGTTGATAGCATGATATACGTTGGCATGGGTGAACAGGTGATGCGCTCACCGATGAAGAAGATGAAGTGGGAAGAGGCTTTCGTGCTGCCTGGTGAGAACAAGAAGTTCACACGCATCGCCTTCAGCCAGAACCACGTACTTGGCGAGACCGACAACTTCGAGAAGCACTACTACGAGTGGAACAACAAGAAACTGGAAGGCACACCGACCATCACGAAGATGATGTGGGACACCGACATCATTGACAAGAGCGGGTGGGACGGCAACACCATTCCTGAACGTATCTCCTCTCCAACACGCCTGTACTGCGACTGGATGGGCAACTTCTGGTTCCAGCAGGGCGACGGCCGCTTCTACATCTACAATCCTGACGGCATCAAGGGACTTACAGCGCTGAAGAACAAGATTACGAAGAATAATCTGCCGCCGGTTGACTGATCAGCAACTCCATCAGTTGCTGACAGTCAATCTGGTGCTGGGGATGGAAGTCGTCGCTCTGCATGTAGCGTAACAGGCTATGGTAGAACTGGCGACCCTCTGGGTATTCCTGTGCACACTCCAGGTCGCTCATGCACACCAGCAGGCGACCTTTGCCTACGGCAAACTCAAAGACAAGACCCAGTCGGTGGTTGCGCTCCACGTTGTCGATGACCTGCACTATGGGACGGTAGTCCCGTGGCAGGTTGTCGAGAATCAGTGGTGACGAGTGCTGGATGACAGGAAACCACTGCCAGTTGGTATGCATGTCTGTAGGAAATTCGCAGAACAGCGGATGTTTGGGATTGGTCAGAATGCCCAGCGTACCAGGTGATATGGGTTTCTTGTTGCCCTCGCAGATGGTCTTGAACATACGGTAGTTCCAGTAGTCGGTCTGGAATAGTGATCCTACGGTACGGCCAGGCAACTGCGCACTGTCAGGCATCCACAGCACACGGGCACCCTGCTCCAGCTGCTGTTTGACGGCATCGGACAGTGTGCGAGTGATGATGATGCCGTCCTTCTCCAGTTCGACTTCCTTAGGATAGATCCATACCTTATACGTGTTGTGGTATTCAGTATTATAAATGTATAGCGACAGCGTCAGGTCGCAGCCCGTATGCAGCAGGGGAGCCTCGAAGGGGATGATGCCCACGCTGAGCAGTCCCTCACCGTCGGGCAGTGTCAGCTCGCCCTCCATGTTGCCGAGTGCCCACAGCAGCGTCTGCCCTTTTAGCGACCGTCCGCTGTAGTTGGCCACCTTCACCTCGATGTCCTGTTTCTGACCGGCAGTAAACGTATAGCCGGGCATCAGGGCCAGCGGTACCACGTCGTTGCACCATTGGCGCCACTCACGGTCTGTGCAGAATCCCTTGGAGTCCATGAAGGCATCGAGAATGCCCACGTAGGCAGAGCCCTGGCCAGGGTAGTCCTGCAAGTCTAACAGTTGGAAACCGTCCATGCCCTCCGTGCGCAGGTCCAGCTCGATGTCGGCTTTGTAGAGTTGAAGTGCCCACAGTCCGCTGGCGCGATGGAAGTCTTTTACCTGATCCAGCATTCCTGCGGAGTCCAGCCGGGCACGGAACGTCTCAAGGTTATAGGGATAGAGCACACCAGTATATTTGGCTATCTCGTCGTAGTCGGGATAGCTCTGAAACTGTCCCGTCTCATGGCTGATGACAGGAACCGTCGAGCGGTTACAGCCGGCATCGAACGTCATCAGCGTGTTGGGATATTCCGTGTTCAGCAGGCCGCCCGTCTTGGCGTCGGCAAACGAGAACGAGCCACGTGTATGGGTGTCGTACGTGCCCCACGCCTCGCCGCCTACACGGCAGGTGGTGAAGTAGTCCATGCCGGGCTTTACCCCCTGATAGCCTAAATAGTAGTTGGAGCCGAAGGTGTAGAGAATGTGTGGGGCTATCTGGCGGAAATCACTGATAAAACGTGCCATTTCATCGATGCTGCCCCATAGTTCGTTGCCCAAGGCAAACATGACGAACGACGGATGATGGGCGTACTCCCGCAAGATGTTGAGACCCTCCTCGTGCAGGAATTGCATGAGCGTGCTGTCCTTTGCGTTGAAGTCACCCCAGAACGGCAGTTCCGGTTGCAGGTAGATGCCCAGCTCGTCGGCAGCGACAAAGGCCTGCTCTGGCGGACACCACGAATGGAAGCGCACGTGGTTGATGCCATAGTCACGGCATCGCTTGAAGTAGGCATGCCAAGCGGCATAGTCCATCGGACAGTGGCCTGTCAGCGGCCATACACAGGCATCGTGCTTGCCGCGAAGGAATACACGGTGTCCATCGGCATCGTAGAAATGGAACCTGCCACCATCCCCTCCGGAAGAGAGGGGGGTACTAACGATAGACAATCTTCGGGAGGAGGCGGGGAACGGCTTTTCCCCTTGGGAGGGAGTGGGGAGCGGTTCTCCTCTTCGGTTGGGGGAGGGTTCCAACGTCAGTTGTCCGATGATGCCGTTCCAGTTGGTCTGCGTATCTTCAGTAAATGCGTGGCTGTTGGCATAGAGTTGCTGGGGCACGCCGCTGCTGTTGTCCACCAGTATGCGGAGAATATGTTTGCCAGGAGTTAGTGGCTGCAGCCGATAGCGCTGTGGCGTGGAGATGTAGTGGCACGAGTCCACGAGTTTTCCATCTATATAGAGCCACGTCGGTTTGGTGCGTTCCAGTGTCAGCAGGAGTGTTTTCCTCGCCCACGTCTTGGGTATCACGATGTCGCGCTCATACCATGCTTTTCCCTGAAAGGAGTAGTGGCGGGTGAGGTGTGTGGTCTCGTCGCGTTTCGCATTTGGCCAGCCCTTTTTGTTGGTGTCCATCGTGCCTGGCAGCACTACTTCCGTGGTGGTCCCGTCGTAGGTCAGTCGCCATTGTCCGCTAAGGTCCATGCGCTGTGCCGTTGCCGCGAGGCCTCCTGTTAGCAGCAGTGTCAGTAGCAATTTTTTCATTTTTCACTTTTCACTTTTACCTTAGGCTTTCCTCAGGCTTCTTCGTATTCTACGTATTCTCCATCAGAGTCGTCGAATATCTTTTTGTTTTCCCGTTCCTGGTGGCGATGGTCAATGATGGTCTCGCCAGTGGCAGTCTGTGTGTAACGTGCTTCTTCCTGTGGCTGCTGTTCCTGGGCACGGTTGTTTGCCGACTGCGTGCTGCCGGTCTGTTGGCGCTGTCCGTACTGCTGTCGCTGGCGTCCAGTCTCGTCACGGTGTTGTCGTGCCTGTTGTTCTGCCATCTGTTCGGCAGCCTTTTTCATGTTTCTGAATGTTCGTAGCAGGTAACCTCCCGTCAGCATGATGAGGAGTACCAGTAGTACGAAGATGAAAAGCAGAATGCTGAAAATACCTTTTATCATTTGTGCTTGTTTGGGATTTTTAGTAATTGATGATTATTATATAGCAGGGCTTTCGCCTCGTTATAGTCTTCGCATAGTGACCACCGACAGGATGACGTACCAGGCAATGATGGCTGCCAGACCGCTGATTCCCAGCAGTAATAGCAGAGGGATGCAGGTGATGAGAAAGATGTACTTCACCTGATTGTCTCTCCATCCCCACGTCTTGAACTTCAGGGCAAACATGGGAATCTCGCTGACCAGCAGGTAGCTGCTGATGAGGACGCCAGCCAGTATCGCATATACTGAATAGGGCCACGTGGCAATGCTGTCGCCCATGCCCACAATCAGTGCTCCCCAGAACAGGGCGTTGGCCGGCGTGGGCAGTCCGATGAATCCCATAGCCTGGCGCTCGTCGAGGTTGAACTTGGCCAGACGCAGGGCCGAGAAGGCTGCCATGATAAATGAGATATAAGGAATGAGGGCCGACAACTGGTCTGTAGCGACAAGACCACCCAGAAAGCTGAACACGATGGCGGAGGGAGCGAAGCCGAAGGTGATGTCGTCAGCCAGTGAGTCGAGTTCCTTGCCGATGGGCGAGGAGACATGCAGCAGGCGTGCTGACATGCCGTCGAAGAAGTCGAATGCTGCTCCAATGATGATGAACAGCAACGCCAGCTCATAGTTGCTTTGAAATGCCCAATAGGTGGCGATGCAGCCTGAGATGAGATTTAGGCAGGTGATGGTATTTGGTATATGCTTCTTCATAATGATGAATTATGCATTGTGAATTATGCATTGTGAATTATGCATTGTGCATTACATAAGCTTCGCGATTACCGTTTGGTCGCCCGTTGTCGGCTGGTTCATCGTGACACAGGCTTTCGCCGTCAGCGGCAGGAACACATCTACACGCGAACCTAATTTAATAAAACCTAAGTGTTCGTCAATGTAGCACTCCTCGCCCTCCTTGGCATAGGTGACGATGCGACGGGCCAGTGCTCCGGCTATCTGACGCACCAGAATATCCTCACCCTCGGGGGTGGTAATCATGATGTCGGCATGCTCGTTCTCTTCGCTGGCCTTGGGCAGCCACGCCTTGTGGTAGTTGCCGTTGAAATGCTTGACAAACTTCACCTTGCCATCGACAGGAAACCAGTTGGCATGGACGTTCAGCGGACTCATGAAGATGCTTATCATGAGTCGCTTGTCGTGGAAATACTCATGTTCCTCGACATCCTCCACCACCACAATCTTGCCGTCGGCAGGGGCTACCACCAGGTGCTCCGTGTCGCCATTGAAGTAGCGGATAGGACAACGGTAGAAGTTGAGCGTCATGAGCCACGCTGCTGCGAGGATGCCACAGACAAATGGCATGACGATGTGGCCCGCCAGCGGACTCACGGCATGAAGTCCATACCACAGTGCTGAGCAAATCACACAGATGATGATTGCACTGTACAGCAGTTCGCTGGTGCCCTCACGGTGTATTCTGATTTTCTTGAGTTTCTTTATTCTATTTCCCATGGGATAGTAGCAGTTTATTCCTTTTCATTATGCAAAGGTACAAAAAAAAGTGAAAAGTGAAAAGTAAAAAGTGATGAAATTTGGAAATACCCCTTAATTATTATGAATTTTTTTGGTTATTTCGTCTTTTCATCGTATCTTTGAGGCTCAAAAAACAAAAATCAGGCTTTTTTATGGAAGATTTCATACATCTTCATGTACATACTTATTACTCTATATTGGACGGTCAGTCGAGCATCAAGCGACTGGTCGATAAGGCTGTGGGAAACGGCATGCGCGGCATGGCGGTCACGGACCACGGCGACATGTTTGGTATCAAGGAATTTCATGACTATGTAGGCGGCATCAACAAGGGTCGCAAGAAGGATGGGTTGGAACCCTTCAAGCCCATTTTTGGCTGTGAGATGTATGTGGCGCGTTACGGTTCCAAGAATGTCCACGAGGGCAAGGAGAATATGAGCGGCTATCACCTCATCGTGCTGGCCAAGAACTATCAAGGCTACAAGAACCTCATCAAGCTCGTCTCGCGTTCGTGGGTTGACGGCTACTACATGCGTCCCCGTACCGACCGCGAAGACCTGGAGCGCTATCACGAAGGACTCATCGTCTGTTCGGCATGTATTGCCGGTGAGGTGCCTGCCAAGATTCTGCGCGACGACATTGCCGGCGCCCGCGAAGCCATTGAGTGGTATCGCCGTGTGTTTGGCGACGACTACTATCTGGAACTGCAGCGCCACGAGGTGAAAGACCCAACCCTGCGGGCCAACCGCGAGACGTTCCCCTTGCAGCAGAAGGCCAACAAGGTGATTATAGAGCTGGCTCGTGAATACGGAGTAAAACTGGTGTGTACCAACGATGCCCATTTCGTCGATCAGGAGAATGCCGAGGCCCACGACCACCTGCTGTGTCTGGCTACTGCCAAGGACCTGGACGACCCCACGCGCATGCTCTACTCCAAGCAGGAGTGGTTCAAGACCCGCGAGGAGATGAACGACATCTTCAGCGACGTCCCTGAGGCGCTGAGCAATACGCTGGAGATATTGGATAAGGTGGAAATCTACAGCATCGACCACGACCCCATCATGCCCTTCTTCCCCATTCCTGAGGACTTCGGCACGGAGGAGCTGTGGCGTCAGAAGTTCTCTGAGGAACAGCTTTACGAGGAGTTCACACGCGATGAGAACGGTGAGAATCCGCTGCCCCGTGAGGAGGGCGAGAAGAAAATCAAGAAGTTAGGCGGCTACGACAAGCTCTATCGCATCAAGTTCGAGGCAGACTATCTGGCGAAGTTAGCGTATGAGGGTGCCGACAGAATATACGGAAAGGAAAGGAGTGCTGATGTCGATGACCGCATTCGCTTCGAGCTGCACATCATGAAGACGATGGGTTTCCCTGGCTACTTCCTCATCGT
>JAEEGL013026739.1_pt1 | contig 10671 bp, 9 predicted proteins | sample 9134231 | NCBI WGS metagenome assembly JAEEGL01 (sample SAMN16246548, study PRJNA631951) | gut metagenome | biome: gut microbiome; feature: rumen; material: fiber-attached | host: Bos | place: Iran: Karaj | collected 2018-10 | reverse complement strand
GGATCACGTTCCGGATCTCCGCGTCCCGGCCGATCACCGGGTCCGGCGTCTCCTCCCTGGCCCTCTTCACCAGGTCCGTCCCGTATTTGGAAAGGGCGTCATAGGAGCTTTCCGGGTTGTCGCTGGTGACGGGGCCGGTCTTCACCTGGCTCAGGGCCTCGATGAAGGCCCCCTTGCGGATGCCGTGATCCTCCAGGATCCTCCGGATGGCCGGCGTTGGGGCGGCGAAGATGCCCAGCATCAGGTGCTCCACGCTGAGATAATCGTCGCGGAGGGACTTGGCCGCCTTCTCCGCACCGCGAAGGACCCGGTCCGCCTCCTGGGAAAGATAGACCTTCTGATCCGCGCCGGACACCCTGGGAAGCTTTCCGATCTCCTCCTCCAGCTCCTCCAGCATGGCGGAGGTATCTGCCCCCAGCTTGCCGAAGAGGGAGGGGATCAGCCCGTCCTCTTGTTCCAGGAGTCCGTATAGGATGTGCTCCGGGGTGATATACTGGTTCTGGTGCTCCTCCGCCGAATTCTGAGCGGACTTCAGGGTCTCTATCGTCTTCTGTGTGTATTTGCTGCTGTCCATGATCCACACCTCCTAACTTTAGATCAACAGGCTCCGGCCCTCCAGGCTGGCGGCGTATTCCGCCTCCGCCTCTGCCGGGGCCAGCCGGCCGGAAAGACTGCCCTTCAGCAGCCGGTCAAACAGATGGACATAATCCGAAAGGGTCTCCGCCAGCTCTTCGGCGGTGAACTCCCTGCCGGGGAGCGAAAGCGTCCTGGTAAAGCGACCATCCCCCAGGCTGGAGCGGATGGGCTGTCCCAGCCTGGGAGCCAGGTAATGCTCCTCCAGCCGCTGCCAAAAGCGGAACCAGCTCTGCAAAGCGCCCAGCAGCTCTGCGGACTGGGTTCGGAAGAGGACGCTGAGCTCTCCGATGGCCCCTTCCCCGCCCCGGAACAGAGAAACCTCATACTTCACCGTGGGACGGTATTTATAGTCCAGGGAGCTCTTCATGGACATACTGAGGGCATTGGGGGCAAAGAAGGGCACCAGCTCCGCGTCCGGCAAAAACAGGTCCTCCAGGGCCTGGAGCACCTCCCGGATGCGCCGCTCCGGCGTCATCAGGTTGAGGTGCTCCGCCAAAAGCTGGTTCACCAGGGCGCTGCGGCTGCAGCCCCGCCGGTGGGCAAGCTGGTCCACCGCCCGGACCACATCCTCATCCAGCATCAGGCTGAAAAGGGCTTTTTTCATTTCGCTCTCCCCTTTCTTCTGGGAAGAATTATACTCTGTCTTTTTAATTTGTCAAGTGATTTATATAATTTTTTCTCCTTATTTTGTGTTTTACTTCTCTTTCATTGTCCATACCGCGCAATTTTGGCCTGCCTCCTGTCCGGAAGCAGGCCAAAAAGAACATAATTACGAAGCAGGAGGAACTCAGCAGAGGTTTTCCAGGTAGGCTGCCGCGCTACGGAGCCCGTCGGCGGCGGCGGAGACGATCCCCCCGGCCCAGCCGGCGCCCTCGCCGCAGGGATAGAGGCCCCGAATGCCCAGGGCGTTCCGGCTTTCATCCCGGAGGATGCGGACCGGAGAGCTGGAACGGGTCTCCGGCGCGGTGAGCACGGCGTCGGGAAGGCAGAAGCCCCGGAGCTTTTTGTCCAGGAGCGGCAGAGCGCGCCGCAGCGGGTCCGTGATCGTTTCCGGCAGGACCTGCTCCAGATCCCCCCAGCGCACGCCGGGAAGGTAGGTGGGCCGGACTCTTCCCGCCCCCCGGGAGGGCCGCCGGTCCAGAAAATCCCTCAGAAGCTGTACCGGAGCGGCGTAGCTGCCGCCGCCATAGCGGAAAGCTGCCTGCTCCAGCGCCCGCTGCCAGCGCAGCCCGCCCAAAGGGTCCTTCTCCGGGAAACGGGAGGGCTGGAGGGAGACCAGCAGGGCGCTGTTGGCGTTTTCCCCCGCCCTGCCGGAATAGCTCATCCCGTTGGTGACAACGCCTCCCGCCTCGGAGGCCGCCGCCATCACATAGCCTCCCGGACACATGCAGAAGGTGTAGACGCCGGTTCCCTCCGGCAGATGGACAGAGAGCTTGTAGGGGGCCGCTCCCAGGGCCGGATGCCCCGCCCATCGGCCGTAGAGGCTGCGGTCCAGTTCCCGCTGCAGGTGCTCAATCCGCACGCCCATGGAGAAGGGCTTCGGCTCCAGGGCTGCGCCCCGGCGCAGCACCATCTCCATGGTATCCCTGGCGCTGTGTCCCACGGCAAGGAAGAGCTCCGTGCAGGGGAGCTCTTCCCGTTTTGCTCCTTCCTTCAGGACGATCCCGCGGAGAGACCCGGGATCTGTGATCAGGTCCGTCAGGCAGGTATCAAAGCGCACTTCCCCTCCCAGGGAGAGGATGCGCTCCCGGAGATTCCGCACCACCCTTTTCAGCACATCGGTCCCCACATGGGGGGCGGCGTCCCAGCGGATGCGCTCCTGGGCGCCGAACTCCACGAAGCGGCGCAGGATATAGCCCGTTTCCCGGCCGCCGATGCCGGAATTCAGTTTTCCGTCGGAAAAGGTGCCCGCGCCGCCCTCCCCGAACTGCACGTTGCAGCCCGGGTCCAGGACGCCGCTTTCCCGAAAGAGGCGGACCTTTTCGCTCCGCTCCTCCACCCTACTCCCCCGCTCCAGGACCAGGGGGCGCAGGCCGGCCTCCGCAAGGGCCAGAGCGATGAACATTCCCGCGGGACCGAAGCCCGCCACCACCGGGCGGCAGTCCGGCTCCCGCCGGGGGACCGGCAGGGCGTAGTGCTCCTCCGGCGCGGGAAAGACCGTTTTTCCCGCAGTTTCCAGAATCGCCCCTTCCTCCGCCAGGCAGACATCCACCGTATACAGGAGTCTGACCCGGTTCTGCCGCCGGGCGTCGATGCTCCTTCGCACGACGGAGAGGTCCAGGATCTCCCCCGGCGAAACGCCCAAGGCCTCCGCCGCCAGCCGTTTCAGCTGCTCCGCCCGGTCCCGCTCCGGGGAAAGGCTCAGTTCACGGACCCTAAGCATTGGTTCTCTCCGCCGCGGAGGCGCCCGCCAGGGCGCCGCTGGACCAGGCCCACTGGAGATTATAGCCTCCGCAGTCCCCGTCCACATCCAGGATCTCCCCGCAGGCATAAAGACCGGGACACAGGCGGCTCTCCAGGGTCTCCGGGTCAAATTCCGAAGTGCGGACGCCTCCCACCGTCACCTGGGCGTTGGGCATCCCCATATCGCCGATGACGGGGAAGGTAAAGTGTTTGGCCTCATGGGCCAGGCGGGCCGCCTCCGCCTCTGTCAGATCGGAAACCGCTTTTTTCAGCTCCAGGCCGCAGGAGCGCGCCAGGACCCGCCCGATGCGGTTCTGCACCGTACCTACAAATACATCCTCCAGGGGAAGAGCGGGCGTCCTCCGGCTCCGTCGGAGGAGCAGCTCCCGAAGCGCCTCCTCCGGAAGCTCCCGCACCAGGTCCAGGGAGACCAGCGTTCCGGGGGAAGACAGCGCCCAGCGGGACAGCTCAAAGATCACCGGGCCGGAGAGACCGTACTCCGTAAACTGGACCTCCCCCGCCGCCTCCCGCAGGAGTCCGTCTCCCAGGAAGACACGCGCCAGGGCATCCGCCCGGATGCCCTTCAGGCTGCGGCAGAAGGGGCTGGAGGAGCGGAGCTGGACCAGCCCCTGCCTCAGGGGAGTGCAGCTGTGACCCAGGCCCTCCAGGAGGCGGTAGCCCAGGCTTGTCCCTCCGAAGCGCTCCCCGGCCAGGCCGCCGCAGGCGACGACGACCCGGTCCGCCCGCCTGGTTTCCGCGTCGGTGAGGAGCTGAAAAGCTCCTCTGTTTTTCCGGACTGCCTTCACCTCGCAGCCGGTCTCCACCCGGACCCCGGCCGCCTCCAGAGCATAGCGGAGCACATCCACTACGCTGCCCGCCGTGTTGGAGAGGGGGTAGACCCGCCCGTCCGGCTCCGTAACCGTCAGAAGGCCCAGGCTGCGGAAATGCTCCAGCGTACCGGCGGCGTCCATGCGTCGGAGGGCCGGCAGAACAAAGCCGGACTCCTCCCCATGGTAATGCGCCGGGGAGGCGTTCCGGTTTGAGAGATTGCAGCGCCCGTTTCCGGTAACGGAGAGCTTTCGACCCACCCGGGCCTGGCGCTCATACACAAAAACCGCGGCGCCCCGGGAGGCCGCCGCCAGGGCTGCCGCCATCCCGGCGGCGCCGCCGCCGATCACTGCGATGGTCAACATGCTGTTCTCCTTGCTTGCTTGAGATCGGCAGGGATGCGGCCGAAGGCCGTACCCCTGCCCAAGCGATCGTCAGAGGTTTTCCAAGGGCAGGCAAAGCCGCACCGCGAAGCCGTAGCCGATCAAGATGGAGAAGCTGCCTCCGGCGTTTTCGGCGTACTGCCGGAGATGCCGGAGCCCGAAACCCTCCGTGGGTATCTCGTCCGGCACTTTCCCGTCGTTCCAGACCTCCACCACCAGCATTTCCCCCTCTACGCCGGTGTGGAGACGGATCCGATGCGCGCCGCCATGCTTCATGCCGTTGGTCACGCATTCCTGGACCATACCGTAGAGGAAACCGATCCGGTCGCTGCTCATGGGGGTCTCCGCCGCGTCCTCCAGATCCGTAAAGTCCGTGGCGATCATGATCTCGGAGTCCTGTTCGGTCTGGCGGCAGCAAAGGGTCAGCAGCTTTTCCAGTTCCGAAACGGTCATGATGTTCCGGTTGTCCATCATGCGCACGCTGTTCCGGATGGTCTCCATGCTCTCCCGCATCCGCTGGATGGCCCGCTCTGTCTTTTCGTCCGCCGCCTCCGGCTCCTTGGGTCGCTGGATCTTGGCGGCCTCCAGGGCGAAGATAGCGGCGGTGATGGTGTGGCCCACGTTATTATGGATGTCCCGGCTGATCCTCTCCCGCTCCTGGATCCTGCCCCGGAGCTCCGCCGTCTCGCTCTCCAGGCTCAGCCGCTCATTCTCCCGGCTGGTCTCGTAGAACTCCCGGAAGACCTTCTGCGTCCGCCGGATGAGGACCTGGGCCAGGAAGGCAAAGCAGAGATAGTAGATGGCCTGGGGAATGGCGGTATCCACCATGACGTAGCGATAGCCGATGGGGTTGCGGTAATACATAGGGAGCAGCAGGTAGCTTGCCAGAAAATGGGAAGCAAACAGCGCCGCCAAAGTCAGGGCATAGGTAAAGTAGCTCAGGGGCTGGTTGTAATACATGGTCACCAGCGCCGTGGGGAAAGCAAAGAGCAGAAGGGCCTGGAGGTTGAAGATGACGTAGCAGAGGCCGCTGGCCGACACGCTGCAGGTCATGATGAGGTATTTCACCCACCTGCCCCGAATGGAGCAAACCAGCACCAGGAAGGGCGGCAGACAGAGCACCGTGACCAGGGCGATCTTCCAGTGGTACTGGGTGGCGAAGGAATAGACGCCGAAGACCCCGAAGAGCTCCAGCACATAGATCAGGGCGATGATGCCCAGCTCATAGAGACAGATCATGGCGGTGCTCTCGTTGATCTGGTATTCGTTTTTCAGCCGCAGCTCCTCATACTGCAGAGCGACCTTGTTCTTAATGCTCATTCCGGGTGCTCCTCGTCAGCGTGACAGCCAGCGCCGTCCGGTCCCGCACGCCCAGCGCGCCGTAGATATTGGAGAGATAGTTCTTTACCGTCCCCTCCGTGATGTGGAGGACGGAGGCGATCTCCCGATTGGAGCGCCCGTCCTGCACCAGGCGGCAGATCTCCCGTTCCCGCTCTGTGAGCTTTGCGTACTGGGCCTGGAACTGGGCGCGCTTCGGGTCGTTTTCCGCACTCTCCGCGCCAAGCCTCCGGGTGCTCCGGTGAAGGACCGACATGACCTTCTGATCCAGCACCGTATGCCCCGAGGCCACCATCCGGGCGGCCTCAATGATCTCGCCGGAGCTGAAGCTCTTGAGGATATAGCCGTCCGCCCCCTCGGAAAGAGCGGAGGTAATGCTCTGGTCGTCGTAGTAGGTGGAGAGGACCAGCATCCGTACCTCCGGCATCCTGCGCTTCACCTCGCCGATGAGTCGGACGCCGCCGATGCCGGCCATATTCAGATCCACCAGCATCACATCCGGACGGATGTGCTCCCGGTCCAGCTTCTCCAGGGCTTCTTCCGCGCTGACGGCGGAGCCGATCACCTCGAATTCCGGATCCGAGGAGAAGAAAACGCCGAGGCTTTCCAGCAGCAGGCGCTCGTCATCCACGAAAAAAATATTGATCGACACGGCACTTCCCTCCTTTTGTTTATTATGACATAAGGGAAACGATCCTTTCAAGTCTTTTTGCGATTTTTCACAGTTTTCAGTGCGTTTCCGGCCTGGAATCCGGGAAGAGCGGTTGACTTTTCCATCCACATACCGTACTATATATTCAGTTCCATTACGAACACGAACAGGAAAGCGGAGGTCCAAAATGACACAGTATAAGCTGACGGAAAAGGAAAACTACCTGATGGCCATGCGGGGCGAGTTCCCCGAATACCTCCCCATGTGGGACATGTTCGGCTGGGGACTCCGCAGCAGCGCCACCGCCCACTTCACCAAATCCCTGCCCAACGGCCATACCGTGAACGAATTCGGCGTGGAATCCGTCTCCGTCCCCGACGCGGAGGGCGGCAGCATCCCTCTCCCCGGCAAGTTCATCCTGGAGGACATCACCAAATGGCGGGATGTGATCAAGAGGCCCAGCCTGGAGGGCATCGACTGGGAGGCCGCCGCCAAACGGGACCTGAAGGATCGTGACCGCAGCACTAAGCCGATCATGATCTACATCGGCGGCTTTTTCCTGACTCTGGTTTCCTTCATGGGCTTTGAGAACGGGCTCTGCGCCATGTATGAGGAGCCGGAGGAGGTGAAGGCGCTTTTCCAGTACCTCCTGGACTACTATCTGGAGATCTACAAGAACATCCTCTATTACTACAAGCCCGATATCATGAGCATGGGCGACGACACCGCCACCAAGAACAATCCCTTTTTCTCCCTGGAGATGGAACGGGAGCTGCTGCTTCCCTTCCAGAAGGCGGAGGCGGACTTGGCCCACGACGCGGGGATCCCCATCCAGATGCACAACTGCGGGCGCTGCGAGGATTTCGTGCCGGACTGGGTGGACATCGGCATCAGCGCCTGGGACCCGGCCCAGACGGACAACGACCTGCTGGGCGTCAAAAAGAAATTCGGCCGGAAAATGCTCATCGTGGGTGGCTGGGACTACTCCGGTCCCGTCAGTCACCCCGGCAGCACAGATGAGTTCCTCAGGGACGAGCTGGTGAAATATGTGGACACCATGGCCCCCGGGGGTGCTTTTGCCTACTTCACCCGCTTTCTGGGCAAGACCGGGGACCCGGAGGCCGCCCGGAAAATGAAGATCATGAACGATTTCTACTACGATTACGCAAGGGACTGGTACAAGCGGAACGGATACGTCTGATTCGCGGAACGCAGCTCGTACCAGAAAGCCCGCCCATTCCGGCTTGACTCCGGAATGGGCGGGCTGCGCTTGAATGTCTTATTTTTCGTTAAGTACGCGGCAGGCGCCGTAGTAATTCTGGACCCAGTAACTGCCGTCCAGGCTGTCGGTCTTGATCTTCCAGGAGCCGGTGGAGGCGTGGATGAATTCCCGATCTCCGGTATAAACGCCCACATGACCGATGGAACTGGTGCCCGGGGTGCAGAAGAAGACCAAGTCTCCCGGCAGAAGCTCATCCTGGCTTTTCAGGGCCAGTCCGCCGTTATACTGATCGGTGGCGGTGCGTCCCCCCAGAGAGACGCCATTCTGCAGATAGTAGCAGTAATACACGAAACCGGAGCAGTCAAAGCCCTCGGGAGAGGTCCCGCCGTAGCAGTACGGAGCGCCCAAGTTGTCCCGCGCCAGCTGAAGGATTTTCTCTGTCAGGCCCTTGTCAGCAGAAACCACAGGGGCGCTTTCCTCCGGGATGGCAACGTAATCCGCATAGATGTAACCGACCCGGCCCCGGGCCTCCACCAGATACCAGTCCCCTTCCAGGCCCATGACCGTGACGCGGGTGCCGGAATAAAGATGATCGTAAACATCGGCCGTCAGACTGGGAGCGGCCCGGAAGCGCACCGCATCTCCGGTGAGGAACCCCAGCCGAGGCTCGGGCTTCTCCGACTGCTCGGGGACGTTCTCGGGTGTTTTCTCTTCCGGGAGGGTCTCCGGCGCAGGAGCGGGACTGGACGCGGGCGCAGGTTTCGTATCCGACAGGATGGCCACTGCCGTCTGCTCCAGGTAACGGGAGGCCATATAGCCCTCCGTATCGTTCCAACGAACCAGGCTCCACTCGCCCAGGTCCTCCACCAGCTCCACCTCGGTGCCCTGCAGGGCAAGGCCCATGCTCTTGCCATCCGTACTGGGCTCCGTCCGGAAGTGAAGGGCGTCGGCAGTCACGGCTGCCTTTCCGGGCTCCAGCGCAAGGGCGGGAAGCGCCAGCAGCAGCACGAGGCAGAGACAAAGCGTCAGCGCAGTTTTCAATTTCTTTCTCATGATCCTTCGTTTGCACCGGGAGGCTCAGCGGCCGGCCAGTGCCCTTTCCAGCCACACGGCGCCCAGATCCAGCGCAACGTAAAAGCCTTCTTTGTCCGCCTTTTTGACCACCCGGTCCCGGGAGCGGATGTCCGGGTCCGTGAGCTGGAGCTGCACGGAGACACGCTTGGAGAGAGCCAAGTCCTGAAGGGGCTCGGAATCCATGATCTGCAGCATCACGATATATTTGTCCGACATATCCCCATAATAGACGAGATTGTCCTTCCTCCGAAGGGGTCTCCCCTTATAGATCAGTTTTGCTTCGTTTGCCATATCCGTTTCCTTTCCAGGTCATCCTTCATCGGGCTTACCATTGTATAGCTTTTTCTTCTCTCTGTCAAGCACGGCCTCCGATGCCGCGCCGGGGACGGCGATCACGGGTCCGAAGGCCATGAGCAAAGGTGCGGCTCTCTGAGGGAGAGCCGCGAAAAAGCTTGATCTACAGCTGCAGATAGCTCCTTACAAGCTCCTGCAGAAGCTCATCCCGATCCAGATGGCTGATGAGGGTACGGGCATTCTTGTAGTTTGTGATATAAGTGGGGTCCTCCGTGATGATATAGCCTACGATCTGGTTGATGGGGTTGTAGCCCTTCACCAGCAGCGCGTCATATACGGCCGTGATGATCTCTTTTGTCTCGGTCCGCTTATCCACAATACCGAACTTCCGGGTAAACTGATCCACAGCGCAGCCTCCTTTGCAGGCTAAGAGTCCATCGTACATATGGTGTCACTTTTGTATAGTATACCCCAAAATCTGCGGTCTGTAAAGCGGTTTCCCCGAAATCCGGCGCTTTTTCAGCGGATTTTTGCCTCCAGCTTTTCCTCCAGTTCCCGGAGGATGCTCTTCATGACCGGTTCGATCTCCCCGTCGGTGAGGCTGCTATCCTCCTTACGGAAGCTGAGAGAGAAGGCCACGCTCTTCTTCCCGGCGGGAATGGAGGCGCCACGATAGACGTCGAAGAAGCTGACCTCCTGCAGGAGGGCGCTCCCGGCGGCGCGGATGCAGTCCCGCAGCTGCTGGACGGTGGTTTCCTCATCGCAGACCAGGGCCAGGTCCCGCAGCACGGCGGGGAACCGGGGCAGAGGCCGGAACTGGGGCTCGGGAGCGCGCAGGGCGAGCATCCGGTCGAAATCCAGCTCCGCCGCTGCGGCGGCCTCCGTGACGCCGCAGGCCTTTCTCACGTTGGGATGCAGTTCCCCGAAGGTTCCCAGGACCGTACCGTCCTGCGCCAGAAGGTCGGCGCAGCGGCCGGGATGGAAGGAGAAGTGCTCCGCATCTGCCCGGAAGCGCACATTGGGAAGCCGCAGGAAGCCGGCAATGGCCTCCACGACGCCCTTGAGGGCGTAGAAGTCCGCCCCCTGGCCGGTGACGCCCAGGGTCAGCCGCTTTTCCTCCCGGGCCAGGACCTGGCCCGGCTCCTTCAGATAGACCTTGCTCAGGTCGAAGAGCTTCACGTCCTTGTTCCGCCGGGCAGCGTTGAGGCTCAGGGACTTGAGGATGCTGGGAAGCAGGGTGGTGCGCATGACGCCGGTGTCCTCTCCCAGGGGATTCAGGATGACGAAGGAATCCCGCAGGGGATGGTCCTTGGGCATCCCGGCCAGGTCGTAATCCCCCTGGCCCAGGAAGGAGTAGGTAAGGGTCTCGCTGAAGCCCAGGTCCCGGCAGAGGCGCCGGAGATCCCTCTCCAGCTGCTGCCCTTCCGTCAGGCCGCCCTGGGCCGTGGTGCCCTTGAAGGCCGTGGCGGGGATCACGTCGTAGCCGTAGAAGCGGGCGATCTCCTCAGCGATGTCGCTGTAGTGGGTCACGTCCCCCCGCCAGGAGGGCACGGTCATCTCCTCCCCGTCAAAGGTGAAGCCCAGGTCGGTAAGGACCTTCTTCATGAAGCTGGGCTCTGTGTGGACGCCCAGCAGCCGGTCGATCTTCTCCGGCTCCAGCCTCAGCTTCGTGGGAGCGGTCTCCTCCGCAACGATGTCGATCAGGCCGTCCACCACCTCGCCCGCGCCCAGAAGCTCCACCAGCTCGCAGGCTCTGTTGATGGCGGGGAGGGCGTTTTCGGGATCCAGGCCCTTCTCGAACCTGCCGGAGGATTCGGTGCGCAGACCAATGGACTTGGCTG
>JAEEGL012776602.1_pt1 | contig 10671 bp, 9 predicted proteins | sample 9134231 | NCBI WGS metagenome assembly JAEEGL01 (sample SAMN16246548, study PRJNA631951) | gut metagenome | biome: gut microbiome; feature: rumen; material: fiber-attached | host: Bos | place: Iran: Karaj | collected 2018-10 | reverse complement strand
TATTCACCCCAAATTCCATCTGTTGAGACAAGCATATGCCATCACAGGAAAAAAAGCAACAGAAAACGGAAGAGCAGCTGCTCTTCCGTTTGAAAACCGTTTTGGTAATCAGCTCTGTTTTTTCTTTGACAGGATATCGAACACCACGGCGGCCAGCAGCACGAAGCCCTTGACCACCCGCTGGTAGTTCGCATCCAGGCTGATCTGGAACATGCCCAGGTTGATCACGCCGATCAGGGTAGCGCCGATCACCATGCCCAGGATAGAACCGGCGCCGCCGCTGGCGGAAACGCCGCCCACCACGCAGGCGGAAATGGCGTCCATTTCGAAGTTTTTACCTGCGTTTGCGTTGGCAGCGGTAAACCGGGCAATAACGGTCATGGCAGAAATGGATGTCAGAACCGCCATATTCAGGTAGGCTAGGAACATAATCCGCTTGGTGTTCACACCGGATAGACGGGCTGCCTCAATGTTACCGCCCACCACATAAAAGTGACGGCCAATGGTGGTTTTACTGGTAATGAAGGAGTAGATCAGCACAATACCTGCCACCCACAGCAATACGGTAGGAATACCACCGGCCAGGGACAGCTTGTACATCACAAGCAGAATCACAGCTGCGCCAATGCCACTCTTGGCAGCCGCAGCACCCATGGAATCCGCTTCATAGCCTTTTTTCAGCCGTACCGCTCGGTTCCTGAATACCAGAAACACAACCAGTGCTGCCGCAACAATACCGAGAACTATGCAGGGAATATTCATTACTCCTTCGGGCGTCTTAAAAATGACACGCGAAAATACATTCAGGAAACTGTCCGGGAACGGTCCGATCGAACCTGTGGGGGAATTCGCGCGCAGGATAGCGGTGCCCAATCCGCGGAATGCCAGATAACCAGCCAGCGTCGCGATCCACGGCGGAACACGCACATAAGCTACCAGTGCGCCCAGTCCGCAGCCGTATACTATACCAATCAGCAGTACTACCAGGAGCGAAACACCGGTTCCCCATCCCTGAATCACCATCAGCACACCGCTGATCGCGCCCAACAGGCACACGAAAGCACCACAGGAAAGGTCGATGTTGCCGCCGGTCAGCATACACATCAGCATACCGCAGCCAAGAATATAAACATAGGCATTCTGGCTGATCAAAGCATTAAAGCTTGTCGGCCTGAAGATACCGCCTCCGGTCAAAACCATAAAGAACAGATATACAAGGACCAGGACGACGAGCATGGCATTCTTTTTCAGGGTAGATACAATTGCTTTTTTATCCATCGTTGTCATCCTCCTTCCTTACCGCTTCTGCCGCTTGCTCAGCACGTCAAACATAACGGCCACAAGCAGCACGATTCCTTTAACAACTTTCTGGTAGTTGGAATCAACGCCCAGGATACCCATACCCTGGTTGATCACACCCATCAGCACAGCACCGATAATCATACCGGATACCTTGCCGATGCCGCCGTACGCGGAAGCGCCACCGATAAAGCATGAGGCGATAGCATCCATCTCATAGCCTTCACCATAGGTGGGATCAATGCCTCTCGCCCGGGCAGCTGTCAGGATACCAGCCAGTCCTGCCATCAGGCCGATGCTGGCATAAGCAAACCAGAAAACATTACGGGTCTTGACACCGGACAGCGCTGTTGCCTTTTCATTGCCACCCACCGCATACAGATGACGTCCGATAGCAGTCCGGGTGGTAATATATTGATAGACACCGAGCACCAGGCAGATCCAGATCATCACAGTAGGGATACCTCTGTGACTGGCCAGCTTCAGCGTCAGCCAGATGATGACCGCGGAGATCAGAACAGTGGTGATCGCCATGCCGATAATGGACTGATGGATCTGCAGTTTCTTCTGGATATGGATTTTCCTGATCGTCATCAGGATATAGATGACAACTGCCAAGCCGCCCACCACAAGGCAAGTGATGTTAGGCTTTCCGTTGGCAAGTCCGAACAACTGACGAAGATAATCCGGCACATAGCAGCCAGCGCCGCCCCCAAACAGATCCAGGAAGCTCTGATTCGTGATGGATACCTGATAACCACCCAGCACCACATTGGAGAAGCCGCGGAAGGCATACATACCGGACAGCGTGGCAATAAATGCGGGAACATGCAGTTTTGCAATCCAGAAGCCCTGGAAAGTGCCTACCGCCAGGCCGATTGCCAACATGACAAGCACTGCAATCCACATGTTCACGCCCGACTGCATCATAACAGTACCAACTGCGGCAGCAAAGCAAACCACTGAACCGACAGACAGGTCGATGTTACCGCCGGTCAGGATGCACAGCAGCATACCGGCTGCAAGCACGAATACGTAAGCATTCTGCGCGATCAGGTTGTTGATATTGGCGGGAAGCAGGGTTTTGCCGCCGGTTCGCAGTGCGAAGAACGCTGCCACCAGAACCAGGGCAAGCACCATCGTGTACTTCTGGAAAAACTCGCCCACCTTGTACTTCTGCGTAAGTTCCCTCAAACTCGGGGCTTTTTTGACATTTTCACTCATCTTTATTCACCCCTTCCGGATTTAAGGATCACAGCCATGATACTCTCCTGCGTTGCTTCGGATCCCTTCATCTCGCCGACCATCTTGCCTTCGTTCATGATGTAGATCCGGTCGCACAGGCCCAGCACCTCCGGCAGTTCGGAGGAAATCATCACCACGGATTTACCTGCGGCAGCCAAATCGTTGATGATGCAGTAGATTTCATACTTGGCGCCCACGTCGATACCGCGGGTCGGCTCGTCCAGCAGCATGATATCCGGTTCCGCAAACATCCACTTGGCCAGCAGTACCTTCTGCTGGTTACCGCCGGAAAGATTGCCCACCAGCTGTTCCACGGTCGGCGTCTTGATCTTCAGCTTGTCCCGGTATTCCTCTGCAACAGCGTATTCCTTATCGCCGTCAATCACTGTATGGCTGGAGATAGCGTCCAGATGAGCCAGGGAAGTGTTGACTTTGATGGACTGGCTCAGCACCAGGCCGTTGCCCTTCCGGTCTTCGGTCACATAGGCGATCTTATGCTTGATCGCGTCCGCTTCACTCTTCTTCAGCTTCACCGGTTTTCCGTCGATCTTCAGTTCGCCGGAAAAATTGGTTCCGTAACTCTGGCCGAAAATACTCATGGCCAGCTCCGTCCGTCCGGCGCCCATCAGGCCGTAAATTCCGACAACTTCGCCCTTGCGGACATACATGGATACGTCGTCAACCACTTTGCGTTCCGGATACAGCGGATGATGAACGGTCCAGTGATCCACTTCCATCTGGATATCGCCGATTTCCACGTTATCCCGTTTCGGGAAACGGTTGGTAATCTCGCGGCCGACCATGCCTTTGATAATCCGTTCTTCGGAAACCTGTTCGGTACCGCGGTTATCGATGGTCTCAATGGTGGCACCGTCACGGACCACCGTTATCGTATCCGCGACATAAGCGACCTCGTTGAGTTTGTGAGAGATGATGATCATCGTCATCCCTTGCTTTTTGAACTCCAACATGAGATCCAGCAGTGCGCGGGAATCTTCTTCATTCAGGGAGGATGTGGGCTCATCCAGAATCAGCAGCCGCGCTTTCTTCGCAAGCGCCTTGGCGATTTCAACCAACTGTTGTTTGCCGGTGCCGATGGTTTTGACCTGAACCTTGGAACTTTCGGAAAGTCCGACCATTCTCAGGTACTTATCAGCTTCAGCGTAGGTGGTGTTCCAGTCAATCGCGTATTTATGGCCGCATTCATTGCCCAGGTACATGTTTTCACCGATCGTCATTTCCGGAACTAGTGCCAGTTCCTGATGGATGATGACGATGCCCAGTTTTTCGGAATCCTTGATATTATGGAATTCGCAGACTTTTCCATCGTAGATGATATCCCCTTCGTATGTTCCGTAGGGATAGATGCCGCTCAGCACGTTCATCAGGGTGGATTTTCCGGCGCCGTTTTCACCGACCAGCGCATGAATTTCTCCCTCTTCAACCTGAAAATTCACGTTATCCAGTGCTTTTACGCCCGGGAAAGTCTTCGTGATATTCTTCATTTCAAGCAATATCTTTGCCATGGCTCTCCTCCAGCTTTCCTCTCAGACCGCCCCGCGGTCTGCAGGACGTATGAATTGGATTGGAAATCAGTAATTGTCTTTCTCCTTAAACGATGCAGGCGGGCTGGGGCCCGCCTGCATCTTAAGTCATGATACGGGGTTAATTATTCGGGAAGCTTGTCGACATGGCCGTCATCCAGCAGGATGTAATAGCCGGATTCGATCAGCAGTTCCTTGTAGTTCTCCGCAGTGCCGATAACAGGATCGCACAGGAAGGAAGGAACGACCTTCTTGCCGTTGTCATAGGTCTTCTCGTCGTTCACGTCAACGGTTTCGCCACTCAGGATCTGGCCAACCATCTTCACGACCTGGGCGGCCAGGGTGCGGGTGTCTTTGAACACGGACATAGCCTGCTTGCCATCGATCATGTTGTTGGTGTTGGTAACGTCGCAGTCCTGACCGGTGATGATCGGCCAGCCATAGGAAGCGATGTCATAGTTGGCTTCCAGAGCGTTGGTCACGCCCAGAGCGGTGGAGTCGTTGGAGCACAGCCAGGCATCCAGCTTGGTGCCGTCGGCATAGTAGGAAGACAGAATGTTCTCAGCACGAGCCTGAGCGGTGTCCGGCTTCCATTCGGGGGTAGCAACCTTTTCGAACTCAGTCTGTCCGGAGGTCACAACCAGCTTGCCGGATTCAATATAGGGCTTCAGCACGGACATAGCGCCATCGAAGAAGAAGCCCGCATTGTTGTCACCGGGGTCACCGGCGGTGAACTCAATCACGAAGGGGCCTTCAGCTTCGTCCAGTTTCAGAGCATCCTTCACGTAGGTGCCCTGAATGACACCAACCTTGAAGTTGTCGAAAGTAGCATAGTAGTCAACAGCTTCGCTGTCCATCAGCAGACGGTCATAAGCGATAACTTTGACGCCCTTTTCAGCGGCCTTGTCCAGAGCGGCGCCCAGGGACTTTCCTTCGATAGCAGCGATAACGACCACGGCGCAGCCGTTGTCGATCATGGTCTCAACCTGAGCCAGCTGCTGCTGGGGGTCATTGGAGGCGAACTGCAGTTCGACTTCGTAGCCAGCTTCCTTCAGTTTGGCTTCCATGTTGGCGCCATCCTGATTCCAGCGCTGCAGGTCTTTGGTCGGCATGGACACGCCAACCTTTTCAGCCAGAGCGGAGGCAACGGACATAACCATTACCAGAGCGAGTACCAGAGCAAGAATCTTCTTCATAGTTTGGGTACACTCCTTTTTTAATTTTTTTCCGGATTGCTTTTCCGGAAATGAACTGACCATATTTTACACTTTTGGGTATCGTTTGTAAATAGCTTTTCAGAAAAATCGGAAACGATACCGAAAGAAAACAATATTGATTTTCCTCACTATTTCAAGCAAACGTTTTCAGTCTTTGTGTGTCTCTTCCTCATTCATTGCTTCATCGTTTTGCTCTGTAAGGTCTACAGGATTCTGGTCCTGATCTTCCCTTCCTTTTTTCCAGGTTTTCCATGCTAAAACCAGCAGCGCTGCTCCGGCTCCGGCAAAGAAAACGATAGCCAGAATCTGTACCGCACGTGGCATGGTCGTCGGAACATTATCGATCAGGTTTTTCAGAAGCTCGTAGGCCAGGTAAAGAATATAACCGCCCGCGACAGCCATTATTGAAGATCTGCCCGTATTGTTATTCATAAGTGAACACATCCCATCCTGTTTTTTCTTCTTTTGTACCATTTTACATGCATTTCATTCAAATGCAAGCCAGACCACTGATCTGTCTGCAACAGAAAGCGGTTCTTCCCTTCCGGGTAAGAACCGCCTGTATAACAGCTTCTGTGCCGTAACCGCATAATGCAGTTTACAGTTTAAACACTCCGGTGGCTTCCAGGACAATCAGGATCACCATGATGATCAGCAAAAGACTGATTACGCCGATAACCTTGTCCATCGTCTTTACGCTGACGTTGACGCGATCATACAGGGATTCCTTCTTGTCCTTGACTGCCTGGGAAAAGAAGCCCAGCTCCTTTTCCTGTTTCTCAAGCTTTTTTTCCCGCTCTTCCAGCGTCTTTTCGCTCTGTTCAGGTTCTCTTTCTTTTGAATCCATAGCTTACTTCTTCGCAATATACTTGCGGATGTCCAGTGCAACAGCCAGGACGATAACCAGGCCCTGCACCACATAGTTGTAATACGGGTTGACGCCGAGGAACTGCAGGATGATCTTCAGCAGTTCAAACACCAGCACACCGATCAGGATACCGGGTACCGTACCGATACCGCCTGTGGTGGAAACACCGCCGATCGTACATCCCGCGATGGCTTCCAGTTCATAGCCCTGGCCCATGGACGCGGAAGCTCCGCCGGACTTTGCGGCAAGCAGGTATCCGGCCACAGCGTACATAATGCCGGCTGTTGTATAGATCCGGATCAGCGTCCGTGTGGTGTTTACGCCGGAAACCTCAGCCGCGATATCATTGCCGCCGATGGCGTACATGTACTTGCCGAAGCGCATCTTATTATAGATGAACCAGAATACAAGTCCAAACACTGCGGCTACGAACAGCAGGTACGGCAGGTGGAATCCCCTCACATTGCCGATGCGGCCGTTGATCAGGGTCGTATAGATCTTCTGGAATCCGCCGATCGGCTGCGCGTCGGAGATCACCAGGGAAATACCGTAAATAATCGTCTGGGTACCCAGGGTTGCAATGAACGGCGGCACATGCAGCTTTGATACAACCAGGCCGTTAATCAGGCCCCAGACCAGGCCGCCCAGCACGACGATTACGAATACCAGACCGATGTTCATTTCAGGGAGGAATTTCCACAGTCTTCCGTTATAATCCCCACGCTGGCACATAATGCCGGCCACAACCGCTGCGAAACCGACCTGGCGGCCTGCGGACAGGTCCGTGCCCTTTGTAATCAGGCAGCCGGAAACGCCCAGGGCGATCAGGAACCGGATGGCTGTATTGCTCAGCAGGTTCGTCAGGTTTGCCCAGGAGAAAAAGTTTTCCACCAGGCAGCCTACGACGATTGCCGCGATCAGCAGCAGGAAGACGATAGGATTCCGGGTAATGACCTTTATCAGCTTATTTGCGAAGCTTTCCTGTGTCTTAGTCGTTTCCATCTTTATTGCCTCCTTCGTCATTCAAACTGTGTCGCGTAGGTCATAATGTTTTCCTGGGTGGCTTCACTGCCCTCCACAAAACCGGTAACCCGGCCGTCGCACATTACCATGATCCTGTCGGACATACCGATCAGCTCGCTCATTTCCGACGAGATCATGATAATGCTCTTTCCTTCTTTGGCCAGGTCCGCGATAATGCAGTAGATCTCGTATTTCGCGCCGACGTCAATTCCGCGGGTCGGCTCATCCAGGATCAGCACGTCAGGGTTATTCGCAAGCCAGCGTCCCACCAGCACCTTCTGCTGGTTTCCGCCGGACAGGGATTTGATCAGCGTTTTGGATGACGGGGTTTTGATATTCATTTTCTTCACGTTGTCCTGTACCAGTTGCTCAACCTTTTTGCCGTTGATGAAATAACCGTGATCCAGGTACTGGTTCAGTGAAGAAATGGAGATATTGTCCGCCACACTCAGGACGCCCATGATTCCGCTTCCGCGCCGGTCTTCCGTCAGCATGGCGATTCCCTGGTCGATGGCGTCCTTCGGGCGTGTGATCGTAATCTCCTGCCCCTTGTAGAAAATCTGCCCCGTGGTATGGGACCGGATACCGAACAGTCCTTCCATCAGTTCCGTCCGCTGTGCGCCGACCAGGCCACCGACGCCGAGGATTTCTCCCCTGCGAAGCTGGAAACTGACATTCCGGAAGGACCGGGGATTAATAGAAGTGAAATCTTTCACTTCAAAGACCACTTCGCCCGGAACATTCTCCCGTTTGGGATACAGATTGGTCAGTTCCCGGCCCACCATCAGGGTGATGATTTTGTCCGTGGTCAGTTCGTTCGCTTCCCAGGTTCCGATATACCTGCCGTCCCGCATGATGGTGACTTCATCGCCGATCCGCAGGATCTCGTCCATTTTATGTGAGATATAAACAACCGCAACGCCCTCAGCCTTCAGATCCTCGATAATCCGGAACAAAGCTTCCACTTCATTTGCTGTCAGGGAGGACGTCGGCTCGTCGAGAATCAGGACCCGGCAGTTCGCTGATACCGCCTTCGCGATTTCCACGGACTGCATCTGAGATACACTGAGCTCCCCGACCTTCTGTTTCGGGTCAAAGTTCATCCGCACTTTCTTCAGCAGATCCGCGGTATCCGCATACATCTTCGCATGATCCACCATCGGAATAAAGCCCAGGGCCTTTTTCATGGGATAACGTCCCAGGAAAATATTCTCGCCGACCGTCCTTGCCGGTATGGGCTGCAGTTCCTGATGCACCATGGCAATTCCTTTGTTCAGGGCGTCCATCGGGTCATCGATGGTCACCGGTTGCCCGTCCATCAGAATCTGACCCTCATCCATTTTGTATATGCCGAACATACACTTCATCAGGGTGGACTTGCCGGCGCCGTTTTCCCCCATCAGAGCATGTACTTTGCCTGGCCGAAGCTTCAGCTGTACATTGTCCAGCGCTTTAACGCCCGGGAAAGACTTGCTGATACCCGTCATTTCCAGTACGTATTCGGACATGAGGGCATGCCTCCTCTCGTATTGGTTTCTTCAGTACCCTTTGCGCCGTGTCCCCGAAAAGGCACGGGGCAAAAGGCGCTTTTCTTTTTCCTGTTTTATCCTATTATACTCGGAAAAGGTGGGTGAGCCAAGAGCCGGCTCACCCACCTCCAAATCAAATAACAATCTGATCTGTGTCAGCGGATGATTACTGGGCATCCACGTAGGCCTTGTTGACCATAACATAGTCAACCCAGTAGTAGTTATCAATCGCTTCGCCGTTCAGCAGCTTCACAGCTACGTCAACCGCGGCATGGCTCTGACCGATATGGTCGTTCAGCACGGTACCGGTCATGTTGCCTTCCTTGATCAGGTCGATCGCTTCGGGCAGAGCGTCAACGCCAACCAGGTAGATGTCCTCGCCCACCTTGCGGCCGGCGGTAATGATGGCGGTCTCAGCGCCCAGCGCCATACCGTCGTTGTTGCAGAACACGACTTCGATCTTGTCGCCGTACTTGCTCAGGGCGTTCGCGCACAGCTCCTGGCCCTTGGTCTGGTCCCAGTTGCCCACCTGGTCATCCAGGCATTCAACTTCGTATCCGGCATCGGTCAGGGCCTTGATGGAGAAGGTGGTACGATACTGAGCGTCGATGTTTTCCGGATCGCCTTCGATCATGATGTAGGAGATCTTTCCGTCACCGTTGATGTCGCCGTGGTTTTCCAGATCGGCAACCATCTGGCCCTGGAAGGTACCGGACTGACGGGCATCAGCACCGACGTAGCAAACCTGGGCATTGTTCAGGATGCCTTCATACTTCTCGTCCAGGGTGTTGCCGTCAGCGTCATAAGCCAGGGGTTCACGGTTGATCAGCACCAGCGGGATACCGGCAGCCACGATCTCATCGATCACGGCGTCAGCGGAAGAGGTCTGCACCAGGTTCAGAATGATCACGTCCATGCCCTGGGTGATGAAGTTGCGGACCTGGTTGGTCTGCTCAGCCATGTCGTTCTTGCCGTCGGCCATGGTGATTTCATACTTCACATCTTCGGTCTCGAGGGTCTTGAAGTAGGCTTCAATCTCGTTCCGATACAGGGTCATAAAGTTGTCGGTGTACTGATAGATGGATACGCCGACTTTGTAGGTCTTGGCTTCCGCGGAAGCGAAGCTGAAGCAGCTCAGCACCAGGATAGCAGCCAACAGGATAGCAAGGGTCTTCTTCATGTTACCGTCTCCTTAAAAATATTATTTTTTCATGCGGATCCACCGCATTGAAACCCGGATCAATCGGTACGCATTGTAGCATACATTTGGTGGCAATTCTACCGTTTTGGACAAGTGCGAATGAATTCGAACTTTCGCCAAATAAAAACGTAACGTTTCTCTTTATGTGATTTAGTCTCTGTGTTGTACATACAAAAAGACTTCCCTCCACCACAGAGAGAAGCCAAAAGGAGAAGAATATGAGGATACCCTGCTAACACGCTTACTTAATGACCTTCAGTGCCTTGCGGTCGATGGTCAGTGCAACAAATACCAGGAACACGATACCCTTGATCAGCTGCTGCACCTGCGGCTCATAACCGAGAATGGACAGGCCGCTGTTGAGTACCGCATACATCAGCGTACCGATCACGATGTTGGAGAAGCGCACTTTTGCGCCGCCTGTAATCGGCAGGCCGCCCAGTACCAGGGAGATCAGGATCTGCGTTTCCAGCTGGTTGCCTGCTGTTGCGGTGATGGAACCGACTTTGATTACGTTGACGAAAGCGGCCAGGCCGGTCAGCGCACCGGCACTCACAAAAGCCAGGAACTTCACCCGGGCGGTCCGCACACCGGAGAACCGGGCTGCGGTCTCACCGGAGCCGACAGCCTTCACGTCGTTGCCGATCCGGGTAAACTTAAACAGGAAGAAGGCGATCACCAGCACTGCCAGGGTAATGGTAATCTTCAGCCAGTCCTGATCCAGCGCCTTGATGGCGTTGCTTGC